>Ga0210123_1000077_pt1 | contig 60352 bp, 48 predicted proteins | sample Muzzi_PWB_D2_FD_185535 | JGI IMG/M metagenome (GOLD analysis project Ga0210123, IMG submission 185535) | Wetland microbial communities from San Francisco Bay, California, USA, that impact long-term carbon sequestration - Muzzi_PWB_D2 (SPAdes) | ecosystem: Environmental > Aquatic > Marine >... | reverse complement strand
GTCTATACCGTCTTTACCGACATTACCGACCGAAAAAAGGCCGAGATAGCTCTTCAGGAGAGTGAAGCCAGATATCATCAGATGTACCGTATGATGAAACTCATGGCCGATACGGTTCCGGATCTGCTCTGGGCAAAAGATCTCGATGACAAGTATATTTTTGCCAACAAGGCCATTCGGGAAAAGTTGTTGATGTGCCGAACAGGGGAAAGTCCCCTCGGTAAAAACGATCTCTATTTTGCCAAGCGGGAGAGGGCAGAAGGACATGAGCATTCCTTCGGTGAAATTTGTGTCGATTCTGACGCGGTGGTGAAAAAAAGCCGCCAGCCAAATCGATTTTTGGAAGATGGTCTGGTCCGTGGCAGATATCTCGCCCTTGATGTCCACAAAGTTCCACTCTTCAGCGATATTGGCAGACTGATCGGTACGGTTGGAGCGGGCAGGGATGTGACCGACGATCTCGCCATCCGCAATGCCCTTGAGGAGAGCGACAAGCGGTTCCGTCTGCTGGTGGATAATATCCGGGATGTCTTTTGGGTATCGGATGTCGAGTTGAATCCGACCTATGTCACTCCCTCCATTCTGGCTCTCTCCGGTTACACGCAGGCAGAATTTTTATCCATGCCGATCAGTGTTCATATGACCCCGAAGTATAAAAAGCGGTTTGATGGACTTCGCAGGATGCTGGTGTCGGTGATAAAGAACAAGGTGGAAATTCCTGCCCGGTTTTTCGAATTTGAATGTCTGCGTAAAGATGGAGCAGTCATCTGGGTGGAGATAATTACTACCCCCATGAAGGATCGTAGCGGGTGCCTGAAAGGGTTCACCGGTGTGATCAGGGATTCAACCAAGCGGGTTCAGGAACAGAAGGAGCTGAAGCAGGCTAAAGAGGTTGCACTTGCCGCCAGTCAGACCAAATCGGAATTTCTGGCTAACATGAGCCATGAGATCCGAACGCCGATGAACGGTGTGCTGGGTATTTTACAGCTCCTCAAAGACACGCCTTTAGATCGGATGCAGAGAAAATATGTCGAGACGGCACTCGGATCCGGCACGAGTTTGTTGAATTTGATCAGCGATATCCTGGATTTCTCTAAAATCGAAGCGGGTAAAATTGATCTGAGCGATAAACCACTGGAACTGGCCCCCCTGCTGAAATCGGTGGTGGACTCCTTTGCCAACTTGATTGACAGAGATAAAGTTGCGATCAAATATTCTATCGACAGCGGCGTTCCCCCAGTTGTTATGGGCGATGCCTCGCGTTTGAGACAGATTCTCTTCAATCTGGTGGGGAATGCGGTAAAATTCACCAGCCTGGGAGATATTAAAATCGGCTTAACAGCAGATTTTCTTGCCTCTGGAGATAATATTATTTTGTATTTTACTATTTGCGATTCAGGTAAGGGTATTTCCGAGCAGATGATTAAACGGCTTTTTGAGCCGTTTGTTCAGGGGGATGGCAGCTTTCGACGTAAATACGGCGGAACGGGACTTGGCCTGAGTATTGTCAAAAAGCTGGTGGAGATGATGGGTGGCGACATCAGGCTGCAAAGCACCCAGGGCAAGGGAACCACGGTAAATTTCAAGGTTACGGCTCGAGCCGTCAAAGAGGTCGTGACTGGTTCCATGAAACCGGCGCTAAGGGAATCGCTTAGGGTTCCACTGCGGCGGATTCTCGTTGTTGAAGATGAAGAGATAAACGCCATGGTGATTTCGGCAATGCTGCACAAGCTTGATCAGGATGTACATCTGGTATCCAATGGACGCCAGGCCCTGCAACGGGTTGCGGAGCTGGAATTCGACTGCATTTTCATGGATATTCAGATGCCGGAACTGGATGGGGTGGAAACCACCCGGGTCATTCGTTCGACGATTAAAAATAGCAACCGGGAGGTGCCGATTGTCGCCTTGACCGCCCATGCGATGAAAGGCGACCGGGAACGGTTTCTGGCCGCTGGGATGGATGATTATCTTGCCAAACCAATCGAAATGGAAAGTCTCGTCAAGGTATTGCTTCGATTACGGGGGACTGGGCAGCGGTCCTGATCTCAGCCCTATTTGGTCAAGTTGATATCCAGGTTGACGAGCAGCGCCTTATAGTGGACAAGAGCCGTGCAGGCAACCAGCAACCCGGCCAGTCCCATAAGGGCAATGGTGAAGGTCTGGAAGGTATCGAAGACCAGGCCCGCCAGAATCGGTGCAAAGGAGGCGGGGATGTTACTGGAAAACAGCCAGCCGTAGACCTGGCTGACCCGGTCTGCTCCCCAGCACCGAGAGGCGGACGAAACATAGATAACCAGCACCCCACCGTAGTTAAAACCGGTTGTAAGGGCAAAAAGCCAAAAACCGGAGGCTGAATGCAGCATCAGTGGTGCGCTAATGAGGATCAGAGCCTGGAGGAGGAGATTGGCCTTAATGGCGGTTGCCGCCTGCACCCTGTCAAAGATCACCCCCCAAACGATACGGCCCGTGGCGTTGGCCAGGGCAAAGAGCGAAACTCCGGTTATGCCGATTTGAGCGGCACTGGCATCGCCCTGAAAAAGCTCTTTGAGATTGGCATTGACGGCGAATCCGGCAGCAAGACCGATGAACATCGCCAGGTACAGAAGGCCAAAGCTCGGATGGGTAAGCAGTTCCAACAGCTTTACCGGCGTGGGCTTTTTCAACCCGATTTCTTTCGGAAAACACATGGTCGAACCGGATAGAACAATGGTTATCATGAAACAAAGACCAAAGATAAAAAAGGTCTCAAAAGGGGTTCGTCCCAAAGACTCCATCAGCCAGCCACCAACCTGACTGACCATGGCGGCACCACCACCAAAACCGGCTACGGCGATACCGGTGACCAGTCCCTTGTTTTTGGGAAACCAACGGATGCAAACCGCGATTGGCACGATATAGGCCATCCCGGCTCCAATGCCGCTTAGAACACCAATGCCGAGAATGGTGAAGGCAAAATGGTGATGTCCCTGACTGGCAAGGATCCACCCACCGCCAAAGAGCAGGCCTCCGAGCATGGCGCTGATTCGAGGACCGATTTTAGGCAGAAAGGTTCCGGCGGACATCATCGTCAAGGGAAACATGAAATAAAAAACGGTAAATGGAATCTGTACCGGTCCCTGCTGGAGACCGGTCAGGTCTTTAAGGGTGTGAACGTAAACACTCCAGGAGTACGTCGCACCAAGGCACATTTGCATAAGGACTGCAGCAAGGAGAATGATATATCGCAAGGGATCACCTGGATGAGCAGAGTTTTCGTGGTCTGTTTGTCACTAAGAACCAGCTAACTGGCAATTCTGTACCCTTTCATCAGTTCACTTGTCAAGTATTTCCACCAGGGAAGACAGGGTTGCCTCTGGGGTGATCGTGGTATGATTAGGAAACCAATAAATCGCTACTTCGATCAAATTAAAATCGGAAAATAATACCAATTGCGACCCTTGTACCAGGAGTTTTTCCAATGTCGTAAATTTGCTGTCTATTGGTCCTAAAACAAACCGTCTTTCGCCGGATTGATGATATTAATTCCTTGCCCTCTTTTCGCTAACGGGTTAAAAATCCTCCTTCGAACCTGAAATGATATGAACCCGAAATTGCGGTTTTAGCCGGGTTTATTGCAGGCAGGAAATCATTTGCAGTGAAAAGAACAGAAAAAGGATTGAAAAGAAACAATGAAAATACTTGTTATCAACTCGGGAAGTTCGTCGATTAAATTCCAGCTTCTCGAAATGACCGATGAATCGGTTCTGGCATCGGGCCTTGTTGAGAGAATAGGGGAAACCGAGGGGCTGATAAAATGTACCCTAAAACCCGGTCGTACTGATGAGTTGGTGGTCAAGAGGACAATAGCGATACCCGACCACAAAAGCGGTATGCGGATGGCAGTTGATCTGCTCGCCGACCCGAAAGACGGGGTGATCACCGATAGTGCCGATATCGATGCGATCGGCCATCGTGTGGTGCACGGCGGGGAAGATTTTCATCAACCGACTCTTCTCACCGATGAGGTTTTGGCGGCCATCGAAAAAAACGTTCCCCTGGCACCGCTCCATAATCCGGCTAATCTTGATGGGATACGGGTGGCGCAGGAACTCTTTTCCGGCGTCCCCCAGGTGGCGATCTTCGATACCGCCTTTCACCAGACTATCCCTCCCCATGCCTACCGCTATGCCCTGCCTGATGAACTATATGAACGGCAGAGAGTCCGCCGCTATGGTTTTCACGGCACCTCACATAAGTTCGTCGCCAGTGAATGTGCCAGAATTATGGGCAGACCGCTGGAAGAGCTCAATCTCATATCCATACACCTTGGCAACGGCTGTTCAATGACTGCGGTCGAAAATGGCAGAAGTGTCGATACCACCCTCGGTCTGACTCCTCTTGAAGGCCTGGTGATGGGAACCAGAAGCGGTGATGTCGATCCGGCAATTTATGCCTTTCTGGCCAGAAACTGCGGGATGGATATTGACGCCATCGATGAGATGCTCAATAAGGACTCCGGCCTGAAGGGGCTGTGTGGCTTAAATGACATGCGAGACATCCATGAGGCAATTGCTGCAGGAGATCCACGGGCAAAACTGGCTCTTGAGGTCCAGACCTACCGGAATAAAAAATATGTCGGCGCCTATATGGCGGTTCTTGGTCGGGTGGATGCCATAATTTTTACCGCCGGGATCGGTGAAAATGATGAGGTCGTCCGGGAAATGACCCTTCGGGGATTGGAACCATTCGGCATCGTTATGGATCTTGCAGCGAACAACCAGCGGATAAAAAAACCTACCCTGCTCAGCAGCCCGGAAAGCCGGGTGCAGATATGGGGGATTCCGACCAACGAGGAACTGGCCATTGCCCGGGAAGCGGAAGCAGTTCTCGGTCAATAAATGAAATTTTGGGACGGGTTACGGCCGACCCGTCCCGGAATTTTTACATACCTTGCTTTTAATCTGACGCCAGGCTCACTCCAGTCATTTTTATCCTGTTGACTCGTTGGTATATTTCGAGAAGCCTGGCATGTTCCGAGGAAATCTCCATCCAGGTCCTGCCGAATGCAAGGCCAGGGAATTTCACCTCCCCGTTGATGATAGACGTCGCTTCCCGCAGTTCTTTTTCCCGATAAAAAAGGCGTAAGCCGGTGGTAAAGTCGTCAAGTTTGCTGCCTGTGCCATGCAAACAAAGAAGGGTATGCAGCAATCGGTACAACCGCTTTCTTTTTTCCGGCAGCCCACCATATTCCTGGCACCAGCCGCACCAGTCAAGGGCTGCATCTTTTTTGTTCAGGGCCAGGAGGATCAAGGCCTTCAGCTCGCCGATCCGCAGGGTTGACCAGCTGGAATGTGCATCAAAGAGCACTCCGATGATATGGGAGACCAACTGCTGGTCGCCGGGGTCGATGGTCTCAAGCAGCTCGAATACCCTGGTCAGTTCGTCCTCGCTCATCTGCGGGAGCCGTAAAAGATGGGGACGAAGCAGAGCTCCGGTGCCTTTGTTATTCCAGATGAGATCGTCGATGGGGTAGATCTCGGACATTCCCGGGACAAGCATTCGGCAGCTATACATGCCGCAATGCAGATATTCAGCGCGATAGATGGCAAACCCGAGACCGCCGATAAGAAGGTGCAACCGGCTGAATTCACTTTCCGTTGACCCGGCAAAGTCCCATGGGGAAAAGGTAAAGGCCGGTTTATCCTTGAACATATTCCAGGACAACAGGCCGTCGGAGTCGACGAAATGGCTTTCAAGATTGAAAGGATCCGCCACTATGTCGAGATCGTGGCATGGCGGTTGGAAACCTCTCAGTTGGTCAAGGCGGCGTCCCTGCAGCAGCTCGGTCAAGGTACGCTCAACAGCTGTTTCAAATCGAAAATTGGCACCGAAGGCGGCATAGACGCCTCCGTCGTCAGGATCGGCAACGAGCACGCTGATGACAGGAAATCTCCCGCCAAGCGAGGCATCCTTTACCCTGACTTCCAGGCGCTGCTTTGTAAGGACATCGAGGATAGAACAGAGCCTTGGATATTTTTGCAAATGCGAAGCAGGTACATCAGGCAAACTGATACCCTTGGCGATGATTTGATTCTTAACATACCGCTCAATAATTTCAGACAACGCCTGGGAGCAGCATTCGGCTGGGGAGTTCCCGGCAGCCATGCCATTGCTGACATACAGATTGTTCAAAAGGCTTACCGGGAAAAAGGTTGTCCGGCTGTTGTCCAGGGACTGAAAGGGCAGGGCGCTGATACCTCGGCCTGCATCGTCGGTATTGTTGTCGCAGAGATGCGAGGCCCTCAGTTCCCCCTCCGGATCGTAAAAAGACCTGAGGATGGGATTCAACAGCTCAATACCAAATTTGTTACTGGTCGGCACAGTATCGCCCGGACCGGGTGAAAACCATGTCTCATCGGGAAAAAAATGGAAAGGGGTGCTGCTCTGCATCTCGCCAAGATAGTAATCGGTAAAAAGCAGATTAGTGGACAGCCGTTCAAAAAATTCACCAAGCCCACTGGCCAGGCTGGCCAGACGCGACGTCCCCTTGCCGTTGGTATAAAGTTGGGGACATCCGGTCGCCTGGATATGGACTGACCAGCAATTTGGGGCGGGATTGAGCCAGCTCACCGCCTCGGCGGGAAGATCCATGGCCGCAAGCAAAGTTGTGGCCTTTTCGACAGTATCTTCAAGTGAGATATCTTTACCGGGCAGATAGGTTTTGTGTTTCATGTGAATCGTCGATTAAAAAGAGGCAGGTGGGATGCGTTGATTAAAGCACCGAGGGCCGATTATCCGGCCCTGCAGAAACCGCTTTCTTACCACAACAGCAGGAGATACACAATAAGGATACGTCGATGAAAGGGGGGGAGAGGATGGGAAAGACCTGTTCCCGTCGTCCGGCGAACAAGCAGCTGGATCGCAACGACAGGAACAGGCGAGAGAGATTAAATAGTATTGGCTGCCCGCAGCGAATCGGCGAGCAACTCCACGACAAAGCGCATTTTTTCAGGTGAACCATGCTGCTGCAGGTTATCCTGAATATGCATGACGCAGGTCGGACAACCGGTTGCCACGTAATCAACCTCCGCTTCCTGAATATTTTTCACCTTGTGGTTATTGATCTTGATAGCGGTATCGTAATGAGTGATGCAATAGCTTCCGGCACTGCCGCAACATACCGCTGCGTCCTTCATTTCCCTGAAATCCACACCGGGGATCATGTTCAGTAGTTTTCTCGGTTGTTCACTGATGCCCTGGCCGCGAACCATATGGCAGGGGTCATGATAGGAAACCCTGTAAGGCAGGCTGCCCAGTTCGTTTTCCTGGATATCGATATTTTTATCGATGAATTCGTTGATATCGTAGACCTTTTTTGTGAAGGCCCGAAGTTCCCCGTTGTCCTCAAGAAAGAGCTTGATCTCTTTTTTCAGGGCCATGCCGCAGGAAGAGCAGGCAACGACGATTGCATCGAGATTGTAACTCTGGAACAGCTCGAAATTATGCTGCATGAGCCGTTTCGCCCCGTCGTAATCGCCATTGGCGAGGACCGGAGTGCCGTTACACTTCTGCTTCTTCGGGATGACCACCTCGTATCCGTAGCCGGTAAGTATTTCAACCACCGATTTGACCACATTGGTGTAAATCAGATTGCCGGCACAGCCGGTGAAATAGCCGATCCGTCCCTTCGCGGGCCCATTCTTGGGCTGAATAATTTCAGGGTACTTACTCTGACCACTCCTGAGAGCCATCTGGGGGAAAAATCTACGTTTGGAAAAGCCAAAGAGGGGGAAGAGATGGCGAATTGGATTTTTAGGACCGATACCAAAGAGCGCCCGCTGGGCTAAACCGATTAACATGGCCCCCAGGGTAATCGGCCACTTTCGCCAGAGCAATTGCCTGAAGATGAGGGCCTTGAAAAAGCTGAGACCTTCTTGGGTGGTGATATACCAGCGAAGCCGCAGGACGACATGTTCCGGACTAACGCCGGCCGGACAGTTGGCTGAGCAGGTTTTGCAGTTGAGACATTCGTTGATCGCATCCTTCACCCTCCGGGTGATCTGCAGATCTTTGGAGACGATTTTCTCGGCAAGTTTATTTTTGCCCCGGGCAACGTAGAGCTCGTTGCCCATCTCTTTGAAAACCGGGCAGACAGAACGGCATTTACCGCACTGCATGCACTTTTGAAATTCCTTGGCGGCCTCCAGTAAGTGGCTTTCGGCCTGTAGCTTTACATCAGTGTGCATTGTCATCATCTATCTCCCTCACTTATACCGACTGCACATCAGGCATATCGAACATCTTACCGGGGTTGAGCAGATTAAGGGGGTCGAAGGTCCTTTTAATGTTCTGGAGAAGCCTGATGCCTTCCCCGCCAAGCTGGTTTTTTAAAAAGGGTTTCTTCTCCAGGCCGATACCGTGTTCTCCGGAGATGGTTCCTTCAAGGTCAATCGCCAGTTGAAACAGTTCCGCTACCCCTTTCTCCGTGCGGACCATTTCGTCCTTATCCCGCATATCTATTAAAAAGGTCGGGTGTAGATTCCCGTCCCCTGCGTGACCGAAGATGCCAATCTGCAGGTGATGTTTTTCCGCTATCGCAGTGATACCACGGACCATCTCCGGCAACTTGGACCGCATGACGGTGGCATCTTCGAGGATGAGGTTTGGCTTGACACTGGCAAGGGCATTGAGGGCCACTCGGCGGCCTTCAAAGAGCCTGTTTCGGTCCTCGGTGGATTTAGCCCTGGCAAATTCACGGATATCGTTTTTCGTCACCTCTTTCTCAACCTTGGCCATTTCGGTTATCGCTGAGTTCTTCTCGCCGTCCGTTTCGATCAGGAGAACGGCAGCGCCATCACGGGGCAGGCCGCAGTCTTTAAAATTTTGGATGGCATTGATGGTGGCATTATCCATAAATTCCATGGTAGAGGGGGTGACTCCGGCGGCAATGATGTCGGAGACCGCCTGTGCCGCACCATCCAGACTGTTGAAAATTGCCAGAGCAGACTCGCGGTGTTCCGGGATAGGCAAAAGAGCAAGGGTTACTTCGGTCATGATTCCGAGCAAGCCCTCGCTGCCGACGAAGATGCCCTCCATGTTAAAACCGGCCACATGCTTGACACATTTATTACCGAGAGTGACGATATCGCCCTGGGGTAGGACCACCTTCATCATCTTCACGTAATCCTTGGTCACCCCGTATTTCAGTCCACGCAGCCCGCCGGCATTCTCAGCGACATTGCCACCGATGGTTGAAAAGGCGACACTGCCCGGATCAGGAGGGTAAAAGAGTCCGGCTTCGGCAACGACCGGATCGATATCTGCGGTGGTCATGCCTGCTTCGACAGTGATGAGACGATTGGCGGGATCGAAATCTATCACCCTGTTCATTTTATCCATGCAGAGGACAATGCCTTTTTGCAACGGAACGGAGCCCCCCGACAGTCCGCTTCCCTGGCCGCGGGGGGTCACCGGAATTTTTTCCCGGTAGGCCATCTTCATCAGTTGGCTGATCTGCTCGGTGTTAATTGCAAAAACCACCGCCTCCGGTCGGATCTCAACATGGGAGGCATCATAACTGTAGGCCATCATGTCTTCAATTTCAGTGAGGACGTTCTTTTCGCTGAAAATAGTCTGCAGTTCTTTAATCTGGTTTCTCGTCATGTTTCTACTCCGTCTAATGATTCTCATAAGGGCCAACGTACGGTGTTAATAGCTGTTCCGCAGGCTAATCGCGGCGAATATTTACCAGGAGATGGCATGAAAAAAGGTAACACCATTATTACAAGATACCATTGCGCTTGTCAAGGGCGAATGAGAGAGGGGGGATAAGTGTGTTAACAAGTTGATATAATAAATTAAAAATACTTGTGGGGCAAAAGTGTGGTTTGCAGAATATTGGTATGACCAATATATAAACGTTGGGTATGGAAGAGGAGCCGGTTTTCCATGCTCTGTTTCAGGTAAATGGCTGACTAGAAGATGTCATTGCAGGAGTAACTTGCCGGAGAAGGTAAGAGAGAAATTTTGACAAAAAGTCAGCCTATAAATATATTGACTGGACACTTGAACATTAAAAATTGTTTACCAAACCAGGGCAATTGAAGCATTACCGTCATGGCAAAATGTAAGTATCACCCTCAGACTGAAACCTCATATCACTGTGCTAAGTATAAACAATATTACTGTGCAGAGTGTCTCCAGTGTTCCGACCCCAAAATCTATTGCAAGTATCGCTCAGCCTGTCTTATTCATTTTCTGGAAAAAGAGAAGAGGCAGAAAAAGGACTAAGGCGGTCAGTGTTTTTATCGGCTTGCGGCCTCTTGACCTTTGATTGCAATATTCCCCGTTGGACCGAGCCATAAATTGTTGACGGGCCGGGTTGGGCTAAGGAGAGTATCGCATTTGTTTTTAACATCTTCCCTGATATTAGGCAGATGGGTGGGTGAGTCAGGTCTTATAAGAAATAGTGATGTGATATAACAGAAAAAAAGATTAATTCGCAGCCAGGCAATTAATGAAGTCTTGAGGGAAAAATTCCCAATTACAAGTTGTAAGTGTGAAAATATATGATATATTTGGGCGCTGTATGAAAGCTGACTCGAGGGTAGTTTCGGAGCATATCTTTTCACATGGCTGCATTGCAAGCGGGTAATATTCGACCAAGATGACGGTTAAAACTGTTGTTGTCGGATAGTACTGTGATGTGAATTAAAGAAGATAATTAAATCCATCTGTTTCCCCGGCGGAGAAGGTAAACCCGCATGAGTGAATGCACCATCAAATTTCTGCCCCATGACAAGGCCATCAGTGTCTCTACCGGGGAGAGTCTTATCCGGGCTGCTCTTCGTGCCGGTGTGCATATCAACGCTTCATGCGGTGGAGAAGGTGTCTGTGGCAAATGCCGGGTTCTGATTGAGAAGGGCAGTGTTGGCAAAGGGATATCCGAGCGGATCAGTCAGGAAGATCTCGACAGGGGGTATCGTCTGGCCTGTCTTGCCAGGGTGACCGAGGATGTCACAGTCCGCATTCCCATTGAGTCGTCCGTAGACAAGAGTGTCATGAACCTGCAGGCGACGCCACGCAGGACCGCATCGATCAGGCATATGGATTTTGAGAGTCTGAAAGAAGAAGGACTCTTCATCCCGCCGGTGGAAAAAATATTTCTTACCCTCTCACCACCAAATTCCCAGAATAATATGCCTGATGTCACCAGGCTTATAGAATATCTCAAACTTGAGGCAAACGAACACAAACTGGAGCTCACCTTGCCTGTTATCCGGAAATTACCCGCAGTAATGCGGGAAAGCGATTTTCAGGTGACGGTGACGGTGATTCGTCCGGTTCGAAGCGATGGGAAAAACCTCATTTTAAATGTCCAGCCCGGTGACACAACAGGCGCAAATTATGCCGTCGCTATGGATATCGGCACGACCACCATCTACGGCCAGTTGATCGATCTGACAACCGGGGAGTGTCTTGCCGAAGCGGGAGATTTTAACGGACAGATAAGCTACGGTGAAGACGTTATTACCCGTATCATGTATGCGGAAAAGCCGGGTGGCCTTGACAAACTCCAGGAAGTTGTCGTTGCCACGATCAATAGTGTGCTGAAGAAAATTATCCGTCAATCGAAGGTGGATCGGGAGGATATCTCAACTATCACTTTCTCCGGCAACACCACCATGACCCAGCTGTTTCTGAAAATTGATCCACGCAATATCCGCAGGTCTCCATACGTTCCAACCGCCACTCTCTATCCTCCTTTCACTGCCGCAACCGTCGGCGTTGACCTTAATGAGCATGCCATTGCGTTACTTTATCCCCAGGTGGCAAGTTTTGTCGGGGGCGATATCGTTGCTGGAGTAATGGGGTCGGGGATGTACCGCAAGGAAGAGTTAACTCTCTTTCTCGACATCGGCACCAACGCCGAACTGGTGGTTGGCAATAAAGACTGGCTCGCCTGTACAGCCTGCTCAGCCGGCCCTGCCTTTGAAGGGGGCGGTATCGAGTTCGGCATGCGCGCAGCCAAAGGAGCTATCGAAGATTTTTCGTTGGACCCGGTAACCTATGAGCCGATGATATTTACCATCGGGGACGTCAGACCAAAAGGAATCTGCGGTTCCGGGCTCATCACCATGGCCGCAGTCATGTTCGAGATGGGACTCATCAATAACAGGGGAAAATTTAATCGCGACCTCGGAACCCCTCGGATCAGGAAGACTAACCATGTATGGGAGTATGTCGTAGCCTGGAAGGATGTAACCCAGATTGATCGAGACATAGTCCTGACCGAGCCGGATCTGGATAATCTTATTCGAGCCAAAGGTGCAATCTACAGTGGCTGCATGACTTTGCTTGAAGAGGTTGGCTTGTCCATGGATATGGTGGAGCATATCATTCTGGCCGGTGGCTTTGGCAGCTATATTGATCTGGAGAAGGCCATGGTTATTGGTCTGTTGCCGGAGATTGATCCGGACCGAGTGACTTTCATCGGTAATGGTTCGCTGATGGGAGCCCGGATGAGTTCTCTGACTAATAAAATTCGACAGGATGTGGTGGCGGTGACCCAGAAAATGACCAACTTCGAACTCTCCGAGACACCATCCTATATGGATAATTATATTGCGGCGATGTTTCTGCCCCACACGGAAATTGAGAAATTTCCTCGTCTCAAAGCTCGGATGCGGGCTAGGGGGAGATGATCCGGAGTTTGGCGTAAAGTACTCGTCGCGGGAAAAATTGAAATGATTGAATAATAATTTTTGTACCTCTTGTTGTAAGGTTAGTGCAAAAAAAGGGAGGGTTGTGGTTGTAGTCTGACCCGGCCTTCAGGAGAAAAATTACTTACCAGTAAGGAGGCAAAAGTGGGATTTAAACTGAAGAAGGAATCCTATAGTGGCGGCATTAAAGCAATTTCCATAGGTAAAGGTGATGCAGCTATTACCGTGGGAGGTGAGACATGTTATCCCTTCTATACCTTTGAAGGAGAAATGCCGAACAAACCCATTATCGCCATGGAAATCTGGGACATGGAACCGGAGGATTGGCCAGCACCGGTTATGGAACACTTCAAGGACGTAGTTTCCGACCCTGCTGCCTGGGCCAAAAAATGTGTCGACCAATTTAAGGCGGATGCAATCGTCATTCAGCTGAAATCAATTGATCCCAACGACAAGGATGCCAGCGCTGAATCAGCTGCTGAAACGGTTCAGAAAGTACTGGAGGCCATAAATGTTCCCCTGATTGTCTGGGGATGTGCCAATCCAACCAAAGACGAGACAGTACTTAAAGTGATAGCCGAGAAATGCCAGGGACAAAACCTGGTCCTCGGTCCTGTCGAAGAAAAGAACTACAAGGGGATTGGTGCTGCAGCTATGGGCTATGGCCACGCCGTTATCTCCTCTTCTCCTATAGATGTAAACCTCGCCAAGCAGGTGAACATTCTTCTGGAAAATCTTGGCATGCCCATGGACCGGGTGCTGGTTGATCCAACCACCGGTGGCCTTGGTTACGGTATGGAATATACCTACTCGGTAATGGAGCGATTGACCATGGCCGCTATGGTTCAGGGAGATGAAAAACTTCAGTACCCGATGATCAACAATCTCGGTAATGAGGTATGGAAATGTAAAGAAGCCAAACAGCCGCTTGACGAGGCTCCTCTCCTTGGTGACCCCGAAAAACGTGGGGTTATGATGGAAGCTATTGGCGCCGTTTCTTATCTTCTCAGTGGCTCCAATGTTCTGATTATGCGTCATCCCGAGGCGATCAGAATGGTCAAAGAATTCATCAATGCACTGGCAGATGGCGGTTCTCTCAGCGATTCTGCAGCTATTGCCAAGATCCTGGAGGAAGCCAATGTCGATTTTGCCGCACTCGCTCCTCCGGTTGATCTGACCATTGCTGAGGAAGAAAAGAAAGCCGCTCCGGCGAAGAAGGCAGCCCCTGCTGCAGCTGCTAAGGCACCTGCTGCCAAAGCCGCACCGGCCCCGACTGCGCCTGCCGCACCTGCCGCTCCGGCTAAAGAAGAGCCTAAGGTCGAAGCTAAAGCCGCGCCGAGCGTAGATCCGGCGGCCCAGGCAAAAGCTGAGGCCGAAGCTAAAGCCCAGGCGGCAGCCAAGGCAGAAGCGGATGCCAAGGCCAAAGCTGATGCTGAAGCAAAAGCCAAGGCCGATGCTGAAGCAAAAGCCAAGGCCGACGCAGAAGCTAAGGCAAAAGCTGAAGCAGATGCCCTGAAGGCTGAAGCGGAACAACGCGAAGAAGAAGAAAAAGCACTGAAAAGGCTCCGTGCTCAAGCCCGCAAAGCTGCCGAAGAGGCTGCCGAAAGTCAACCTGTAGCTGAGGTGGCTATGACCGCTGCAGCGGTACAAAAGACCGCTCAGGAAAAAATCCTTGAGATGCTGGATAGATTCCACAAGAGAAAATAGTTTAGGATATCAATTAATACAGTATTGCGATGTTACGCTCTTGAGATAATTGATAATCTCAAAAACTCTATGAGGAGGAACCTCGATATGGCAGAAGTAAAAGAAAAATTGATCAAAGTAGCTGATCCGATGGAAGCGTCAATTGAGCCATCGACCCAGGAAATGATCCGCAGGGCCCAGCAACTCAAAATCGAAACTGTATTTGATCGAGCAGTTACCATGAAGCCATGCGCCATTGGCCTGCAGGGGATCTGCTGTAAAAACTGTGCCATGGGGCCATGCCGCCTGCCGCTGCCAAAAGACGGCATCAAAGGGGAAGATACCCGAAAAGGTCTTTGTGGCGCGACTGCTAACACCATCTGCGCAAGAAACTTTGCCAGAATGATCGCCGCCGGTGCTGCTGCTCACTCCGATCATGGTCGGGCTGTTGCGACGACTTTTCTAGCCATGGCCAAGGGCCAAGCCAAAGACTACACAATCAAGGATCCGGCCAAGCTGATTCAAATTGCCCCCTATTTTGACGTTGCCACCACCGTGGAAGAAGACGGTGTCATCAAAGATCGGGATCTGAGCGAGATCGCTCTGGCTGTCGGCGAAGCTGCTATTAAAGAGTGGGGGAAGCCATCAGGAACTCTCGCCTACTTGAAGCGCGCACCGCAACCACTGCAGGACAAGTGGGTGGAAGAAGGTGTTATGCCGAGAAACATTGATCGTGAGATAGTCGAAATTATGCATCGGACCCATATGGGTGTTGATCAGGATTTTAAAAATCTGATGAAGCAGGGTACCCGTGCTTCCCTCGCCGATGGCTGGGGCGGGGCAATGATTGCCACCGATCTGCAGGACGTCATGTTCGGCAGCCCGACACCTCTGCAGGCCGAGGCCAATCTTGGTGTCATGAAGGCGGATCATGTGAACATAATCGTCCATGGTCATGAGCCCCTGCTCTCCGAAATGATCGTCGCTGCCGCACAATCGCAGGAGATGGTTGATTATGCCAAGACCCAGGGCGCCAAAGGTATACAGCTTGGCGGTATATGCTGTACCGCCAATGAGGTCCTCCAGCGTCATGGTGTCCCGCCGGCGGGAACTTTCCTTCAGCAGGAACTGGCAATTATCACTGGTGCATGCGATGCGATGGTTGTCGATGTTCAGTGTATTTTCCAGAACCTGGCCAATGTCGCCAAATGTTTCCACACGAAACTGATCACCACCCATCCGATTGCCAAGATGGAACAGGATAACGTAGTACACATCGAGTTTGACGAGCATCATGCCATGGAAGATGCTATTCGTATCGTCAAAATCGCCATTGACAACTACAGTAAGCGCGACGCAGAGGTCATGATTCCTCGCCAGAAAACTACCCAGATTGCCGGTTTTGGTGTCGAATCCATCAAATATCACCTCGGCGGCAGTTTCCGAGGCGATTATTTTACCTTAAATGATAACATCATTAACGGCCGGATTCGTGGTATCGCCGGGGTCGTTGGTTGTAACAACGCTCGGACCAAGCACAATGAAGAACATATCGTGCTGATGAAAGAGCTGATTAAAAACGATGTTATTGTCTTGACCACCGGTTGTAGCGCTATCGCCGCCGGTATCCACGGTCTGCTCACCCCTGAATCAGCCGCGGTACACTGTGGGCCTGGTCTTGCTGAAGTCTGTGAAACCGTTGGTATCCCACCGGTTCTCCATCTTGGATCCTGCGTCGATAACAGCCGGATTCTGCTTGCCGCAACCGAGGTTGTCAAAGCCGGCGGTTTGGGCAAGGATATCTGCGACCTTCCGGCAGCAGGAAGTGCACCTGAATGGATGAGTGAAAAAGCCATTGCCATCGGCCAGTACTTCGTCGCTTCCGGTGTCTACACTGTCTTCGGCTACCATATGCCGCTAGAGGGCGCTCCGGTCTTCAAAGATTATCTCTATAAAGAGATGGAGAATATCTATGGCGGCAAGTGGGATTGTGAACCCGATCCAATCAAGCATGCCCATAAAATGATCGCCCATATAGACAAGAAGCGTAAGGAACTTGGTATCGATACGGCCCGCGACAGGGTACTTATGGATATGGCTGACAGGCAAGCCCTTGGAATGGAATAATATAATAGGGACGATTACGTTATTACAAATATAAGGAGTAAAGCATGTCTAGACTAGTTGCATTTGCCGCTATACAGGGCGGTTATAAGGTTGTGTCCCAGGTGGAAGGTGAGCTTGATAAAGCCCTCCAATCATTTGACGCAAGCACCAAAATCGGCTTTCCCAATACCGCGTATTATCTACCTGTTATCTATTCTCTCACCGGCATGAAATGTGAGACCCTTGAAGACTTGAAAAAGCCCATGGAGTTTGCCCGTGGACTCTTGCCGCCGCATATAAAGGGTGCAAACCACCTGCCTTACCTCGGACCGCTTCTCGATGCGGGCATGGCTGGTATCTTCGCCTATGAGATCAAAGAGGCACTGCGTATCCTTCATCAGCCTGATTTTTACTTAGACGCTGAAGATCCGGATCTCGATGCCGGAAAACTCTGGGTCGGCCCCGCCAGTGACATTATTCTTCGAAAGCGTGGTGTCGAATTCGTTGACGGCTCGGCTCCCGGTTTTGCGGCAATCGTTGGTGCCGCTCCTAACGCCGAGATTGCTAAAATGATCGTTGAAGATTATCAGAAGAAAAACCTTTACATCTTCTGCGCTGCCAACCACAACGGCAAGACAGTGACCGAGCAGTGCCTCGAGGCCGGCATGCAGATCGGTTGGAATACCCGTATCGTACCGTTCGGACCGGATATCTCTTCGGCGGTCTTCGCCCTCGGTTTTGCCAACAGGGCCGCCATGGCCTTTGGTGGCGTCCAGCCAGGTGACTATCGCAAGATGCTGATGTACAACAAGAACCGTATCTTTGCCTTTGTCAACGCCCTTGGCGATGTCGGCACGGAATGGGCAGTTGCCGCAGCCGGTGCCGTTAACTGGGGCTTCCCGACCCTGGCCGACACTGACATCCCTGAGATTCTGCCGACCGGTATCTGTACCTATGAGCATGTTGTGGCTAATGTACCGCATGATGAAATCTGCCAGAAGTCCGTTGAGGTTCGCGGTCTGAAGATCAATGTCACCGAGATCGACATCCCTCTTGCTTTTGGTCCGGCATTTGAGGGTGAGCGGGTACGTGGCGGTGATCTTTTCGGTCAGATGGGTGGTGGCAAGACCCAGTGTACAGAGCTGGTCAATATGGCCGAAATGAACGAAATCGAAGATGGCAAGGTGACCATCGTCGGACCGGATATCGGCGATATGAAAGAGGGCGATGTTCTGCCGCTGGGTATCTTTGTTCAGATTGCCGGCCGTGAGTTCCAGTCCGATTTCGAACCAATCATGGAGCGGCAGATTCACCATCTGATCAACTATATCCAGGGAATTATGCATATCGGTCAACGTGATATCTCCTGGGTACGTATCAGCAAGGCTGCGGTTGAAAAAGGATTTACCTTAAAAGATATCGGTGTGGTTCTCCATGCCAAGTTCCATCAGGACTTCCAGAAAATAGTCGACAAGGTGCAGGTAACCCTCTACACCAAGAAAGAAGATGTCGACAAAATGACCGCCAAGGCGAGAGCAGAGTACAAGACCCGTGACGAGCGTGTTGACAAGATGACCGATGAGGACGTGGAGACTTTCTATTCCTGCAGTCTCTGTCAGTCTTTCGCACCAAGCCATGTCTGTACGGTTAGCCCTGAAAGAACCGGTCTCTGCGGCGCCTACAACTGGATGGACTGCAAAGCTTCCTACGAGATCAACCCGACCGGTCCCAATCAGCCGATTCAGAAAGGCAAAGTGCTTGATCCGGTTCTGGGTCGTTTTGAAGGCGTTGATGAATTCATCAAAGGTGCTTCCAAAGGTGCGATTGATACCTACAATTTCTATTCGATGGTCCAGGCACCGATGACCACCTGTGGATGTTGTGAGTGTATTGCCGCTATGCTGCCGGCCTGTAACGGCATCATGACCGTTGGCCGCGACTACACCGGGGAGACTCCTTCCGGGATGAAATTTACCACTCTCGCCGGTGTTATGGGCGGTGGCGCTTCTTCTCCGGGCTTTGTCGGCCATTCAAAGTTCAATATCACCCAGAAGAAATTCATCCTCGGTGATGGTGGTCTGCTCCGGATGGTATGGATGCCGAAAGTTGTCAAAGACGAGATCCGTGACAGGTTGAACAAGAGAGGCGCGGAGATGGGCGTTGAGAATTTCGCCGACATGATTGCCGACGAAACAGTCGGCATCACCGAAGACGAGATTTTGCCATGGCTCCAGGAAAAAGGTCATCCGGCATTGACCATGCCGCCGATCATTGGATAAATTATTGGGCAAGGGGGCATGGCTTTCTCCCGCTTCATGGTGTAGCCATGCTTTCCCGGCTGTGAAATATACATAAGGAGACAACACAAATGGCGTTAACAGGAATACAAATCTTCAAACTCCTGCCCAAAACAAACTGTAAGGAGTGTGGGGTTCCAACGTGCCTCGCTTTTGCTATGAATCTCGCGTCGAGTAAAGCAGAACTCGACTCTTGTCCATACGTATCCGATGAGGCCAGGGCACAGTTGGCTGAAGCATCTGCCCCGCCGATCCGCCCGGTGCCCGTCGGAAAAGGGGTGCGTGCGGCCAAGACCGGTGGTGAGACCGTTCTATACCGGCATGAAAAAACCTTTTTCAATCCGACTATGTTTGCCGGTACCGTCACCTCGGACACCACCGAAGCTGATGTTGAGGCAAAACTTAAATCCTGGAACGCGCTGCAGTATGAGCGTGTCGGTCTGAATCTGCGGCCGGAACTGGTCGCTTTGAAAGACGTCAACGGCGACGGTGTAGCCTTTGCCGCCCTGGCAAAACTCATTGCCGAAACCTCCGAATTCAATCTCATTCTCATGAGCGAGAATGCTGAAGTAATCAGTGGCGCTGTCGCTACCGCTGGTTTTAAACGTCCTCTGATTTATGCCGCAACCGCAGAAAATGTCGATGCTTTTGGTAAGATAGCTCTTGACAACGATCTGCCCCTGGCAGTGAAAGCTGAGTCCGTTGAAGGCCTCATGGCCCTTACCGACAAGCTGACAGGTATGGGGGTGAAGGATCTGGTCATCGATTCGGGCTCAAGGGAAGTAAAACAGGCTCTGGAAGATCAGGTGGCAATTCGTCGGGCAGCGCTGAAAGACGGCAATCGGTCCCTTGGTTTCCCAACCATTTGCTTTCCATGTGAAATGGCTACTAATATTGCCATGGAAGGGCTGATCGCCAGTATGTTCGTCGCTAAATACGGCGGCATTGTAGTTATGTCCGATCTGACCACCGAGGTTATTTTCCCGCTGTTGCTTGAGCGGCTGAATATTTACACCGATCCGCAGCGGCCGATGACAGTTACCGAGGGAATTTTTGAGATCGGTGCCCCTGATGAGAATTCTCCGGTTCTGGTTACCACCAACTTTGCCCTCACCTATTTCATTGTTTCCGGTGAGATTGAAGCGAGCAAAGTACCCGCATGGCTGCTCATCAAAGACTCCGAGGGACTATCGGTGCTTACCGCCTGGGCTGCCGGTAAATTCGGCGGTGACGATGTAGGAATGTTCGTCAAGAAGAGCGGAATCATGGACAAGGTCAAGCATACCGAGCTGATCATCCCTGGATATGCTGCCGCCATCGCCGGTGATGTAGAAGAAGAGTTGCCTGGCTGGAATATAGTCGTTGGTCCAAGAGAGGCCGCTCATATCGCCGGTTTCCTGAAAAGCAGATAATTGCAGGTTATCGTCCTCTTGCCGGCTGCTTCTTTAGGGGAGCACCGGCAAAATTTTTCTTGATTCTCGATTGTTGGCCGATTTTAAGTTTTTAAAGCTATTTTAAAAGGAGAAAAATATGATTCTTTTTGGCGAAAGCCTCAATGTTATTTCCACGGTGATTGGAAAGGCATTCAAGGAGCGTGACCCTAAGCCTATTCAGGCCGAGTGCCTTGAGCAGAAGAAGCTTGGCATGGATTACATTGACATCAACCTTGGTCCTGCTAAAAAAGACGGCCACGAATTGATGCCATGGGTCTGTCAGGTAGTTCAAGAGGTAGTTCCTGAAATTCCTTTGCTGCTTGACACTTCGAACGTCGCAGCGATTGAGGAAGGCCTCAAAGTTCTCAAACCCGCCAGCAAACCGCATATTGTCAATTCAATCATGGCACGGCCCGAGCGCTATACGGTAATGCTGCCGATGGCCGCTAAATATGAGGCTGATATTGTCGCCCTGATGTGGGGACCGGAAGGTCTGCCCCGCGATGAGAATGAGCGAGCCGCTCTTTGCGTTGAATTGCTCTATGCGGCCAACGAAGCCGGTATTCCCAACGAAAAAATCTGGGTTGATGGTATTGTCACTCCGGTGAATATCCAGCAGGCACAAAGTGTCTCCCTGTTGAACTTCCAGATGATGCTTGAAGATATCGCCCCTGGTGCCCTGTCCACCTGTGGGCTGTCCAATATCTCCAACGGTCCTCCGGTCCATCTTCGCCCGATCCTCAATACCACCTTCATGATCATGCTGGAACGCTATGGAATGAAGTCGGTTATATCCGATCCGCTTGATACCGGACTTACCGAAGTAGCTAAAGGCAAGCGACCTGATATCGTAGAGGTGGTTCATCAGACAATGGACGGCAATGCGCCCGATGTTTCTTCATTGTCCAAGGAACTTGGCGACTATGTCAAGACCGTTAAAGTTATCACCGGTGAAATTCTTTTTTCCGATTCGTATCTGGAAATTTGATCCAGTGTTCTTCGCCAGAAAAGCTCCATCCTTGCAGGGATGGGGCTTTTTTTTTATCCTATTCGTGGTTACACATCTGATCAGTGAAGAGTGAGAAGGAAGACTCGATTATTTTAAGAAGAGAGTGTTTATGACTGAACAAAATACAGAGGCCGGCAGCTGGGTGTATGTCTTTGTTTGTGATCCTGGCCAGGACGAGAGTTTTCTCGGATTATACGATACGGAAAAAGAGATCAATTTCATCCCGGCATTTCGCAACAAAGAAGAGGCAAATGATTGTTTTTTGACACTGCCCCGTCAAAAAGGAAAGAAGTATGAACTTCAGGCTATCCATGTTGAAGAACTGGATGAAGAGGCAACGAAGAATGATTTTGTCGTTGCCTTGGTTGACAGCGAGGGGAAGATTATCAAGGAGTAGGGCTTTTTTATGTTTTGCGTATACGTTTATTGTCTGATGATCGATTCTTTTGGGCTTGCCTGATAACACTTTAGTGGAAGGAGATTGCTCACCGTGGGTTTGAAAATTGCGATAGGTGGAAAGGGCGGGGTGGGTAAAACTACGATTACCTCTCTTCTGGCGAGATGTCTGGCCGCCGATAAAAATAATAAAGTCATAGCCATTGACGCCGATCCCGTGGCAAATCTTGCCGCTGGTCTCGGTATCCCGGAAGACCAGCCGATTACGCCGATTTCCCAACTAACAGAACTCATTGCCGAACGAACAGGAGCAACTCCTGGCACAATGGGTGGTTTTTTCACTCTTAACCCGAAAGTGGATGATATTCCCGAGAGATTTTCACTTGAAAGGGACGGGGTAAAACTGCTGGTAATGGGCACAGTACAGAGCGGCGGTTCAGGATGTATCTGTCCGGAAAGCACTATTCTCAAAGCCCTGATGAATCATCTTGTGTTGGTACGAGAAGATATTGTCATAATGGACATGGAAGCTGGTGTAGAACATCTGGGCCGTGCTACTTCGTCTTCGGTCGACGCTCTCATCGTTGTTGTAAATCCGGGTGCGAGAAGCAGAAATGCGGCAGCGAAAATACGAAAACTTGGTCAGGATATAGGGATTAAAAATATTGTTATTCTTGGGAACAGGACCAAAGGACCGGAGGATGAGAAATTAATCCGCGAATCCCTGGCCGATTTTGAACTTCTTGGATGTATTTCCGAGCAGGATGAGATAGTTTCAGCTGATCGAGCCGGCAGGCGCGCGTTTGATGATATTTCCCAGGCTCCGCCAGAACTGTTCCAGGTCGTAGAAAAATTGTCGGCATTAAAAAGGTAACACCTTGTTGAGATCCTTTTTGTAGAGGTTGCCTATAGGAGACAGTGCTGGAAATTACCGGCCAGTTCTGGGTCTCGGGCCTGACCTTTACATCCATCAGCATGTACAATCGCCCGGCATAATTTTATGTCGCTCGGGTGGGGTGGAAAATACCAAAAAATGTCTTGACTTTAGCATCATACATTACAATACTAGGAGATTGAGAATGTTTCTCATTTGAGAATCTTGGCGCCTGTTCGAGCAGGTAGAGATACTTTGCTCATGAGGTCTGCACAACAGGACTGGTTCTGTCTTTCGTGGTCTATCTTTGACATGTAGACAAGCATATTCCCAAAACCATAGTTTGGAGGAAGCATCATGGCAAAACCATTAGAACTCATAAAAGTGGAAGACCTGACAATCTGCGATTCCACCGCACAGATGATAACCAAGGCCAGAAGAGACGGAATTGAGCTTGATTTCGATAGATCGCATGCCGCGAAGCCTTGTCCAATTGGTGAGAAGTCTGCCTGCTGTAAGCATTGTGCGATGGGACCGTGCAGGATGAATGTCAATAGTCCATATGACAGGGTTGGGGTGTGCGGGGCAACAGTAGACACTATTGTTGCCCGAAATTTTGGACGAATGGTTGCTGCCGGAACCGCTGCCCATACCGATCATGGCATGGCAATGCTCGAACTCTTCCGCGATGTCATTAGTGGTAAGACAAAAGATTATTCCATCAAAGATCCCATAAAGCTTTTGGAAGTTGCAGCCACCCTCGATATTCCAACTGAAGGTCGAGAGCTAAAAGATGTCGCAATGGATCTGTATCACGAGCTTGAGAAAACCTATACTCAGGTTGAGGGAGAGATCCCGATGGTCAAAAGGGTGCCGCCCAAAACCCTCGAACTCTGGCGGGAAGCCGGGATTGTTCCACGGGGCGCCATGCGGGAAATAATGGAGATGATGCATCGCTCTGCCATGGGTGTCGATCAGGATTATGAAAATATCACCAAGCAAATTTCCCGGACAGCCCTGGCTGATGGATGGGGTGGATCGATGGTTTCCACGGATATCTCTGATATCCTCTTTGGTACTCCGTCACCAGTGGAAGTTGAAGTGGATATGGGGGTGTTGAAAGAAGATCAGGTGAATATCATCGTCCATGGTCATGAACCGACTCTTCTTGAATCGATGGTTGTTTCTTCCACTGATCCTACCTTGGTGGAGGCGGCAAAGAAAAGTGGGGCGAAGGGCATTAATCTCATCGGCATGTGTTGTTCCGGTCTTGAGGCGCTGTCTCGTCACGGCCTGCCCCATGCCGGCAATTTCTCCAGTACCGAGGCGGTAATGGTCACCGGGGCGGTCGATGCGATGACTGTTGATATCCAGTGCATAAAACAAGGCATGAAGAAGGTGGCCGATTTTTATGACACGCCTTTTATCACCACCAATTATCGAGCCAAAATAGAAGGTTCGCTACATATCCATCTGGACGAAAATAATCCGCGCGAATGTACCGATGAGATTGTTATTAAGGCAATCAGCAGGTTTAAAACCCGCAAGAAGCCGGTGCAGATTCCTCGAAATAAGGCAATTGGCGTACACGGTTTTTCCTATGAATATATTAACTATATGCTGGGCGGTTCCTTCCGTGGCAGCTATACACCGCTGAATGAGAATATCATCAACGGCCGAATACGCGGAGTGGCCGGAATTGTCGGCTGCACCAATCCCCGATCCAAGCAGGACTACTCCCATGTGGAACTGGTCAAAGAGTTGATCAAAAATGATGTGCTGGTTCTGCAAACAGGCTGCTCGCAGATGGCACTGGCCAAAGCAGGACTGACCGGTCCCGGAGCTGCTGCGCTAGCAGGTCCAGGGCTTGCTGAAGTCTGCGAAACCGTTGGCATGCCGCCGATTCTGGGGTTAGGCTCCTGTGTTGATAACAGCAGGATTCTCATTGCCGCTTCAGAAATGGTCAGAGTGGGTGGTCTGGGAGATTGCATTGCCGATCTGCCGGCTGTAGGCTGTGCCCCAGAATGGATGAGTGAGAAGGCCATTGCCATCGGACAGTATTTTGTCGCTTCCGGTGTATATGTCGTCTTTGGCCATACCTTTCCGATGACCAAAGGGACGAAGTTTGAAAAACATCTCTTTGAGGAGCTTGAAGGACTAGGTTTTGGTAAATGGGGATTCGCCGACGATCCAAGAGAGATGGCCCGACTGTTGATTACCCATATAGATAAGAAACGAAAGGCCCTTGGTATCGATAAGGCCCGTGAGAGGGTCCTCATGGATATGGCTGACCGACAAGCCCTGGGAATTGAGTAGGCCACTCATATTGAGACGACAGCTGAGGCTGTCGTCTCAATTGAAGCCAGCGGATTGACAGAATTGTTCATGTCGGCTTTTCGGAGAGAGATATGGCAATCTTTGATGGAAGATATAGATGGGACGGGACGAAAAAGGGGGAAACGGAACCTATTGCCTGGTTTGCCGGTTCCTACGATGTGAAAATTTTTAAATGCACCGCGTCTTCCGGTAAGGTGCACCACCTTAAATCCCATGTCTGTCTTTATGCTCCAACGGGAGAGGGGCAGTCGATTTCCGCTAATCCTGAAAAATTTGCCAAACAGATCTGCGACGATTTTTCGTTGGAATTGGAAAGGGTGCTCTGGGTTGAGGACCTTTTACAGGACAAGGACCGATATGAGGTCGTCATCTTTAACAAATCGGCAAGGGTCGGGGCAACGATCTTCTATCGTATAGAAAAACGCCCGGCAATGGAATCTGAAATACGATTGATTCGGCAGCAACTCTCAAGACTTGAAAAGTAAGCAGGGGAGTTGACTCAGCTTGATCTGCTCCGAAGAAAAATAAAAATATGACGTCCAAGAAAAATTTACTGAAAAAGCGCTTGGCCGAGCTGGAAGAAGAGATTGCCGAGACTTTGCGTCGTTTACCGGCGCATTCAGTGAAACCGCCGGTGATGATGGATCTGTTGGAACTGGAAGATGAGCGGGATATGATCTTGAAAAAACTGGGGGAATCGGAGTGAATATTCGGCGTACAAGGGTGTTTGACGAAACCTACAAACACTATCTGCAGGAAATCCGGAAAATTGATTTTCTGGCAAAAGCTGAAATGCTGGGCGTAAAAGCCAGTAACGGTGCTTTGAAAATCCCGCTCTATAACAAGATGTATCATTTTCGTTCAGATGGTGTCATCTGCGCCGATGGGGAGGAAATGACTCCGGCCGTGCAGGTAATGATTTGTAAATATATCCTTACCTGCCAACAGCGGGAAATTCCTGAAAAAGGAGATGCCCTGGTCACCTACAGGGAGTTTAAAGATGCCGGTCCGCTTATCTCCTTTTTCACGACCAACACCAATAAGACCCTGGAGACCAGCTATAGCGGGAAAGTTGACGAATTGAGAAAAAGGGGAATGGAGCTAGGCGGAACAATACTGGACTCCGACAGTTATGATCTGTCCCTTCTTTTTCATGCTTTTCCCCGTGTGCCGGTTATTGTTAATTTCAACGATCGGGATGACCTGTTCTCAGCCACCTGTTCGATCCTCTATAGATCGTCTGCGGCACATTATCTTGACATGGAATGTTTGGCCATGACCGGGACACTGCTTGCCGGCAAGTTGATTGCCAATAAAAAAATACCCGGGACTCAAGTCGGGAAAAGCGCTACAATTGAGCGGTGAATCGAAAAAGTCGTTTTCCGGGACGGCTTGTTCTGGTATTCTCTGAATTATGTTTTAAGGTACCTGTTAATCTGCTGTTTTTAAAAATAACTCTTTAAAAAGGAGAACTTCATGACAGATCAACATTGTCCGGGATTTGAAAGCAACAAAACTCTCAATGAAGTAAAAATCAAATGTCCTGAATGCGGTAAGGAATGGGAAATTTTTTCCGATGAAGTTGAGAAGTCCGCAAAATGTTCTGCCTGTGGCGCGGTAGTTGATCCAAAAAGCTGCTCTGTCAGCTAGTTCCTGCCGGCAAACGGTTTTATAGCGCAAAAAGCTCCCTTGAAATGATGTTCTGCAAGGGAGCTTTTTTATAGCAAGTTTTACACTTCAGGCAATCAAATCCGCATCATTTCGTTTATCTCTCTTGCTTCCGGCTTTCGTTACGTCCTTAGGCGATACTTTAAAGGCGCTGATCATTTCTCGCAGCTGATTAGACAGCTCGCTCAAAGCCTCTGAATTGCCCCGCATATTAGAGCAACTGAGGGACATGGACTGGGCAATATTGCTTACCTCATTGATATCCTGGGCAATCTGAGAAGAAACCAGAGAGGTCTGGGCGACGTTTTCGTTCACCTCGGATATGCCTTGTGAGGCTTGCTCTATGTTCAGGGCAACCTCGGATGCCCGTGAAGCCTGTTCGATCATCGATGCAGCTATATTGGACATAATATTGTTCACATTTTCGATAACCTCGGTAATCGCTCCGACCTCCTCAACCGTATCGTGGGTGGAATGCTGAATGCTCTCGATCTTCGCTTTTATTTCCTTGGTCGCTTCCTGGGTCTGATTGGCGAGGTTTTTGATTTCTCCAGCCACAACCGCAAACCCTTTTCCGGCATCACCGGCTCTGGCTGCTTCTATGGTTGCATTTAAGGCCAGCAGATTTGTCTGCTCAGCGATATCAGTAATAACCTCGGTCACTTTACTTATCTGTTCCGCTGCGCTGCCAAGCAGGGTAACTTTATCCGTTGCTTTTTTTACCTGGTCCGTTGCTCTATCGGCGATAGTCGTCGCCTCACTGCAGCTATTGGCCACTTGGTCCATGGCAACCTTCATTTCTGTTGCCGTGTCGGCTACGATGGCGATGTTGGTCGAGGCCTCTTCACTGGCCGCAGCAACTGAAGCCATGCTGGCATTCATCTCTTCACTGGCTGTGGCTACATTATTGGTATTGGTGCTAAGGCCGCTCGCCTCTGCCTGCATTTGTTCCGAGGATGCAAACACCTCCAGCGCAGAGCTGGTAACCGTTTCAGAATTACCGTTAATTTCGACGATGATATTGTTAATCCTTTCAACAAAAGAATCGAACCAGCCGGCCAGAATGCCGATTTCGTCAGTACGGGTACTATTCAGCCGTTTGGTCAAATCTCCCTCTCCTTCGGCGGCATCTTTCAGGCCGTTGGAAATTTCATGCAGGGGAGTGATGATCATATGTTTCAACAGCAATGCGACAAGCAGAATGATACTGAGACAACAGGCGCTGCCAATGGCAATAACCACCTTGGTTGTTCCTGCATTGACCTCTTTGGATGCCTGGATAAGTATTGCAGCTGTCTGGTCCTGAGCTCTGCGACTATCCGAGTTCACTTGATTGAGATCACTGTTGATCTGGCTGATCACCTTGGCTGATTCTTCGCCGAGAACAGTCGTTACTGTTGTTTCATTGTCTTTTTTAAGGTTTTCAAATCTTGCCTGCAGCGCATTTATTTCCTTGGCCACCGTGTTCTTATTGATACAGATGATCGCTTTCCCAAGGGGCAGGCCGAAATATTCGATTGGTTGTTCGAAAATAAGTACGGAAGGATCATTTTTAGATGCATTGAGTACCCTTTCAGCATCTTCCTCTTCCTGGCCCTTATCGAGATAGGAGATGATCAGATCATCTACAACATTGATATAGCTTGGTAAAATATTCCCTTTATCGTCAAGGAAAATGGCGTATACGACCTCCTTGGTCTGGGAAACGGCCTGGCCGAATTTAACAAGTTTATCGTAGTCTTTGGCCATTATCGGATCAGCGGCGATGTTGAGCAGAAGCGCACCAATTGCCTGGGCGTTGCTCTCCAGTAGCTTTTCCATGCCCTTCTGCACATTCTGTTCTTCTACGGCCAGAGATTCTTTCGTTTTTCGCGAAAGAGAATTTGCCGTGCGGTCACTCATCTGCGACAAAGCAGCACCGACATTTTGTTCAAGAGAGAAAAAAAGCTTCTGGGCCTCAATGCTTGTCTGGTCAAGGTTTTGATGAACAGTGGTTGCCAGCGAACCGAGCAGATTGTTCTGCTTATGAATTATTGATATACATAGGAGTGTGAAAGCTACAACCAATATAATGGCCAGAACAAGAATCACTTTAAGAGAGAGGCTACGATTTATGAGGCGCAACATTGTATTCCTGAAATTTGAATTAAAGGATCAAAACAATCGCCGAAAAAGATCCTATTTACCTATAAGGGCTACTAATTTAGCCTATCGCAATCCCATATTGATTTCAAATTTTTATTTACATCCCGGTTAAAATGACAATAGAAGAAATAACCGTTTTCTGAGTTGAACAACAGTTGCGCAGTGTATCCCTTGTTGAAATTTCACAAAAGCCAATCGACCAAGATGCATTACATCTACCTGTTGTGTGGCTATTTCTCATCGTTTTTATTGCAGCCGTATGATGTTAGGGGGGGAGGTGCCTCTGTTGATTCATTGCAATTAATATCTTAATAAATGGCACCAACATGCCGACAATATTCAACGGGACAACGGCGGACTGTGTTTTGGGATTTATACAGATATTTTAAAATCAAAAAAATTGGAGTTACTACAATGTTAAATCGGTTTTCTGTGAAAGGCAGAATGTATCTCATCATTTCTTCCATCCTGACATTGTTTTTTGTCATGGTGATATTTGCCGTGCAGAATGGTCACAGAGTCCGTGATCTCGGTCTTGCCAAAACCGGTGACATCATGCTTTCCGATCAGATGGCGAAATTACAGGTAACCAGTCATGCTCTCGCCCTGGTCTTAGGCCATGCAGTCGAGGGAACTGACAGCTATGAAGGGAAAATTGAGATAATCAGAAAACTTATTGACGATATTCGATTCGAAGATGACAAGTCGGGATATTTCTTCGTTTATAACGGAACGACTAATGTTGCCCTGCCACCAAAAAAGGAACTGCAAGGGAAGGATCTTGGAGAACTTAAAGACAAGAATGGTGTCTATTTGGTCAGGGAACTGCAAGATAAGGCGATGGAGGGGGGAGGTTTCGTCGAATATATATGGCCCAAACCGGGAGCAGGGGATGTGCCAAAACTCAGCTACGCGGAGATGATTCCCGGAACCAAAATGTGGGTTGGCACCGGGGTATATCTTGATAATATTACCGCCTACAAAACACTTATGGAGCAAGACCTCAATTCCCAGGTATCTAAGAATCTCAGAACCATGCTCGTTACCGCGGGGATAATATTTGTTGGAATAATAGGTCTTTGCCTGGTTATCGTTTTTGGTCTGGTGAGAGCGTTGAAGCTTCTGGTGCTGAATTTCCAGGATATTGCCGAAGGGGAAGGGGATTTAACCAAACGTATTGCCTTGAACTCAAAGGATGAGATTGCCGAACTGGCAAAATGGTTCAATATATTTATTGAAAAACTCCAGGGAATTATCCTTTCGCTTTCGCAAAACACCAAAACTCTTGGCCAGGAGTCGATGAATCTTGCGAACATCGCTTCGAGTCTGGCGGAAAATGCCCAGGGAACTTCTGATCGATCGGAAAATGTTGCAACGGCAGCGGAGGAGATGAGCGCCAATCTGAATAATGTGGCAGCGGCAATGGAAGAATCGACTACCAATACCAGTATGGTGGCGGGTGCCGCAGAAGAAATGACCTCGACCATCAATGAGATCGCTGATTATTCAGGTCAGGCCCATGATATTTCACTGAAGGCGGTGCAGCAGGCCCAGGCCACGTCGGAGCGAATGGTCAGGCTCGGTGCTTCGGCAGATGCGATCAGTAAGGTGACGGAAACAATCACAGAGATTTCGGAACAAACGAACCTTTTAGCCTTAAATGCGACCATAGAAGCGGCTCGGGCCGGGGAGGCGGGAAAGGGGTTCGCGGTTGTTGCCAATGAAATAAAAGAGCTCGCCAAACAGACAGCGATGGCCACCCTTGATATCAAAACCAAAATTGATGATGTCCAGCAGACGACCACAGGTACCGTTGAGGATATTCAGCAGATCAGCACTGTCATCAATAATGTAAATGAAATTGTCGCAACTATTACCAGGGCGGTCGGCGAGCAGTCGAAGGCGACCCAGGAGATAGCCCTCAACATAAATCAGGCAGCAGGAGGGCTTGGGGAGGTAAATGAAAATGTCAGTCAGATATCGGTCGTCGCTGCAACAATCACCAAAGATATCGCCCTGGTCAACTCGGCATCCGGTGATGTTTCACATACAAGTTCTGAGGTACAGGTAAGCAGCCAGAATCTTCAGACCCTTTCGGCCAATTTGCAAAGTGCCGTTGGCAGTTTTAAGATTTGAAGAAGCCGGATTGTTACGAGTGGTGAGAGGAAATTTTCCTCTCACCACTCGGCTGCTACTCTCTCTTGCCATGGATCAGTCGGGTTTCGGTAACAACCATGTCGAGGATTTCGTCATGTTCCTGTAGCGGGGCCTTGGCGACGATTTGCAGATCAAAGGCCAGTCCTATTCGCGCGGCGGTTGGCACTTTGGCCAGGAACCGGTCATAGTATCCACCGCCATATCCAAAGCGTCCGCCCCGCTCATCAAAGACTGATCCGGGGAGCAGAATGGTTTCGATTTCCTCCGGGGCTACCAGTGCCGTTTGGCATAAATCAGCTTTTGGTTCCGGAATATCACAATACCCCGGTTCCAGATCAATTGACCGTTTGGTTATTTGGATGGCGTCCAGCCGTTTTTCTTGAACCCGGGTAATTGGCACGATAACCTTTTTGCCCATTTCGATCAGGGTATCAATGAGAGTAAGTGTAGCCACTTCGCTCCTGAAGCTTACATAAACAAAAATCGACCGCCGATTCCGGATCTGTTCCAGGGAGAGGAGTCTCTGTTGGATGGTGAGAGATTTGCTTTTGATCTCACCCGGAGTGAGTCGGTTCCGTGCGGTAAGGATCTGCTTTCTCAGCTGCGAGGAATCAATCATAGGATGAACTCCAAAATGTTGGATTGGTTGTTATAATCGTTGAATAATATAGAGATAAGTCGGCAACCTGCTCATTATCTTGATCCGATTGAATTCAAATAAGCGGCTACGGGACGGACTATCAAAGGTCAGTGGAGAAAAATAGACGCACCCTTTGGGTTTTACATGTAATTGATCCTCCCTGATCAATCCGAGTATCTTTTTATAATGGTTTTCAGGAAGTTTTTCATCCATTATAAAATTTAACGTTATTTCAATAGATGAAAAATTATCATTGATTTCCTGGCTCCGAAGAAAAGCCTCACGAACCAATTTTTCCGAAATCGGTTTGCCGATAAGATCCAGCGTTTCCTGGTCCGCAGATTCGAGACCGATATTTATATACGTCATGGCCGGAAATTCAGCCAGCTGGCGAAACAGCTGAAGAGGGGCATTGAGCAAAGAGGTAACAGAACCAAAGAGGAAGATGTTGCTCCCTGAGGTATACGAAGTATTGAGACCAAATTCCTCAAAGGATTTTTCAAGACTCCACAGAATCAGCTTGGCCTTGGTATTCAAGGCGTCGTGTTCACCTAGAAACAGGCTGTTGTAATTAACAAGATCCTTGCCGTAGTGTTTTTTTAGATGGTGCAGTTGTTCTGTAACTTCCTCCTGTGTTTTTTCGACAAACGCGCTACTGTTTTTCACTTTACAGAATTTGCATTTATACAGACATCCATTTGAAATGGTCAGTGGCACGAGATTATAGTCGACATGCCTTGCATCAGGAGGAAGCACGGAAATTCGGTTACCTATGGTCCTGTGCAGCTCCTTTGCTCTTTGGTGCAATGTATCAGGGTTGTTGGCAAGGACAGTTAACAGAAAACTATTGATGGCATCGGGAACGTCACCGATTTGCTCGGTTACTTCCCGGATGATCTGGTGCCATGAAACGGTAATGCGCAGTATTTCCTCTTGATCAAATGGATGGCCTCCCAGGATACTGTTGGTAGGATATTGAAAGTTGGGCAGATAATACTCCCCGGTAGCCTCAAAAACACCGGTGTATCCTCCGGTTGAATAGTAGACCCAGTCATTGCCCTGGGTCCGCTTGAGCCATTCATGGGGATGTGCCCAGCCCTTTGTCTTGCCTTTCGCCCGGAGAATTTCACCGTTTAGATTGAATTGCAAGATGTAATGATTCGTCTCGATCTCGTTGTAAATGCCGCAAGGCAAGGGAAAACTCATTTTCGTGTAGCTGGTACAGCCCTGTTTCTCAAGGGTAATTTTACAGTTATCGGATATAAAGACCTTGCTCATCATGTATGCCGAAATAGAGGAATGGTACCATCTCTGGTCTTTTGGACAGACCGCAGGAGGAAGAAGCAGCTTATTCAGGTTGTGTTACTTACCGGATAGTCGGCGACTTGTCAATTTGTGCCATCTCACTGGAAGAGCCCTTATGAAATTTTGTCAGCGGATATATTCTAAACTTATTGGAAACATTCCCTGTTTTGAGTTATAGTAGATCGTTTTGTGATTTTTAAAATCTATTCAATGCATTTTTTACCACAAAACATGAGAGATCAGGGATGCAAACGGCTCAGTCAGTAAACTATGTAGTACCAGATATGCAGTGATATATTGAGGGAGGGTACTGAAATTTCTCTGCACTCCAGTCGCGATGTACATGCCTGGAGTGGAAAATCATCATTTACGGAGTAAGTGTATGGACAAGCAGATGACGGAAACACTGGAGGCGATATATGATAAATGTGCCGCCAATGAGGACAATATTATCACCGTTCTCCAGGAAATACAAAGCAAAATCGGTTATATACAGGAAGAAGCAGTTAACTGGTTTGCAGAACGTACCAACATTCCACCTTCCAAGTTTTACGGTGTGGTTACTTTTTATTCCCAGTTCCATCAAAATCCTCGTGGCAAGAATATTGTTACCGTTTGTTGCGGAACGGTCTGTCATGTCAAGGGGGCACCTCGGATCATCTCTAAAGTACGGGAAGATCTCAAATTGAAAGCAGACCAGGATACGACCAGGGATATGCTCTTTACTCTTGAACGTGTCAACTGTGTCGGTGCCTGCAGTATTGCCCCGGTTGTGCTGGTTAATGAAAAGGTGCTTGGGAAGGTAACGCCAAGCAAAATTGTCAAGAGTCTCAGCGAATACAAGGGAAAACCATGAACAGTGAAATAATTGTTAATGTGTGCATGGGTACCGGTGGCATTGCTGCCGGGGGCGATCTGGTAATGGAGGAGTTCACCAAGCAATTCGAAGCGGCCGGCATCGAAAATGCCAAGGTCAAAGAAAAATGCCGACTCCATAAGGTTGGCTGCCGCGGTTTCTGTGCCCGTGATGTCCTGGTCGATATTACAGTTGATGGAGAGGTTTCCACCTATCAATACATTCAGCCTGATATGGTCAGCAGACTGGTACAGGACCATGTGATCGGCGGCAGACCGGTCAACGAGTGGCTGGTCGGTGATGACTACCATACCTTTCATGATAATCAGACGAAAATTGTGCTCGGTGATCTTGGCAAGATCGATCCGGAATCAATTGACGAATACCTGGCGGTAGATGGCTATAAAGCTGCCGAAAAAGCTTTAACGACTATGACTCCGGCAGAAATAATTGCCACGGTCAAAGAGTCAGGACTGCGTGGTCGTGGAGGCGGCGGCTTCCCCACCGGTCTGAAATGGAGTTTTTGCGCCGCCAACAAATCGGACCAATACTATATAATCTGTAACGCCGACGAAGGTGATCCCGGTGCCTTTATGGATCGTTCGGTTATCGAGGGGAATCCCCATGCGGTCATCGAAGGAATGATCATTGGCGCATATGCGATCGGTGCCAGTATTGGCTATGTCTATATACGAGCTGAATATCCACTTGCTGTGGACAGGCTGCATAAAGCTCTGCAGGATGCCAAGGAAAAAGGCTACCTGGGGAACAAACTCTTCGGCACGGATTTCAATTTCAAGATCAAGGTTAAACTTGGCGCCGGGGCCTTCGTCTGCGGCGAAGAAACTGCACTCATCGCCTCCATTGAAGGCGAACGCGGTATGCCGAGAGCTAAGCCACCGTTCCCGGCAAATAAAGGACTTTGGGGCAAACCGACTATTATCAATAACGTCGAAACATTCGCCAATCTCCCCCATATCTTCAATAAGGGTGCGGCCTGGTATGCTTCGATCGGTTCCGAAAAGAGCAAGGGAACCAAGGTCATCGCTCTGACTGGAAAAATAAGGAACACAGGACTCATCGAGGTCCCCATGGGCATGCCGCTTAAAGATATCATTTTTAAAGTCGGCGGCGGCATTGAAGGTGACAGACTCTTTAAAGCCGTACAGACCGGAGGGCCGTCCGGAGGTTGTATTCCACAGCAGCACATCGATCTGCCGGTTGATTATGAAGGGTTGGCGTCAGTGGGCTCAATGATGGGATCAGGCGGGATGGTTGTCCTCGATGAAACCGACTGTATGGTCAATATCTCCAAGTTTTTCCTAGAATTTACCCAGTCCGAGTCCTGTGGGAAATGCGTTCCATGCCGGATCGGTACCAAACGATTGCTGGAGATTCTCACCCGGATCACCGAGGGCGAAGGAAAAGAAGGGGATATTCAGCTGTTGCAGGAGTTAGCTGAAGACGTCAGGGATTCCAGTCTTTGTGGACTGGGGATGTCGGCACCAAATCCGGTCATCAGCACTATTAAATACTTCCGTCATGAGTATGAAGCCCATATCAAGAACAAAAAATGTCCGGCCAAGGTCTGCAACAAGTTACTGACATTTTTTATCCGTGATGATATGTGCGTCGGTTGCGGCATGTGTTTAAGGGCCTGCCCGGTTAATGCAGTTGCGGGTGAAAAGAAGTTGCCCCATAAGATTGACAACAATCTGTGTATCCAGTGCGGATCCTGTTTTGATGCGTGCAAATTCAGCGCCGTATTAAAGGAGTAATGACCATGATTAATTTGACTATAGACGGGAAACAGATAGAAGTCGCTGAAGGCACCACGGTTCTAGAGGCTTCGCGGCAGTTGGGTGTTGATATCCCAACACTGTGCCACGATGACCGGATGAAGCCTTTTGGCGCCTGTCGGCTCTGTATTGTAGAGATTAAGGGGATGCCAAAACCGGTGACATCATGTACAACACCGGCCGCAAATGGTATGGAGGTCCAGACCAAAAGTGCAAAGCTCTACAGATTGCGAAAAACGACTGTTGAGCTCCTGCTGTCTGATCACCCCAATGACTGCATGACCTGCATCGGAACCGGGGACTGTGCATTGCAGGAACTTGCCTATCAGTATGGTATCCGTGAAAACCGATTCTCCGGGGCAATGCGTGATCATCACCGGATAGATCACAACCCCTTTGTTACCAGGCAGCAGAATAAATGTGTCATGTGCGGCCTCTGTGTCCGGGTGTGTGAGGAAGTACAGGGGGTTGGGGCAATCGGCTACGCGGAAAGAGGCTTTGAGGCGAAAGTCATTCCTCCATTCGGCCATGATCTGAACTGTGAATTCTGCGGCCAATGTGTGTCCGTCTGTCCGACTGGCGCCCTCTCCGGGGCAATGTGGTCCGGAAAACCCCGTATGGAAGGAGTTGAATTGACCGATACCACCTGTACCTATTGTGGTTGCGGTTGTAATATGACCCTGCGCACCCATGGAGATCAGATTATTCGGGTTGATTCCGATAAAAAGAATCACAATCGGGGCTGGCTCTGTGTTAAGGGACGTTTCGGATATGAATTCATCAACAGCAGTGACCGTTTGACCCATCCCTTGATCAGAAGGGAAAAAGGTGGCCAGTTTGAGCAGGCTACCTGGGAGGAGGCACTTGATTATGTCTCCATGCGGCTGGCTGATATCAAGAAAAAGCACGGAACAGAGGCCGTGGCCGGTCTCTGTTCGGCCCGGTGTACCAACGAAGAGAATTATCTTTTCCAGAAGCTTTTTCGCGCGGGGCTCGGCACCAACAATGTTGATCACTGCGCCCGATACTGACACAGTGCGACAGTGGCCGGTCTGGCCACCAAATTCGGTTCCGGCGCAATGACCAACTCGGTCGCCGAGATTGCCGACAATGAAGCATTGTTCGTCATCGGGTCCAACACCACCGAGAATCATCCGATCATAGGTCTCAGGATGAAGGAAGCGGTGGCAAAAGGGGCAAAACTGATAGTTGCCGATCCACGTAAGATCCCGCTGGTGAAATTTGCCGCGCTCTGGCTCAGGCATCGTCCGGGTACCGATTCCACCCTGCTGAATTCGATCATGCACGTCATTCTCGCCGAAGGGCTTGAAGACAAGCAGTTTATCGCCAATAAAACAGAAGGCTACGACGAATTCGTCAAATCGCTTGAACCCTTTACCCCGGAATACGGGGAAGAGATTACCGGGGTACCCGCCGAAGATATCAAGAAAGCTGCTCGTATTTACGCTTCGGCCAATAATGCAGGTATTTACTACGCCATGGGTATCACCCAGCATGTCATGGGAACGAACAACGTCAGTGCCATCGGCAACCTGGCTATGCTCACCGGCAATGTTGGCATCCGTGCCGCAGGCGTCAACCCGTTGCGTGGACAGAACAATGTTCAGGGGGCCTGTGATATGGGCGGTCTGCCGAATGTTTATCCCGGTTATCAGAAGGTTGATGTACCGGCCATTAAAGAAAAATTTGAAGCGGCCTGGGGTGTTGCTCTCTCCGACAAGGTCGGGTTGCCGGCAACGGTAATGACCAATGCCATGTTGGACGGAACACTCAAGGGGATGTATATTTTTGGTGAGAATCCGGCTCTGTCCGATCCGAACACCACCCATTCGGTCAAGGCTTTTTCCGCCTTGGATTTCCTGGTGGTTCAGGATATTTTCATGACCGAGACCGCCCAGCTGGCCGATGTGGTTCTGCCTGGGGCTTCCTTTGCCGAAAAAGAGGGAACTTTCACCAGTTCGGAGAGAAGGGTGCAGCGGGTAAGAAAAGCCATCAATTCACCGGGTGAGGCAAAGTCCGATCTGGATATCATCGATCAGGTCTTTAAGCGTATTACCGGGAAAGGGGATCTGCAGGCAAAACCTAATGCCTCAGAGATTTTTGCTGAGGTAGCCTCCCTTTGGCCCGGAATTGCCGGGATGAGCTACCGGCGTCTGGATGAAGAGAGCCTGCAGTGGCCATGCCCAAGCGAAACGCATCTTGGAACGGATTACCTGTTTAAAGATGGCTTCAACAGGGAAGGCGGCAAGGCGCTCTTTTCACCTGTGCCCTTTGTCTCGGCCAGTGAACTACCGGATAAAGAGTATCCATACGTGTTGACTACCGGCCGGGAACTGTTCCACTATCATACCGGAACAATGACCAGAAGGTCGACCGGGCTGAATACTATAGCCCCGGAAGCCTTTGTCGAGGTCAATCCGATCGATGCCGAAACCCTTGGCGTGGTGCAAGGCGAGCTGCTGACTGTCAGTTCCAGACGGGGCACTATTAAAGTCAAGGCAAGGGTCAGTAAAATAGTCCCGCCGAATGTAGTGTTCATTCCATTTCATTACAGTGAGGCCGGAGCGAATCTGCTGACCAGTGACGCCATGGATCCGATCTGTAAAATTATGGAAGCGAAGGTGTGTGCGGTTCGGCTGGAAAAGCAGTAATTGCACCTGTTGATAACACATCTACTACCCCCGATAAGCGGGATAAGTAATCTCTTGCAGATTATTTTCTATTAAAAAACAGAAAATAATCTGTAAGGTACTAAAGTATAAAAGAGGGAAGCTGAGTTACAACGCTCAGCTTCCCTCTTTTTTCCAGAGAAGCTACTGTTTTTCTCCGCAGTTTTTATACGCGATGGCTACTCTGAAAACATTGGCAATATTTTTATAGCGAAGATGAGCAGTTCGATAACAATAGTAACAGCCACGAAAACAATAACCGATTGTGAGACAGCGATTATCGTCCCGGATATTGCCTTACAGGAAGCTGGATATATCAAGACATTTTCCATCAAGGACAGTGGTCACGCCAAACATGAATACCATGCCCTGGCTCAGATGGCCTATTTCCAGTATCAGGACGATGAGTTGCAGGTCGTTGAGTTCGATTCCCCGGTAGTATTATCCCGTGGGAAGGAGCATTGCCAATTGGATGGGGGGGTAATGCTCTGCCGTGACCTAACCGGTGTGCTCTATGTTTTGGGCAACGGCATGCAAAACAGGAAAAAATTGCTTGAAGCGGCTTACAGATATTGTACCCGTTGGGTTAGGCTCGATATCTGAGAGGCAAGGAGTAGGAAAAAATCGTGAAAGATGACAGCGGTACAGCAAAACAGAAAGTCATGGTCTTTCAGCAGCTAGGGAGCGGCGAAAAAAAGATCAAGGGATTACGCCAATACGGCAAAGATATTTTCGAGCTGGAAGTGGTCAATATCGATGAAATCCTGCCTCCGGTGATCGACGATACCAGTGCATATCTGCCGGCTGATATCTCTTGTGATCTGGTTCTCGATTTCTTGCGACATAACGATCTGTCAACGGATCTAGCCGATCTTTGCGCTCAAAAGGATATTCCGATAATCGCCTCCGGCAAAAAAATAGTTGGCAGAAAGGCTATAACACCTCCAACCTGCTGTGGACTCCCACGACAACCGGGGCTTGGCGGCTATGGCGAAAATTTTGGTGCACCGGAGTTTGAGGTCGAGGTCGAGAATGGCAGGATCAAAGCGGTGAAAGTGACCCGTGGAGCCCCTTGTGGGGCCTCATGGGAGGCAGCTAAAAGGCTGATCGGCCATCCGGTAGAGGATGCAGTGCGAAAAATCGGTCTAGAAACCCAGTTTTACTGTTATGCCGACCCCAGTGGCTGGGACCCAATCCATGGCAAGAGTCCGGTCCATTTTGCCGGCAGGATCCACAGCAAAGGACTGCAGAAGGCAATAGAGAAGGTCCTGTCAAACTTGAACTCGTAAAAAACCTTAAGAATCAGCGATGCCTAAGTAGATAAGCGCAGACTTCGAAAAACTTCAGAAGGTGAATATTTCTATGCCCTTTGGGTAGTTTATACGACGCCACCAATCGTATAAGAAGGCGTAGAACAACCAAGTAAGGCCACTGCTGAGAGAGCAGTGGCCTTACTTGGTTGTTGGCTACCAGTTCTTTATAAAAACCTCGAAATACTCAGGCGGCTTGACACAGGCCGGACATTTATCCGGTGGGCCAGTGCCCTCGTGCACATATCCGCAGGCAAGACATCTCCAGCGTACTTTCTCTTTTCGCTGGAAGGCTCTGCCCGAGACCAGATTTTCGGCCAGTGCGCGAAACATCAGTTCATGGTTTTTTTCGGCGACATTTATGGCGTTGAAGGTATCGGCTGCTCGCTGAAAACCTTCCTCTTCCGCTTCAATGGCAAAAATACCGTACATCTGGTCATGGACGTATAGTTCCAGTTCAGCGGAACTGAGCAGATTGGCATGGGTGTCTTTTATGACGCCGGCTGGAAACAACCCAGTGATCTCAAGCTCTCCACCGTTGAAAAACTTGAAAAAGCGAAGAGCGTGTTCGTATTCCTGCGCAGCTATCTCGTCAAAGATTTTGGCGATCTGGATATAGCCGTCCTCTCGGGCCTGTGTCGCAAAAAAATTGTAACGGGTGCGAGCCTGGGCTTCAGCTGAATAGGAAAGCAAGAGGTTTTTGGCTGTTTTGCTTTGTCGAAAACTAGCCATGACGCCCCACCTTACTCATCGATGATAATTGCGTCGGCACCGCATTCAGCTGCAGCCTGGCGAACGATAGCTTCGAGATGCTCGGGGATTACATCATATTTGACGATAGAGAGCAGTTGGTCCTCATCATATTCGAACACTTCCGGACACAATTTATTGCAGTTTCTGTCTCCCATGCACACCTTTGTAATAGTTGCTTTCATAGTATTCTCCTTAAGTTCTAGATGACCCACAGATTGTAACTTGTGGATAGTAAACCTGCTACCCAAAATCCTATCTGAACGATTTATAACAAGATTAGCTGTTTTAAAAAACCTGGTCTCAAAGCCCTAAATAACCTGTAAGCCGTTAGTCAAGAGTATGGTGCACTTTCGGGACGGTATATGGTACCTGGAGATACTCAAGGACCTTTCCGGTCTTCTCCCACCCGTTCTGATTGAGCAACCTGGAGAAATTAAGACTGATGCCGGCATAAAAATTCCTGCTCTTGCCCACTTCATCGGTATCGTAGCCCCTTGAGTAATAGCCGCCATGTAGCTCTAAATATTTAAGAAAGGTGTTTTCCATGCAGTCAAAACCATCAGCCTTCAATACAACTGAATAAAACTCGTTCGAGTAGTCGTCGAAGAGACTGTTGAATTTTACGTTAAAAACATATTCCACCCTGAAATCGATCTTTCGGTCAAGTTCAGGATATCTTTCCATCAACACACTGGTCAGGGCACCGATGGTGTTCATGACCATATCTTCATAGGAGAATCCCTGTGTTTCACTGGTTGCATCCATTACTTCCATTATTGCTTGCACGGTCCAGGCCGAAAATGCGGCGTAGATGTTCGCCTTTCGGGATTCATATCCGTAGTATTTATAGAGTCCGGTGAGACCATCCGACAATGCGTAGGTTGACCAGAAATGACCCATCTTATCCGCCCCGCCGTATTTGGAATCTGCCCCAAACCAGCCTTCATGGGCAGTGTTCCAACCAGCCGACCCATAATCCCATTCCCCAAGTCCCCAGATACCGATGAGGGCCGCGGCAGAGGCAGTGGTATAGAGAAGTTTCTTTTCCTTAGGTTGGCGGGACCACCAGGAGGTTGAAGACGTCTCCTCGGCTGTATCGATCATTATCGGCTCACCGGCAGCATTGACTACCGGGTCTCCAGTCTGCGCATAAACGGTTATTAAGCCCGGGGAAGTGATCATCACACAGAGGAGAATCACACTGCAGAGCATCAATTTCAAATTCATAATTTATCTTCTTTTTGGATGGGCCTGAAAGAGAGGAAAAATCGAATAAAATTATCGACATTAATCCGAAGATATATATTTCGGATCGTGTATTGATACTATAAACCATCGAGATTCGTCAAGTGTTGGTTGAGCAAAATCGGCTCAAGAGTTACTCTGTTTAAAAAGGCGGGTGTGGGGTTGTAGATGTGTTGAATCGAGGATTCTTTACAAGGAGGTTGATGAATGGGAGCTATCAAAAACGCTATGGAGGTTTTTAGCGTGCTTGATAAGAGCAATTGCCGAGAGTGCGGTGAGAAGACCTGTCTGGCTTTCGCAGGCGCAGTATTTACCGGAAATAGAAGGATCGAGGAATGTCCCAAACTTAAAGAGGGGGACATTGCCAGGTTTTCCAGAAGATCTGCTGAGGCGAAAAGAACTGAAGAAATTCAAGAAGAATATATTGCACAGCAGATCGGCCAGGTCATAGAACTCGATTTTTCAGCGGTGGCTGATAGAATCGGTGCACGACTCGTTGATCAGGCGCTAACTGTTTCAATTCTTGGTAAAAATTTCGGTATCAGACCAAATGGAACATTCAAGACAGATCTTCATCTTATTCCCTGGGTGATCTCACCACTGCTCGACTATGTTTTGCGATGTAAGGGGGTGCCGGTTGCAGGAGAATGGATCTCATTTCGAGAGATGAGAGGCGGCAAAGAAAAGTATGCCCTGTTCAAGAAAAGGGGGGAGGACGTCTTGCTGCAACTTGCCGACAAATATCCTGACTTTTTCGATGACATCGTTCACATGTTTAATGGCAGGGCGGTCGAGAAACGATTTGAGGCAGATGTGTCCGTTGTCCTGTATCCCTTTCCTCTGGTTCCTATTATGCTCTGCTATTGGCAGCCGGAAGATAGTTTGGGGTCAAGCCTGAATCTGTTTTTCGATAAAACTGTGGACGAAAATATGGGGACTGATTCGGCTTTTTTTCTCGGAACCGGTCTTGCCCATATGTTTCATAAACTCGCCGAACACCATGGCTTTTAACTGTGGCCAGTCCTGCCGTTGAGAGACGACAGGAACTTGCAGAGTGCATAGTGACGGTTTCACCGATCAGTTAGAGGGAGAAGGATGGTGAAGGTCGTTCCCTTACCAACTTCACTTGCAACGCTGATCTTGCCGTGGTGCGATTCTATGATGCTCTTAACTATGGCAAGACCAAGTCCGGTCCCGTGTATTTGCCTGGTATTTGCGTCTTTAACCCGATAAAAACGGGTGAAGATTTTATCCAGATCATCATCTGCTATGCCAAAACCGGTATCTGCCACCTGAAGTTTCAAATATTCGTTTTCTGTGTTGGCCGAAAGGGTGATGGTGCCGCCGACTGGTGAATATTTTATGGCATTGGTCGCAAGATTGGAGACCACTTCCTCCATATTTTGCCTATTAGCGAATATCGACGGTAGATCCTCCGGGCAATCGAGATGGATTGCTATTTTCTTTTCTTTGCCATAGGGGCTATGAAAACTTTTCTGTTCGGTGAGCAGTTTGCCCATGTCGACCTGTTCTTTTTCATAGGAAATAAGACCTGATTCGATTCTGGAGAGATCGAGAAGTTCCGACACCAGGTTGTTCAGATTGAGGATCTTCTCCGAAGCCCTGTGCAGGATTTCCTGTTGTTTGTCGGTAACAGCGCCTGCCAGGCCATCGCTGATATTTTTTAGTTGCATGAGAAGAGAATTCATCGGACTGCGGATTTCGTGAGAGACCATTGACACGAAATCCGATTTCATCTGATCCATTTTTTTTAAGGTGGTAATGTCGTGCAAAACCGTGATCGTCCCCAGATTTTCGTTGGTCCGACCACGGAAAGGGGCGCACCTGGCACTAAAAAATTTCTCGTCATTATTGTCTGACAGTTGAAGGTCATTGGTTATTTCCGCAAAGGTTTCGGGAGGCATTTTCAGCGCCTGGTCAATTGACGAGAGAAGATTCTTTTCGTTGATAATCTCGCTTACATGGCGTCCGACGACTTCTTCTCCGTGATAACCAATCATATGCAGGAATGCGGGGTTAACCTGGACTATCAGTTTGCGGGCATCGGTGGTCATAACCCCGTCAGTGAGCCGGTTGACCATAACCCGCAGCCTGGATTTCGAATCGGCAATATCCTGCAGCGCACTGGTATAACGCAGCGATTTGTCCACCACGGCCCTGAGTTGATCGGGGGTAAACGGTTTGGGGATAAAGTCAAATGCCCCTTTTTTCATTGCCTCGATTGAGTGCTCCAGCGTCGCGTAGCCGGTAATAACAATTACCACCGTATCCGGATGATTGTTCCGCACTTCGCTGAGAACATCGAATCCTGATATGGTCGGCATCATGAGGTCAACGAGGACAATATCGTAATGTTTTTCTCTAATCATCTGCAGTCCCTGTTCCCCGTCCGAAGCGGCGGCAACATCAAATCCATTATCGGAGAGAACGAGCATACAGGCATCACGAATTCGGGATTCATCGTCGATAATGAGGATTCTGGGAGTGTGGAGTTGGAAGTCAGGTACAGAGGCACTCATTTACGGCTCCTTATTGTGTCATGCCCTTGGGACAGAGGGCAGCTTTAACGCTTTGAGAAAAGGTTTGTTGATTCTCACACAACCTTGTAATAGAAAATAGAGATCCCCGCAATTCCAACTTATTTTCACTGTCCTGAAAAAGGAAGATTTGTGTCATGGAGAAATGCGATCAAGCGAGAGCCAGGAAGAAGACTGGATGCAAATAAACAGGTCATGCGACAGGGAAAATTCTAAGAAGAGCTAAGAAAACATCATGTTGGCTGATATAGAGTGGAAGCAATAAAAAAACCAGAAAAATAACTACAGCTGAGTGCAATGTAATACGCAAAAGCTGGATGGTGAGAAAAAAAAGCTATCATAACAGTATTAATCTATTATAATGCAATAGGTCAAAATCCTTTGTCGATACAATGTTTAACCCGAATCTATGGTGCATCCCCGCTGTAAACTGCTGGAAGCAACAATATGACCAGTGGTTTACTTGTCGGAGCTAATTTTATGGAGGATCTTTTTGTGACCAGGATTACCCCCAAACAGGAGAAGGAAGACAGGATAGGCGCAGTACTCGTCGTTGGTTCCGGAATAGGAGGGATGCAGGCAGCCCTGGATCTTGCCAACAGCGGCATGCAGGTTCACATGGTCAATGACGAACCATCGATTGGCGGGACAATGTCCAGACTGGATAAAACCTTCCCCACCGGTGACTGCGCCATGTGTATGATTTCCCCGCGTATGGTGGAATCAAGTCGACATCCGAACATTGAGATGCATACCCTGGCCAAGGTGGTCAAAGTCACGGGTCGTGAGGGCAATTTTACCGCGACTCTTGAGAAAAAGGCCCGTTATGTCGATCCTGATCGTTGCACCGGTTGCGCTGCCTGTGAACCCGAGTGTCCGACCAAGGTCTTCAATGTCTTTAATCAGGGCCTCGACAAACGAAAAGCCATTTATGCACTCTTTCCCCAGGCTGTCCCCAATACCAGGGCAATTGACCCGGCCACCTGCCTGTATCTGACCAAACAGGTCTGTCGCAAATGTGAAAAGGTTTGTGATGCGAAGGCGATAAATTTCGAAGATAAAGATAAAATGATCGATGTGAACATCGGGTCGATCATTCTCACCCCCGGCCTGAAGACCTACCAGCCTGAGATTCGTCAGGAACTCGGCTATGGCAAGCTGGCAAATGTTGTCACTGCTCTCCAGTTCGAGCGGCTCCTGTCCGCTTCCGGCCCCTGCAGCGGTACGGTTTCCCGTCCCTCAGACGGTGGCCATCCAAAACGGCTGGCCTGGGTGCAGTGCGTCGGTTCGAGAAACGCCCATAATGCCAATCCATGGTGTTCTTCGGTCTGCTGCATGTATGCCGCGAAACAGTCGATCATTGCCAAGGAACATGACAATGAAGTGCAGCCGACGATTTTCTATATGGAATTACGGGCTTTTGGTAAAGACTTTGACAAATACATCGAAAAAGCCAAGAAGGACGCCGGCGTTATTTATAAACGGGCAATGATCTCTGAGATTGTCGAGGATCCGGAAACCAAAAACCTGCTTGTTCACTCGGTCGGAGAAGATGGTCGCTTGGTGGAAGAAGAGTTTGATATGGTCATTCTCTCCATTGGCTTTGAACCCCGGGTGGATGCCGATGAATTCTCGAAAATATTCGGCATTGATACCGACGAATACGGTTTCGCCCAAACATCAAAGCTACGGCCGGTCGAGACCTCGCGGCAGGGTATTTACGTTGCCGGCACCTATCAGGGACCAAAGGATATTCCGGAAACAGTAATACAGGGTAGTGGTGCGGCTGCGGGAGCAATGGCGATGCTCGGCGACCGACGCGGTACTGAGGTAAAGGAGGTCGTCCTTCCCGATGAGCGGGATATAGAGGGGGAGGAACCAAGAATAGGGGTCATCGTCTGCCATTGCGGGACGAACATAGCAGGAACAGTCGATGTTAAGAAAGTTGCCGAAATGGCGACCCATGAGCCCGGCGTAGCCCATGCCGAGACGATCATCTATGCCTGCGCCCCTGACGGACAGCAGAAAATCAGAGATCTGATCAAGGAAAAAGGCTTGAACCGGGTGGTGGTCGCTTCCTGTACTCCTCGAACACATTCGCCGCTGTTTCAGGATACTATTCGCGAAGTTGGCTTAAACAAGTTCCTCTTTGAACTCGCCGACATACGTGAACAGTGTTCCTGGTGTCATATGCACGATAATGAGAAAGCTACCAGCAAGGCGATCGAAATCGTCAACATGAATATTGCCAAAACCAAGCGATTGGTGCCGGTGACCTCCGCTTCAGTAGGCGTGACTCACAATGCGCTGATCATTGGCGGGGGCATTGCAGGGATGACCTCTGCTCTTTCTTTGGCGGATCAGGGCTACGGCGTGCACTTGGTGGAACGTGACAATGCGCTGGGCGGTCTGCTCAGAAATGTCCGGGCAAATCTGGAGGGAGACGATGTCCAGGTTTTTCTGGCTGATGTCCTGCAGAAAGTGCAAAACAATCCGGCAATTACCGTGCACCTCGGCACAACCGTAGACAAAATCGACGGTTTCGTCGGTAACTTCGAGACGACGCTTGTAAGTGGCGAGAGTATTAGCCATGGGGCCATGCTTATTGCTTCCGGAGGGGTGGAATATCAGCCGGAGGAATATAAGTATGCTGAATCCGATAACATTATTACCCAGCGCGAGCTCGAAACACTGCTTGCCGAGAAAGGACCTGAAAATGACAAGTGTTATGTCATGATCCAGTGTGTCGGTTCCAGGGAAGATCCACATAATTATTGTTCGCGTATCTGTTGTCAGGATGCGCTGAAAAACAGCATTGCTATCAAAGAAAAAGCCCCCGATGCCCAGGTGGTGGTCATCTATCGAGATATGCGGGCTTATGGTCTAAAGGAGGACTACTACCGAAGGGCTAGAGATCTGGGAGTGTTGTTTTTTCTCTATACTCCTGATGCGAAGCCCGAGGTAGAGGTGGCCGGAGAGAAGGTACACGTCAGTCTGCCGGGCAAGATACTGGGACGCGAGATGGTAATCGATGCCGATTATCTGGTTCTATCAACCGGGTTGCGGCCGCAGCCGGATGGGGATGAATTTGCCAAAAAATTCAAACTTACCTGTAATATAGACGGTTTTTTGCTTGAGGCCCACGTAAAGCTTCGTCCGGTAGACTTCCCCAGTGAGGGGTTTTTTCTGGCCGGCCTGGCCCATGCCCCGAAAAATCTGGAAGAAACTATCAGCCAATCGCTTGCCGCGGCCGGTCGCGTCGGAGCCCTGCTGTCGAATGAAAGCCTGACTGTTTCGGGAGTTATTTCCAAGCACAACCGGGATATCTGCATGTCCTGTCTGGCCTGTGTGAAGAAATGTCCCTTTGGGGCACCGTTTATTGACGTGGACGGCCGAGTCAGTCACAATGAAGTCAAATGTACCGGATGCGGTATCTGTGCCGGGGTTTGTCCCGCCAAGGCCTACCAGGTAAACTATTTTCGTGATGACCAATTACTGGCCATGATAGATTCGGTAACCGAGATGAACGAATAATTAATGCTATATATCGTTTAAATTTAATGCCTTATAGAATACTTTCTCGTTTTTACGGAAGAAAATATTCTGTTTAAAGGTATGTTGTCCCATTAAGGGGTGTTCGATATAGAAGTCGGAATTTGGTGAAGGCAATTATTCAATTGGTCAAGTCAACAAGAAGGAAAGAATAATGGCGATTGGCGAAGAAAAAATTGAACAACCGACAAATCCGGAAAAACCACAGGAGATTCCAGCAGACTGGAAGGCGAATATCATTGCCTTTGCCTGCCATTATTGTGCCTTTGCGGCCGCTGATCTCGCGGGTGTTATGCGGTTGTCTTATCCGCCTAATGTGAAAGTGGTTCGCTTGCCCTGTACGGGAAAACTCGATCAGGTCTATATCCTGCGGGCCTTTGAACGAGGGATCGACGGTGTATTCGCTGCAGGCTGACTGGAAGGACAATGTCATTTCCTGGAAGGAAATCTTAATGCAGTGAAACGAGTCAGACGAGTGAAAGGTTTGCTGGAGATGCTTGGTATTAATCCCGAGCGGCTCGAATTCTTTAACCTTTCTGCTGCTCAGGGACCACGTTGGGCGGAGATCTGCACGGAATTCACCAAAAAAATTATTGCGATGGGGCCATCACCCATATGGTTTGCACTTCAGAAAAAAAAAGAATCCACGGTAGCTGAGAAAGAGGTTGTCTGACAATATTTATCACGGAACTACCGTATACTGATGAAGGAGTTGAGAAGCTATGATTATAGGTGAGCAGAAACCGTTTGATGAAATATGGGAGATGGTCAAGGGACATAAACAGGTGACTGTCTTCGGTTGCAATACCTGTGTCGCGGTCTGTCATCAAGGTGGTAACAAGGAGGCGGAAATCCTTGCCTCCGTCCTCCGTATGCGGGCAACACAGGAAGGAGTCGAGATTGATATAAAAAACGGAGGTATTGAGCGACAGTGTGAACATCCGTTTTTTGAATCGGCTAAAGAATTACTCGATAAATCAGAAGCGGTACTCAGTATGGCCTGTGGCATCGGGGTTCAGTTTGTCGCGGAAAAATACACGAAAACCCCGGTTTATCCCGCTCTGAACACAACATTTCTGGGCGATGTTAAACAGGATGGTTTTTTCACCGAGAAATGCCAGGCCTGTGGGGATTGTGTTCTGGGGGTGAGTGGCGGGGTTTGTCCGGTCACCCGGTGCTGCAAACGTCTCTTCAACGGTCCCTGCGGTGGTTCCTCCAAAGGTAAGTGTGAAATTTCCAAAGAAATTGACTGTGCCTGGCAGCTGGTGGTCGATCGACTGGAAGCTCTCGGAAAATTGGATGATTATGAGAAAATTGCGCCTGTTAAAGATTGGTCGAAAGATCGTGCAGGTGGGCCTCGATCGTTTAAACTGGAGGGCTTTTAATCGTGGAAATTAAAACTAACAGCAGACTCGAGAAGGTATTTAAGAATGGTCACATGGCCGTCTCCAGCGAATGTGGGCCTCCCCGCTCCTCCGACCCATCCGGGATTATCAAGAAAGGCCATCTCATTAAAAATCATGTCGACTGTATCAATATCACCGACAACCAGACTTCGGTCACCAGACTCTGCAGTCTTGCTTCCTGTATTCATCTGAAAAATGAGGGGCTTGAACCAGTATTGCAAATGGTAGTCAGGGACAGGAACCGAATTGCACTGCAGAGCGATATTCTAGGCGCCGCCTCCTTTGGTATCAACAGTATGCTCTGTCTGTCGGGCGATCATCAGAGTTTTGGCGATAATCCCAAGGCGCAGAATGTCTTCGACCTTGATTCGATGCAGCTGCTCCAGACTGTCAGATATATGCGTGATGAAGGCAAATTCCTCGGCGGTGATGAAATTAAAGCTCCTCCAAAGTTATTTGTCGGGGCTGCAGCCAATCCCTTTGCCGATCCTTTTAAAATCAGGGTGCCGCGTCTGGCGAAAAAGATTGCCGCCGGCGCGGAATTTATCCAGACCCAATGTGTCTACAATCTGGAAAAGTTTGAGCTGTGGATGCAGGGAGTAGTGGAGCGGGGTTTACACGAAAAGGTTTTTATCATGCCCGGCATAACCCCCATGAGATCAGTCGGTATGGCGAAGTATATGGCACGTGCTGTTCCCGGCATGGATGTTCCGGAGGATCTGATCAAACGATTGTCCGGTGTTCCTAAGGACAAACAGGCCGAAGAGGGAATAACCATTGCGGTTGAGGCAATACAAAGGTTAAAAGAGTGTAAGGGTGTGAGCGGTTTTCATATCATGGCTATCGAATGGGAAGAAAAAGTTCCTGAAATTGTTGAAAGAGCCGGATTATACCCAAGACCTAAGGTGGATTAATTGGGGAGTTTGGTATAAAAGAGGTTTTGCATGTGTCAGACAAACGTAATGATGGAAAAAAATGGCGAGACAGAGCTTTTACTGGAAGATGTTACGGCTCTTGAGGTCATCGATGACGGCCTGAAAGTATCTACTCTCTTTGAAGGCACCAAGGATCTTCACGGAGTTGCTCTTCGGCGAATTGATTTTACCGGAGGCAAGGTTTTTTTATACAAGACGGCATGAAGGATAATTGACGAAGAGCAAGGAGTTTTTGGAGAGACAATGGATAATGTAGAAAAATTGCGGGTCATGCTGCAGCATTGGATAGAGCACAATAAAGGTCATGTCGAAGAATTTGAGAAATGGCGCATGACCATGAGCGAGGAAGGGCAGACATCCCTTGCCGGGCATATTACCGAAGCCATAAAGATGATGGCAACGGTTAACGCCGAATTAGGCAAAGCACTGCATGCTGCGGGCGGACCAAAAGTACAAGGAGATGACGACCACCATCATGGTCAGCACCACCATCATCACTGAAGAAACGATGCTGGACGATAGCTCGCGTCGTAAAAGCCTTAGATAAAAAAAGCGGAAAAAACGAAATATTCGTTTCTTCCGCTTTTTTGTTTCAAGCGTAGTCAGGAGACTGACAGATCAAACCCCATAACTCTTTTTCGCAGAGGTGAGGGTGTTCTTCATCAACATGGCAATAGTCATCGGTCCAACTCCACCGGGAACCGGGGTAATTTTGCCGGCGATTTCTTTCGCTTTGTCGAAGTCGACATCACCTTTTAAAATAGCTTTTCCGGTTTTTTCGTTCATGCCAACCCTGTTGACACCGACATCAATGACGGTGGCACCCGGCTTGATCCATTCCGGTTTTACCAGATCCGGAACCCCGGCGGCGACTATGAGGATATCGGCGCGTTTACAATGGGCGGCGAGGTCCTTGGTTCGGGTGTGAACGATGGTCACTGTGGAATTGGCGCCAATGCCCTTTTGGGCCATCATCATGGCGATTGGTTTACCGACGATGTTCGAGCGCCCGACAACAACCACCTCTGCGCCGGAGGTCTCGGTGCCGGAACGAACGATCATTTCCTGAATACCTGCCGGAGTACAGGGCAGAAACCGTACGGCGTCTCCGCCGATCATTAACCTGCCGACATTGACGGGGTGAAAGGCATCAACATCTTTGTCCGGATCGATGGCGTCGAGAACCTTTTTGTCGTCGATGTGTTTCGGCAAAGGCAACTGAACCAGGATGCCGTGAATTGATGGATCATTGTTGTATTTGTCGATCAGAGCCAGGAGTTCATCCTCGGTGATGGTCTCCGGTTGATCGTCCTGGATCTCATGAAAACCTACACTAAGAGCAGTCTTAACCTTCAAGGTTACATAGCTGATTGAAGCGGGGCTCTTCCCGACGAGGATGGTCACAAGACCTGGTACCTTACCGATTTTGGCCTTCATGTCCTCAACTTCCTGCTTGATCTCTGCGAGGATTTCTTTGCGTATTTCTGTACCACTGATTATTTGAGCAGTCATTTTTTGTCTAAGCTCCTTTGAAAGATGTCTAAATCTGTTGCCTGCTTGATAAGCTCGCTCCCGGGAGACCGTTCACAGCCTCCCGGGAGATGTTTGCAAAGGGGATTAGAATACGCCCTCAACCTTACCGGTTTCGACATCAACGTCGACCCGCTTGAAGGCAGGATTCGAGCTGGTTCCTGGCATGAGGCTGATGGTACCGGCGACCGGGACGATAAATCCTGCACCGCCGTAGGTCAATACCTCTCTAATGGTCAGGCGCCAGTTCTTCGGCACACCTTTCAATGATGGATTGTCGGACAGCGACAGGTGGGTCTTGACCATACACATTCCCATCTTGGAGAGTTCGGGATCCTTCTGAATTCTGGCAATGGCTTTGTTGGCATCGGCGGAATAATCGACTCCGTCAGCACCATAGACTTCCTTGGCGATCAGTTCGATTCTCTCCTTGATCGGCATGTCGAGTTCATAAAGGAATTTGAACTCAGTCTTGTCTTCGCATGCCTCAACGACTGTCTTGGCGAATTCGATAGCACCGTCACCACCTTTCTCCCAATGTCTGGACAGGGCAACGCGGGCACCTTCAGCTTCGCACAGTTCGCGGACTTTGGCGATTTCCGCATCGGTGTCGGTGTAGAATGCATTGATGCAGACAACCGGGGCGATTCCTGCTTTTCTGACATTCCTGATATGGTGAATCAGGTTGTCGCAACCCTTGGCAACCCATTCAACGTTCTCAGAATTATATTCTTCAGGCATTGCCTTGCCGGGGACAGGAACCGGTGCTCCACCGTGACATTTTAGAGCGCGGATGGTTGCGACTACAACGGCGCAGTCCGGAGTCAGGCCGGAATACCGGCATTTGAGATTCCAGAATTTTTCGAAACCGATATCGGCGCCAAATCCTGATTCCGTGACATGATATTCAGCCAGTTTCAGACCAATCCGATCGGCAATGATGGAGCTCTGGCCGATGGCGATATTGGCGAAAGGTCCGGCATGAACGATAACCGGTTGGCCTTCAAGGGTCTGCATCAGAGATGGATTGAGGGCATCAACCATCCATGCTGTCATGGCACCGGCTACCTGGAGGTCTTCGGTGGTGACCGGCTTGCCTTTCTTGGTATAGGCAACAACGATCTTGCCCATTCTCTCACGCATATCTTTCAGATCGGTGGCGATGGCGAGAATAGCCATGACTTCAGAGGAAACAGCGATACCAAACTTCGATTTCATCATGAAACCGTCTGACTTGCCGTTAACGCCGTCAATACCAATGATGATGTTTCTGAGGGCCTGGCAGCAAAAATCCATAATCCAGCCCATTTCGATGTTGGTCGGATCGATATCGAGACGTTTCATGCCGGAAAGTCTTTCCAGCTGTTCATCGTCGTAATTTCTTTCATGCTGGAGGCGGGACGTCAAAGCAACCATAGCCAGGTTGTGGGCATTCATGATGGCATTGATATCTCCGGTGAAACCGAGAGAAAAAGGTGTGAGCGGGATACATTGTGCGAGTCCGCCACCTGCTGCCGACCCCTTGATATTCATGGTCGGGCCGCCGGAAGGCTGACGAATAGCGGCACAGACACTTTTGCCTATCTTGCCAAGACCTTGAACAAGGCCCATGGAGGAGGTCGATTTACCTTCACCAAGCGGGGTGGGGGTGATTGCGGTAACATCGATGTATTTTCCGTCCGGCTTATCTTTTAAGCGATCGAGGACTTTACGGAAATCGATTTTAGCGATGTAATGACCCTGAGGAAGAAGCTCTTCCTTGGTCAACCCTAGCTTTTCGCCTATCTCATAGATAGTCAACATCGTTTTTTCTGCGTCCTGCGCAATCTCCCAATCTGCATGTTTAGTAGGATCTAATACCATCATTCACTCCTTTGTTAGATTGAGGCTCGGGTTGAGCCAAGTTTAAAAAAACGGCGTTTATAATGTTTGGTAAAGCCTTGGAGCAATATGTACTGCGAAGAACTCAAAAGACCAGGACAGGTCGTAGATACGAAACGGGGAAGCGGGACAAGCTGACTGCATCATAAAAACTTTCTCCAGTAGATCAAAAAAATACTCTCTGGGCGTAGCCACAGGTTTGTCCGATAAAACTGACTCGATAACAGGCAATTCGTACCATAGAACTGAATGATTATCAATTGGTTTTAACTGCTGGCTATCTGAAAAAATGTAGTAACAATACAACCCAATAGGGCTTTCTTTGCCGGCAGATTTACTTGTTTGTCCATGAAGTAAACCATGTGCCAGGAAATGTGTCTGGCTATTGTGCGTACTATACGAAAGAGGAAAAAAATACCGCGGTATGGACTGGGCAGCGAGGCGGTAATAGTTGATGTAGTGTCGAGATATATGAAGTATTATCCTGATGTGACGTAAAAATGCTATGTGGTTGTCAACGTCGTGCGGCCTCGGGTGCGTTCGACTGAGCGTCTGCTCTATGTTCGTATTGTGCAATGAACCAGAGGGGGAATCATTTTAGTTTTTGGATTGATGAATGGACCTTGTTTTGTAAACGGTTATAGATGTATTTCCCGAGCACATTGACGGCAATATCTGCTGATCTGAATACCGGCAGGTTATGATTCTGGAACCCTTCAGCCATCGGATCATAAAGTTTGCCGCTGTCAACAACCACAAGCAACGGCTTGTCTGATGCTGCATTGAGATTGGATATCCGTTCAACGATAGAATTTTCTGAATCAGCTCTGCCGCTCCCATCGATTTCTGACGGTAGGGTATGAAGAATTGGGGTTAAGGGGACAATTGCCACCACAATGGCGTCGATATTGTCATCCTGTAATAGCGACCGAAGAACATCAACATAGATATCTTCCGAGGCCATTGGAGTAATATCCAAGGGGTTTTGTACACTGGTAAGATTATCCAGGTTCCCAGCGTTGAGGATAGCTTGCAGCTTAGCAAGAGTTGCTTGACTGAAGTCGGACAGCGCCAGTTGATAATCTTCACCAAGGATATTATCGGCAATTCCTACCGCTTCATATCCGGCGTTACTGACAGCTGCAAGTTTGTTTCCGGTAACAGTCTTCCCGTAAAGGGTGCAGGATAGCCTGAGCAAGCCTTCAAAGACATTGAAGGTCTCGGCAACCATCGCCCCAGCCTGACCGATACACGATTCGCACACCATGTAATCGCCGGCTATCGAGGCGGTGTGGCCCGACAGGGCATTCTTCCCTTCCGGCGTACGTCCTGCTTTATAAAAGATGACCTCTTTGCGGAGGTTGATGGCGTCCCTGATCGCTTGTGCGAAGCGCAGGCCGTCAAGATCGGTAAAACCTTCCATATAAAAGGCGAGGGTTTGAAGTTCTTCTACTCGGTTCAGATAATGGAGAAAGTCGCCGGCGGTCAGATCAAGCTGGTTGCCGATGGAAATCGCGTAGGCCGGGTCAAGAAAGGCCAGGGTACTCATCCGAGTGATCATATAGGCTCCGCTCTGGCTGACCAGAGCGATCCTGCGTTTGTAGGTCCCCCTGGTCTTGTGCAGTTTAGAATCGGGGATGAACATTGCATCGTATCTGCCGGGATGAGAGAGGATACCCAGACTGTTGGCTCCGAGAAAGACCGGAGCCTGGGAGGAATTCTTCCGGGTCTCTACAATCTTCCTTTGGATCTCCGCCACAACATGGTGCTGTTCCTGTTGCTCGCCTAAGCCTCCTGAAATGAGGATGGCACTTTCGGCGAGATTGTGTTGGAGAATCTCGTCTATCATGTCCGGTACCTGTGTACCATTTATCGCCAGAATGAGCAGATCGACTTTTTCCTTGAGTGCCCCAAGATGTGATATACCAGGGATCCCTTCCATGTTCGCCGCATCCGGATGGATGAGAATAAGGTTGTTTTTTGCAAAGCCATTGGCAAGAATATTGTTCAGGATAATTCTGCCGATATTGAGTTTTTTGGTCGATACCCCAACGATACCAATTGACGCAGGGTGAAGAAGTTTGTCTATTTTGTCAATAGGCCTCGTTGGTACAATCTGCTTACAGGTTGAAAATCTACATAACCCATCAAGAGGCATCATCAGGTAGTTACTGAAAGCAAAAGGGTTTACCTCAAGTTCTTCAAGAGTAAAGGGAGAAAGGTTGTTTGACGGCGAAAAATACCTGGCAACCTGAATAAGGGCTTCGAAGCATTCAAGAAGTTGGCTGTCGGTGACAATACGTTTTTGCCCGCGAGTCAGACCGGCGAGCTTCTTATAGGAGATGGTCTGTTTAAACAAAGAGAAAAAGGTTAGTCCGTCGACCTGTTCTGTGGAGGCAGAGACAACTGCTTGACCCTTTCTGAATCTTGCCGCGTATAATTCGGTATCCCTGCCTCCCAGACCGGCGCTGAGGATCATGCCGAATTCACGACTGTTTCGTAAACTGACTAAGAGCTCGTTGCCGAACTCCTCTGAATCAGGCGGCATATATTGGCAAAGGAGATAGCCCTCGATGTCTTCTGCTATTACCGCAGGCAGTTCATCAGCGGTAAGTTCCCGGTATACCGCAGGTGCCTGTTCGGGCCTGCGAAGGATGATCTCGGCAAACTTCTCGGGAATTTCAAAACTCATCCGTCTAACGGTCGAGAGGACATCATCCACCTGTTTGTCGGCAATTCGGACCCCGCCCACATCGCTCTTATGCAGGATGTACCTGGAGACTATTTTTACCACTACCTGATCGCCAGGCAAAGCTTGAAGTTTAGCAGGTTCCAGGCGCTCGTTTTTTGCCAGGAATTGAAATTTTGGCGGCGTTTCTCCGCCGGTCAACTCTATGAAACGATACACCTCTTGTTCGAAAAGTGAGTGACGGCCGGTAACTGTTGCCTGTTGGAGAAGGTCGGTAAGACCTTGGTAATCAATATGAGTTTGCATGATGTCATTGGATTGATGAATGGAAGTTTGTTGCTTCTGTTTGTTACCAATCTGCGCTTCTCGGCACGACAGTCTTAATGACTTATCGGTATTTCCCTAAGGTGGAGCATTGTGAATTTCCGCGACATCACAAAACGTGCAAATGCACACTTTGTGGTATTGTCGGAATTGTAAAAACATATACAATGATCGTTATCCAACATAGGGACACATGTCAACAGTCGTTCAATGCTTACCTGGAATAAAACAATTTAACTCTGAGAAAGTATCATGCCAAAAAAAGTTATAATTATAGGAGCGGTTGCGCTTGGGCCGAAAGTTGCCTGTCGTTTAAGGAGGTTAGATCCACAGGCTGACATTACTCTCATTGATCGGGATACGCTGATTTCCTATGGTGGATGTGGAATCCCATATTATGTCGGGGGGGATATTAATGACATTGAAGATCTCTGCAAAACGACCTCCCATACACTGCGTGATCCATCGTTTTTTGAAAATAACAAGGGAATATCGGTTCTTACTCAGGTTGAGGCTCAAGAAATACAACGGCGGGAAAAGAGGGTACGCGTCTGCCACCTCAAGACAGGAGAAGAGGAATATCTGGATTACGACAAACTGGTTATCGCCACCGGTGCGCAGGCTATACGTCCACCTTTTCTGGGAGTCAATCTGGAGCGGGTTTTTACTGTCTCGGATCTGCACGATGCAAAAATGATAAAAGGTTTGATGGCTGAAGGAAAAATAGCCAAGGCTGTAGTTATCGGGGCGGGAGCGATCGGCCTTGAAATCACCGAGGCTCTCACTGATCTCTGGGGAATTGAGACGACTCTTATTGAAATGGAGGACCAGGTGCTGCCAACCCTCCTTGGAAAATGCATGGCACGGGTGACTGCTAAAGAGCTTGAAAAAAACGGAGTAACCCTCCGGTTAGAGGAAAAGGTTCTCGAGATCGCAGAAGAACAAGATAATGAAAGACTTCTGGTCAAGACATCGAAAAAGATCTTAACCACAGACATTGTTATCCTCTCTGCAGGGGTCAGGCCGAATACCGCTCTTGCCCGCGAAGCTGGCCTGGCTTTAGGAAGATCAGGGGGAATAAATGTTGACCGGCGTTTGCGAACCAGCGATCCGGATATCTACGCAGGTGGGGACTGTGTTGAGCTGAGAAATCTGGTCAGTGGCGAGAATATGCTTATGGCCCTTGGCTCGCTGGCCAACCGCCAGGGCAGAATTATTGCCACCAATATCAGTGGTGGACAGAGCCATTTTGTTGGGACGGTCGGCACATTTTGCCTCAAAAGCTTTGATCTGGGCATCAGTAAGGCTGGACTTACCTACAGGCAGGCAAAGGAGACCGGTTTTGATCCGGCGTACGCGGTAGTGTCTCAGGCAGATCATGCCCATTTTTATCCAAGTTCCGAACTTATGTATATATCACTGCTCGCCGACCGGAAATCAAGGAAAATACTTGGTGTTGAGGCGGTTGGGAAGAATGGTGATGCGGTCAAGGCCCGGGTAGATACAATTGCCGTGCTGCTCAGACATGGACTGGATGTCGATGAAGTATGCAGTCTGGAGACCGGTTATGCCCCGCCGTTTGCCTCGGCCATGGACGTTATCAATAATGCCGGAAACGCCCTGGATAACATCCTGGCAGGTCATAATCGACCTGTCGATGCCGCCGATTTCCTTTTCGAATTCAGTCATAAAGATATTCGGGTCCTTGATATCCGGGGGGAGAAAGAAGCGACTCCCTTCAAAGCGAAATACGGCAGCAGATGGTTTAATATTCCCCAGGACAAGTTGCGCAGGAGGGTAGGGGAGATTCCAAAGGAGGAGTCATTCTTCCTTCTCTGTGATACCGGACCGCGTTCATACGAAGCTCAAGTCTTCCTGAATTCTCAGGGTATCACCAATACCCGAAATATCCAGGGCGGCTTTGCCATGATCAAGCTCACTGACCCAGGATTTATAGAGCAGGATGGGAGGGGGAGAGTGTAAAGAGAATCCCCTGTATCACCGGGAAAATTGATGATAATTGCAAGAGCTATCTCTTTGTAAGTAAAAAGAAGCTCAGGTGTTACGAAGCATTGTTCTCCGGAGGTTTCTCGGCAACATCTGCCGCCTGGAATTGCACTATCTCCCCATTGATGGTAATTATCGTCCAATTGCCATCCTTGTCACAGGCCTTGATCAAGCACTCGATTCGGTCACCGCCCTGAACAGCCAGTGAGCACTCTTCGCCTGCCTTCCTGTCGATGATAACCTGGAAGGGACGATCTCTGCCAATTCTTTTAAAGTCAGCGATAGCCTTTTCCAAGAGGAGAATTCTATCGTGTTCTGCCGGATCCTGCTTCTGCAGCTCCTGCCGCAAGGCTTCGATTTCCTTCTTTTTTGCGGCGATCAGGGTTATAGTTCTTTCTATCTCCGCCTTTTGCGCCGAGGGGATAGAAAAGAGGATCTGTTTATGTATTTCCACATCGGCTTCAATATAGTTAATCTTCTTGAGTAGAGCCTCAGTTATAGGATGGGTCATTGCAATTCCGATGCTAAGTGATAATTTTGCCACAATGGTAGGTGGCGTAAGATACCAATGTAATGCTGCATTTCAAAACTACCTGCGACTTTGCATTCTACGGGGAAGTTTTGACTGATAGTGTGTCGTTAAAAAATCTTCGAAGTCCGTGAGAGCGGTGAGGCGGCCCTGCTGAAATTGTCGTTCCTTAGAATCATCCGGTAGTTTAGAAATCAGCACTTCAATATTTCTTTTTCTCTCATCCAGAACTTTATAGAGTTCGAGCAGATAACTATAAACCATAAAATAGTGCCTATTAATAATAAGTGAAATCTTTAAGGTCAATATTATCCTTGAGATATTTGCGTATCCAGCGCAATTCCTCAATTCGCCCCTGGTAGGTCGGTTTTGTCAGTTCACCCTTTTTAAATGATTTTTCCGCTGCGTCAAATTTTTCGCTGAGGTAGCGATGTATTTCGATTGAATATTCGTTTGGCATGTCTCTTCCAGTCCAGTGAGTAATGCGTGAATGGATGCATATCGATTGTGATAACAGGTACAAAATTATATTTTACTGAAGATGGTAAGTTGTCCATCGGTAGGAATCAATGTTCTATCCTGACGGGGAGGAGGAGTACATCCTGTCCGTTTTGCGGTAAAACCGACAGGATGTACGGTTGGCAAATATTATTGGTTGATTATTGCAGAGAGTTGCGCAGGATCTTGAGCATTCGTCGAACCGGTTCGGCCGCACCCCAGAGCAACTGGTCGCCTACCGTAAATGCCGTTAAAAATTGTGGGCCGATATTCATTTTGTGCAGCCTGCCGATCGGGACGGTCAGAGTACCTGAGACCTTTACCGGAGTCAGTTCCCTGGTGCTCAGATGGCGGTCGTTAGGAATGACCTTGACCCACTCGTTGTGGCCGGCTATCAGCTGCTCAATCTCCTCGATACTTACATCTTTCTTGAGCTTTATCGTCAGGGCCTGCGAATGGCAACGCATGGCCCCGACCCGCACGCAGAGTCCATCTACCGGAACGACCCTCTCTGAATCATATCCGAGTATTTTATTGGTTTCGGCGAATCCTTTCCATTCTTCCTTGGACTGCCCACCGGCAACCGGGACATCTATCCAGGGGATCAGGCTTGCCGCAAGGGGGACACTCCAATTCTCAATAGACAGTGAGCCGTCATTGAGTTTTGCTGTGATCTTCTTATCGATATCCAGAATAGCCGAGGACGGATCGGCAAGAAGGTCTCTGACCTCGGCGCCGAGTTCACCCATCTGGGAGATCAGTTCACGCATATTTTTCGCTCCGGCACCGCTTGCTGCCTGATACGTCATGGAGCTGATCCATTCCACAAGGTCGCTTTCAAAGAGGCCGCCTAGAGCCATCATCATCAGGGAAACGGTACAGTTGCCACCGATATAGTTTTTTACGCCGTTTTTCAGACCGTTATCGATTACTGACCGATTGACCGGATCAAGAACAATGATCGCATCGTCATGCATTCTAAGGGTTGAGGCCGCATCGATCCAATATCCGTTCCACCTGCTGCGGAGCAAAT
>Ga0210123_1000076_pt1 | contig 60505 bp, 47 predicted proteins | sample Muzzi_PWB_D2_FD_185535 | JGI IMG/M metagenome (GOLD analysis project Ga0210123, IMG submission 185535) | Wetland microbial communities from San Francisco Bay, California, USA, that impact long-term carbon sequestration - Muzzi_PWB_D2 (SPAdes) | ecosystem: Environmental > Aquatic > Marine >... | reverse complement strand
GGGGACGATCCTGCCGAGACCGAGCTCTGCGGCGTCCGCGCGGGGCTTGACCCAGTTCGTCTGGCTGACCGCCAAGCGGGTCGCCGCAGAGCTCGGTCTCGGCAGGATCGTCCCCGAGGACCTCTACCGCCCGGAGCTTTCGATCTCTCTCGGCGCCGCCTATCTCGCTGAGCTGTTGCACCGCTTCGGGGGGCGCGAGCACCAGGCGGTGGCCGCCTACAACGCCGGCCCCGCCCAGGCGCTCCTCTGGCAGACCTACTGCTACGGCCGCGAGGTGCCCGAGTACTTCACCAAGACCGGTTTCGTGCAGACCCGCGGGTACTTGAGGAAGGTGCTCGGCAGCCGGGCCCAGTACGAGGAGCTCTACGGCGAGGGCGAAGCCGGGGGCCCGCGCCGGAATCGCTACCGCCTCAGGGGTGGGGACGGCTGAGGGCCGCCCCTTCTTCGCCGATTTCCAGGATCACCGGCGGCAGCTCGGCCGAGCTACCGTCGAAATAATTCACGATGTCCGCCTCGCGCCGGAGCTCCTCGGTCCTGGTGGTGATCGCCGCGTTGAGCCGCCGCTCCTTGAGCACGGCGCGGATCTCCTCGCGCACCTTCTCGATCGGCGGCGCCGGCTGGCCACGGGCTTCGAGCTCGGGCACCAGGGTCTCGTCATAGTAGGCGCGGACGTCGTCGAGACTGACGAAGATCCGGGGTCCCAGAAACTCCTCGAAGTAGGTCCAGACCCTGAGCTGACGGGCCACGAGCTGGCGCAGAGTCGCCAGGTCGAGACCGACCGTTTCGAGCTGACGGGAAAACTCCTCGTCGTCGGCGAACCGGGAGCGGATCAGCGCCACCTGCTCTTCGATCTGGTGCACCGGGACCTGCTCGATGCCGAAGCGGGTCACCTCGTGAAACCGCACCGAGTGGTCGATGAGGGCTTCGAGCACCCGCCGCCGGTAGCTCTCCTCGGCCTCTCCGTCCTCCCGGGTGACCAAGCCGAGCGCGATGGCACGGTCGATGTCCGAGTCCAGGATCGGGTCCTCGTCCACCACCGCCACGATCCGGTCGCGGAGCTGGAGATTCTCCGGCCGGTCCTGGGCCGCGGCCGGTCGGCCGGGGAGTGTGGAGAGGAGGATCAGCAGCAGCGCCGAAAGACGGGCCATACGGGAGAATCGTAGCAGCCCTGGAGCATGCCCCACCTTCAACTTGCACGCAGTCTGTGAGCACGAGGGCCGAGGAGGGGGATGCGGTGGGTCGGCGCCCCTCTCCCCCCTGGGGGAGGAGAGGGGACGGGGGAGAGGAGGGGGATCGAGTCAGTGAGTTACGATCCCCGCCATGGTCGAGGATCGCCCAACTCCCGCGGGCCGTGGCCGGCTGCTCGTCGTGGCCACACCCATCGGCAACCTCGACGACCTCTCGCCCCGGGCCCGCCAGGCCTTCGAGCAGGCGGACCGGGTGGCCTGCGAGGACACCCGCCGCACCGGGCTCCTCCTGGCCAACCTCGGCATCAAGCGGCCCCTGATCTCGCTCCATGAGCACAACGAGCGTCAGCGGCTGCCCCGGCTTCTCGAAGCCCTGGAGCGGGGCGAGACGATCGCCCTCGCCAGCGACGCCGGCACGCCGTTGGTCTCCGACCCCGGCTACCTGCTGGTCCGCGAGGCGGCCGAGAGGGGTGTTCGGGTGGAGCCGATTCCCGGCCCGTCGGCCCTGCTCGCGGCGCTGGTCGCCTCGGCCTTGCCGCCCCATCCGTTCACCTTCTGCGGCTTTCCGCCGCCCAAGCGGGGCAAGCGCCGGACCTTCTACGAGCGCTTCGCCACGCTCGACCACACCCTCGTGGTCTTCGAGTCGCCCCACCGGCTGCTGGCGAGCCTCGAGGACGCCGTCGCCGTCCTCGGCGACCGCCAGGCGGCGGTCGCCCGCGAGCTGACCAAGCTCCATGAGGAGGTCATCCGCGGCCACCTGTCGGAGATCCTCGAAACCCTCGGCGCGCGCCCCGGCATCAAGGGCGAGATCGTCGTGGTGATCGGCAAGGAGTAGACGGACCGCCCACCATCTCGATCCCTCTCCCCCCTCCAGGGGGGGTGAGGGACGCCGCCCCCCGGCCCTTCTTCTCCGCAAGTTCCTCGTTTGGGAGCGCCCGCGAGGCATCTTCCTCCTACGTCGCGTTACACCCTGCTCGAACCAAGCGCTTGAAGCGGCCGGACCTGTGCCGGCCGATCGGTGACCATACGAGCTCGTCCCGATCTCCCACCAAACCCCATCTCGATCCCCTTCCTCCCTCGGCGGGAGGCCGGAGGTGTTCCGGCATCACCCGCACACCCGGCGCAGGTGCTCGACCTCGCGCCCGAGCGTTTCGAGGAAGGCGTCCACCTCCTCCGCCGTGTTGGCGATGCCGAAGCTCACCCGGAGGGAGGAGAGCGCTTCCTCCGGCGCGATGCCCATGGCGATCAGCGTGGCCGATGGCTCGACCTTTCCAGAGCTGCACGCCGAGCCGGTGGAGACCGCGAACCCCGCCAGATCGAGCCGGAGCAGGAGCGCTTCCCCTTCGACGCCGGTGAACGCCACGTGGGAGGTCTGGGGCAGGCGGGGCGCGCCGGAGATGCCGCCCAGCCCCGCCTCGAAGCGGTCCCGGAGCGCCCGCAGGCAGGCCGTACGCCGCGGCAACTCTTCGGCCGCCAGCCGGGCGGCCTCGCCCAGGCCGACCACCGCCGGCACGTTCTCCGTCGAGGCCCGGCGCCCGCGCTCCTGGCCGCCCCCCACGATCAACGGCTCGAAGGCGGTGCCCGGCCGCAGCCAGAGCGCCGCCGCGCCCAGCGGCCCGTAGAACTTGTGGGCGCCGAGCACCAGGTAGTCGGCATGGAGCGCGTCGACGTCGACCGGCACCTTGCCCACCGCCTGGACCGCATCGACCAGGAAGGGGACGCCGCGCTCCTGGCAGGCGCGGCCCACCTCGGGTACCGGCTGGAGCGTGCCCAGCTCGTTGTTGGCGAGCATCAGGCAGACGAGGATGGTGTCGGCGTCGATTGCGGCCACCATGCGATCGGCCGACACGCGGCCGTCCGGCTCGGGCGGGATGTGGACGACCTCGAACCCCTCCTGCTCGAGCTCGGCGGCGGGCCGGCGGATCGAGGGGTGCTCCATCGCCGACAGGACGATCCGGCCCGGGGATCCGGTGCCGCGCCGGTCCCGGACGGCCCGGCGCACCGCGGTGGCGAGCACCGCGTTGTTCGCCTCCGTCCCCGACGTGGTGAAGATGATCTCGCCCGTCGTCGCGCCGATGAGCTCGGCCACCAGGCGACGGGCGTGCTCGACGGCTTTCCGCGCGTGGCGGCCGTGCTCGTGGGCCGACGACGGGTTCCCGAAGCGTTCCCCGAGGAAGGAGAGCATCGCCTCTCGGACCCGTGGATCGAGGGGCGTGGTGGCGTTGTGATCCAGGTAGACGCGGTGCATGGCAGGGTAGAAGTGTAGCCTGGATCGGCGGCGAGGCGATCCGCTCGGCGCGGCGGAGGGTCGGCCCCGGGCGCGTCGGGGCTCGCTCGGAGCCCGTGCCCCGGGGGCTGCCGGAATCGCCGGCGAGCGGTGCCGAGTTATAGCCTCTGTTGGCCGCACGGACCGTTTCGGCGCACCAGAGGGCGTCCACGGGCTGCCGGCCGCTCGACCGTCTTGGAGGAGCTCCGACACGTGGAGAGACCTACCAGTGCCACCCCGTCCCGCGTCTTCGTCGCCGCCCTGTGCCTCGCCCTGGTGTGCGCCGCCCTGCTCCTTCCGGCTGCCGCCGAGGCGGCGAAGAAGGCCAAGATTCCGGACGACCTTTCCCAGAAGTACCGGGAGTTCCTCGACGAGGTCGAGATCCTGATCACCGAGCAGGAGCTGGAGACGTTTCTCGCCCTGACGGAGGACTACGAGCGCGACGCGTTCATCCAGCGGTTCTGGCGCGTGCGCGATCCGGAGCCGCGGACGGCGCGCAACGAGTTCAAAGACCGCTGGGACGCCCGCGCCGAGGAGGTGCGCCGGCACTACGACGACGAGCGGGACGAGCGGGGCAGGATGCTCTTGCTCAACGGCCCGCCGAGCGTGGTGATCGGCAGCAAGTGCTCGTTCCTGGTGCCGACCGAGGCCTGGATCTGGGCGCGGAGCGAGGCGCTCGGCCACGAGCTGGCCATCGTCTTCTTCAAGCCCCGAGGCCTGCTGCCGTTTCGGGTCTGGCACCCACTCGACGGGCTGGGCGCGCTGTTCGACGAGTGGTCCTCGTCGGGCCACCGTCTGAGCCTTCAGGAGATCGCCCTCAGTTGCCCGGACGGCGACAAGCTGGCCGGCGCGATCGGCTGGGTGCTGCGCGAAGGCACCATGGGCTTCAGCTCCTTGCTCGGGCGGATCGAAGGGGGCTACGAGGCGCCGTCGGACGAGTGGGTCGAGACCTTCGAGAGCTACTCGACCCGCATCCCCCCCGATGCCGAGACCTTCGACGCCGAGACCGAGATCTCCTTTCCAGGGGCGCGGCAGAACCGCACCGTGGTCCAGGGGCTGATCGCCGTTCCGGTGGCGGAGGTCGGGGCGGCCGAGCTCGCCGGCAGCCGGTCGTTCAACCTGCTGGTCAACGGCGAGGTGCTTCGCGACGGGGTTCTGTTCGAGACCTTCCGCTACAAGTTCGACTTTCCCGCTTCCCAGATCCGGGGCGAGACTATTCCCCTGGTGTTCGAGCGCGCCCTCCGACCCGGCGAGGAGTACGACCTGGTGCTCAAGGTCGAGGACCTCGCCTCCGGCCGGTTCTACCGGACCGAGCGCTCCATCCAGGTGCCGGCGGTCGAAGGCCGCGTGCCGCCGCCCGGGCCCCGGGACGAGCAGACGGCGCGCCTCTTGGCCGAGGCCAACGCCATCCTGTCCGAGGGCGAAACGAGCCTGCGCCTGGCCCAGCCCCAGGGGGAGCTGCTGACCGACATGGTCCGCTTCAACACCCTCGTCGTGGGCGACTCGATCGATCACGTGACCTTCACCCTCAACGACCAGCCGGTGCTGACCGACAGGAAGCCGCCGTACAGCGTGGAGCTCAACCTGGGCACCCTGCCGCGGACCCATAGCCTGCGGGCGACCGCCTACGACGCCGGGGGCGCGGAGCTGGCGAGCGACGAGATCCTGGTCAACACGGGGGGCACCCGCTTCCGGGTCCACCTGAGCGAGCCCCGGCGGGGCCGGGCCTACGCCGACAGTCTGCGCGCCACCGCCGAGCTCGAGGTACCGGCGGGCAAGGACGTGGACCGCGTGGAGCTCTACGTCGACGAGACCAAGGTGGCGACCCTCTACGACGAGCCCTGGTCCCAGCCGATCGTGCTGCCGGAGGGGCTGCGCGGCGGCGCCATGGGGTACGTGCGTGCCGTGGCCTACCTCGATGACGGCAACTCCACCGAGGACACGGTCTTCTTCAACGCGCCGGACTATCTGGAAGAGGTGGACGTCCAGTTCGTCGAGCTCTACGCCACGGTGCTCGACGGCGGCGGTCACCCGGTGGATGGTCTGCCCCGCGAGAGCTTCCACGTCTTCGAGGACGAGGCACAGCAGCAGATTCTCCGCTTCGAGCAGGTGCGTGATCTGCCGATCCACACGGCGATCCTGATGGATGTTTCGGCCTCGATGGAGGAGAGCCTGGAGAGCACCCGCGAGGCGGCGGTGCGCTTCTACCAGCAGATCGTCCGCCCCAAGGACCGGGCGGCGATGATCACCTTCAACGACTACCCGAACCTGGCGGTCAAGTTCACCAACGACGTGGACGAGCTCGCCGGGGGGCTGGCCGGGCTCAAGGCGGAGCGCGGAACCTCGCTCTGGGATAGCGTGATCTTCTCGCTCTACTACTTCAACGGCATCCGGGGGCAGAAGGCGCTCCTCATCCTCTCGGACGGAAAGGACGAGTCCTCCCGTTTCGGCTTCGAGGACGCCCTCGAGTACGCGCGGCGCGCCGGGGTAACGATCTACACCATCGGTTTGCGCCTGCCCCGGGGCGAGGCGCGGCGCCACCTCACCCGCCTGGCGGAGGAGACCGGTGGCCGGAGCTACTTCATCGACTCGACCGAGCCGCTCGCCGGGATCTATGGCACGATCGAGAACGAGCTCCGCTCTCAATACCTGGTCGCCTACCAGTCGTCGAACGCCGACGCCAGCGGCGCGTTCCGGAAGGTCGAGCTGGACGTGGATCGGCGGGACGTCGAGGTGAAGACGATGACGGGGTACTACCCGTAGGGTCGGCAAGGCGCCTTCTTGCCGTCGTCCGGGTCCGTGGTCGGGGCGTTCGGGCGAGGGCCGGCTCGGCTGGTGGGACTTCGGTGCGTAGGCCTCGCCTGCCCATCGGGCGCGTTCGCCAGGGCCGGACTCCGCAAGGTCGTCGTGAGCGCGCCCGCTGAGCACCCGTCGCCCGAACACCCCGACCCCGAACCCTACCGATGCCGTGTGTGGGGCACGTTCTGGTGAGGTCGGCAAAGGTTGGTGTTGGATGGTGATCGAGGTGCCGTCGGGGGAGAGACCGTGGCCCGGTGCGCTAAAGCGCACCCTACCGGAGTCGTGGCGGTTCGAAGCGAAGGGCCGGGGGCAGGCGTCCCCTGCCTCCCGGAGGGAGGAAGGGGACCGAGGGGTTTGGAGGGCGATCCGGCCGAATGCGGTCCAGACGGTCGAGTCGGTGCGGAAGCGAAGGGCCGGGGGCAGGCGTCCCCTGCCTCCCGGAGGGAGGAAGGGGACCGAGGGGTTTGGAGGGCGATCCAGACTGCTAAGCTCCGCCCGCCATGCCTGCCCCGCCATCCCTCATCCTCGCCTCCGGCTCGCCCCGGCGACGCGATCTGCTCAATGCGCTCGGGCTCGCCTTTCGCGTACGCCCGGTCGACGTGGACGAAACACCCCATGCCGGTGAGGTGCCTCGTGAGTACGTGCGCCGGCTCGCCGAGGAGAAGGCGGCGGCCCACGTCGAGCCCGGAGAGCTCGTCCTGGCGGCGGACACGTCGGTGATCCTGGACGGCGAGATCCTGGGCAAGCCGACGGACGAGGTCGACGCCCGGACCATGCTCGGCCGCCTGGCCGGGCGCGAGCACCTGGTGCTGACCGGCGTCGCCCTCCACGATTCCGCGGCGGGCGTGCGGACCCACATCGAAGAGTCCCGGGTGCGGATCGCCGCGCTGACACCCGACGAGATCACCTGGTACGTCGCCACCGGCGAGACCATGGACAAGGCCGGCAGCTACGCCGTCCAGGGCCTGGGCGCCATGTTCGTGGAATCCATCCACGGCGACTACACCAACGTGGTCGGCCTGCCGTTGCCGGCGACCTACAGAATGTTCAAGGCCCAGGGTTACGACCTGCGTGCCTTCCGGCGCGACCCAGGAGCGACAGAGTGAGCGACGGAGTACCGATCACCGCCCTCTCCAGGGGTTCGGCCGGGGCGTTCCCCGAGCTGGCCGCCCGGTACCTCGAGGAGTACCTGGACAAGATCCGGCTCGCGGTCGGGCGGCTGGACGGCGATGCGCTCTGGTGGCGCCCTGCGCCGGGAACGAACAGCGTCGGCAACCTGCTGCTGCATCTGGCGGGGAACCTGTCGCTCTGGATCCTGGCCGGTGTGGGAGGGCGGGAGTACGAGCGCGACCGCGCGGGCGAATTCGCGGCCAGCGGCGGCGAGGAGGCCGAGGAGCTCTTGAGGCGTTTGAGACGCGTGGTGGGGGAGTGCCGGACGGTGCTCGAAGGGCTCGCAGGTGAGGACCTGACCGCCGAGCTCGACATCCAGTCCTACCGCGTCGACCGGTTGGGCGCGGTCTTCCACGCCGTCGAGCACATGAGCTACCACACGGGGCAGATCGTCTGGATCGTCAAGCAGCTCCGGAGCGACGAGCCGCTCGAGTTCTACCCCCGCCACGCGGGGGAGTAAGTCTGCCACGCAGACTCCGAGCGGCGCTTCGCATCACGCCGACGAGAACCCTTCGAAGCACAAGGGCGGGGATCGAGGGGATGGGGGGTGATCCGATGGTCCGGGGAAACCCGACTCGGCCGTCAGGAAGTCGGCCCTTGAAGACTCCTACCCGCCGAACTTGATCGGGTCGCCGAGCTCGTCGAGCGAGAAGTTGGCCATGATCTGGTGGCCGTTGAAGTCGAGCACGCGGATGTCTTCGACCCCTTCGAGGTCCTGAATGATGTTGTCGTAGGCCTGGGGGTAGCGTGAGCGCACGGCTTCCAGGTCGACCTCGTAGGCGATGAACTTGTCGATGCCCTTGTAGCGAAGCTTGTCCACCAGCCGGCCGTCGGTCAGCTTGGGGTAGGTGGAGAGCACCAGGATGGGTCCGGTGCCGGTGAAGATGAGGTAGGCGCGGGTGGCGGCTTTCGGGCTCATCGGTGTCTCCTCCGTGTCTGCTCGGTGGCGAGCTCGGGCTCAAGCTACCCTTCGCGGTAGGAGGAGTCAAGGTGGTTGCCGGCTCGGTGGTCCGTCGCTTCGGCTGGGGCCTCCCGCGCGGCAATCCGTGATCGAAGCGGCCGGCCTCCGTGCCGGCCGAGGTGCGAGCAGAGCGAGCGGCCTTCCCGACCATCCTTCCCTGGGATAATGCTTTCCCATGACCGAGCAGCGCATCGCGGTGATCCTGGTCCGGCCCCGGGAGGAGGGGAATGTGGGGATGGTGTGCCGGGCGATGGCGAACATGGGGTTGTCGGAGCTGCGGCTGGTGGCTCCGGTGGCGGAGCTGGGGGGGACGGCGCGGATGTTCGCCGTGGGGGCCCGCCATGTGCTCGACGGGGCCGAGCGGTTCGGGTCGCTGGCCGAGGCGGTGGCACCGTTTCGGCGGGTGGTGGGGACGACGTCGGCCCGGGACCGGCGTCTCGCGGTCGATGTGGTGACGGCGCGGGACCTGCCCGGGCTTCTGGCCCGGGAGGATCCGGCGGCGACGCCGACGGCGCTGGTCTTCGGCTCGGAGGTGGGGGGGCTCGACAACGACGAGCTTGCGCTCTGCAACCCGGTGGTGACGATTCCCTGCGCTCCGGTGCAGCCGACGCTCAATCTCGCTCAGGCGGTGCTGCTGGTGGCCTACGAGCTGTTCGTGACCACCGGTGCCGGCAAGGAGGGGCCGCTGCTCGAGGCGTTCGGTGCGGGTGGCGAGCGTGAGCCGGCCGCGCCCGCCGAGCGGGTGGAGGGACTGTTCGGCCACCTGCGGGACGTGCTCCACGAGGTGGGGTTCGCCCGGGACTCGAGCTTCGGCGGCGTGATGCGCGACCTCCGGCAGCTCGCCGCCCGGGCCCAGCCGAGCGAGCGGGAGGTGACGATTCTCCGGGGGATTCTTCGTCGGGTGCAGAACGCCCTCCGCCGTCGGGGTGGTTGAGGAGGTTCCTCCGCCACCCACCTACCCTGACCCTGGCATGCGTTGGGCCGGGGCTCTCCTCCGTAGTACGATGCCCGCGCCATGAGTGGGAAATCCCCCGTTGCCGCCAGCTTCTGCCAGGCCCCGGTCGTCGGGGTCGTGCGCACCGATTCGTACGACGAGGCCGCCCGGACCGCCCGTTGGCTCATCGATGGCGGTCTCGAGCTGATCGAGATCACCTTCACCGTTCCCGACGCCACCCGGTTGGTCGAGGAGCTCCTTGCCGAGAGGGGGGCCGAGAGGGGGGGCGACGGTCCCCCGTGGATCGGCATGGGGACCGTGACCTCGGGCGAACGGGCCGATCAGGCCCTGGCCGCCGGAGCGGAGTTCATCGTGTCCCCCAACGTCAGCCAGGCGGTCTCCGACCGGGCCCGGCGGAGCGATACCTACCTGGTGGTCGGCGCGCTCACGCCGACCGAGATCGTCAACGCCCGGGACGGCGGGGCCGACCTGGTGAAGGTCTACCCGTTGCCGCCGGTGGGCGGGCCGGCGTACCTTTCGGTCGTGCGCGGCCCCCTGGGCGACATCCCGATGCTCGCGGCCGGCGGCTTCGACATCGAGGAGATTCCCGCCTATCGGAAGGTGGGAGCCGTGGCCTTCGGCATCGGGGGGCCACTCCTCGGCACGACGCGCGAGGAGACCGCCCGCCGGGTCGAGCGCGCCCTGAGCCTTGCCCGGTCGGCCCGGCCGGATGCGGCCGCCGGGGAGCAGGGTTGAACGCCGAGGCTGAGGGAGGAACCGTGGCCGGAACACCACCGATCCAGGTGACCTTCGATCGGCCGTCCGAGATCTTCGCGACGGATGCCAGCGGCGCATTCGCCTTCCGCCTCGAGGTGGGGGGGCAGCCGTTTCTCGACACCGGCAAGTACGACGAGTGCCGCTTGGTGTTCGCCGTCTGGCATCCGTCGGAGCGCCGCTCGATCGACCTCGACCGCGCGTACGTGGAGCTCCGCGCCTGCTTCGACCCTGAAGGGATCGAGGAGCGCTGGGTCCGGATCGCCGAGATCGAGCCGGTGGTGCCCGCGTACGGGAGCGATAGCTTCGACGGTTGGATCGTGTTGCCCGTCCTGGGGACGGTCTCGGCGTTCTCGCTTCACGGGGCCGGGTTCGAGGCTCGCTCGCGCATCCAGATCCGCGGTGGCGCGTACTTAGTCCCTTAGAGCGCCCGACTTCGTGACGATGAAGTCAAGCTTGCCTCCACAACCTGAAGCGCCGCCCCGATCAACCTGGATGATCCACTGGATCTCCCCCCAACCCCTCGATCCCCTTCCCACCCTCCGGGGGGAAGGGGACGCCCCCACCCGGGAGGGGATCGAGTGTTTAGTACGCCTCACGGACCTTTCAGCTCGGAGAGAGTCATGAGTCATACGGAGCTTCTGAGCCGTCTCGCGCAGCCGGGGGACGGCAAGATCGTTTTTCTCGTCCTCGACGGCGTCGGGGACATCCGCACCGTCGACCAGCCCGAGACCGCCCTCGATGCGGCGGCGATCCCCCACCTGGACGAGGTCGCGGCGCGTTCTGCCCTCGGCCGGGTGCTGCCGGTGATCCAGGGCGTGACCCCCGGAAGCGGTCCCGGGCACCTGGCGCTCTTCGGCTACGACCCGACCGAGCCGCGGTACGACATCGGCCGGGGTGCCCTCGAGGCCCTGGGGGTGGGCGTCGACTTCGGTCCCGGCGACGTCGTCGCCCGGGGTAACTTCGCCACGCTGGATGCCGACGGCCTGGTGACCGACCGGCGGGCCGGCCGCATTTCGACCGAGGAGAACCGGCGGCTCACCGCGCTGCTCAACCGGGGCCTCGAAGGAGCGCCGGCCGAGGGCATTCGCGTCTCGATCCACTCCGGAGAGGGGCACCGGTTCGTGCTGCTGGTCGAGGGAGAGGGCCTCTCGGCCGAGATCGAGGACACCGACCCCCAGGAGACCGGTGTGCCGCCGCTCGAGCTCACGCCGCGGGATGAGCGCGCTCGGGCCACGGTGGAGCGGCTCCAGCCGGTGCTCGAGCGTCTCCGCGGCGCTCTGGCGGGGGAGGCCCGGGCCAACGGCTTTCTGCTCCGGGGCTTCGAGACCTTGCCGGAGATCGAGACCATGGACCGGCTCTATTGGCTACGCCTGGGCTGCTTCGCCGGTTATCCCCTCTACCGGGGCGTGGCGAAGCTCTGCGGCATGGAGCTCGTCGACTGCGGCAAGGAGGCCGCGGACCTGTTCGAGGGGGTGCGGAGCCGCTGGGCGGATTTCGACTTCTTCTTCATCCATGTCAAGGGGACCGACAAGGCCGGGGAGGACGGGGATCTGGCGGCCAAGGCCCGGGTGCTGGAAGAGGTGGACCGGGCGCTGCCACGGCTCCTCGACCTGCTCGACCCGGGCACGGACGTCTTCGCCGTCACCGGCGACCACTCGACGCCGGCGCCGATGAAGCTCCACTCGTGGCACCCGGTGCCGCTCCTCGTTCACGGTCCGTACTGCTTCGTCGACGACGAGACCACGTTCACCGAGACGGCGGCCGTCCGGGGTCACCTGGGTACCTTCCCCTCGAGCGAGCTCCTGGGCCTGCTCCTGGCCAACGCCGGGAGGCTGCACAAGTTCGGCGCTTGAGGGGGCAGGCCTGTCGCCCCCTCGGTCGCCCGAGGCCTCTGCGTCGTTCGGTTGTCGCCTGGGGTGCCCCGGATTACCGGAATCCGCGCCGGAGCTCGCGTCGGAAAACGCTGTAGGTCTTGTCGTCGAACAGAGCGACGACCACCTTGCTCAGCTTGGTGCCGCCCTGAAGGTATCGGTGGATTTCGGTGAGCATGATGCGCGCCGCGCGGTCGACCGGGAAGCCGAAGTTGCCGGTCGAGATCGCCGGTAGCGCGATCGAGCGCAGGCCGTTGCGGTCCGCGAGCGCCATCGCCGCGCGCACGGCCGAGGCCAGCTTGCGGTCTTCGTCGCCTTCGCCTTTTCTCGGCCCCACGGCGTGGATCACCTGTTTCGCCTTGAGGTCTCCTGCCCCCGTCATCACCGCCGTTCCGACCGGCGTCGAGCCGATCCGGTGGCACTCCTCCTGAATGCTGGCGCCACCCTTGTCGCGGATCGCTCCAGCGACCCCGCTACCGAGCTCGAGCTGCTCGTTGGCTGCGTTGACGATGGCATCGACCTCGAGCTCGGTGATATCCGCCTCGATCAGCTCGAGGATAGTCCCGTTCAACTCGAGTGAGAGTTTGTTCTCCGCCATAGTCTGTTGTTTCCTCCGGGCGTCATCATATCAGGACGATCGCCCCGTTTCCGGCTCCTCCGTGCCTCGGGTGGCCGATGGCGTCCACCTCGATCGGGGTGAGCCCGGATGTTCCGCGCGGAGGGGTCCACCGTTGGGGTAGGGCGCGGGTGAAATATCCGGGTTAGACTCTCCCGGCCATGCTGAGCGCACTGAAAACGGAGCTCGCCGCCCGGGTCGCCGACCACATTCGGAAGCTCTACGGCGTCGAACACGAGCCCACGGTAGAGATTCCGCCCCGGCGCGAGCTGGGCGACCTCTCGTTCCCCGCCGCCTTGCAGCTCGCCCGCGAGGTGAAGAAGAACCCTCGTGAGATTGGCAACGAGCTCGCGGCGGACCTCGATCTCCCCGAGATCGTTCGTGAGGTGAAGGTCGAGGGGCCGGGGTACCTGAACCTCTACCTCCACCGGCCGGAGGTGGTGCGTCGGCTGCTCGAAAAGCCGGTCGTGCCCGAGCCGGACGAGGCTTCGGCCGACGAGCGGCGCAAGGTGATCGTCGAGCACACCAACATCAACCCCAACAAGGCGGCCCACATCGGGCATCTGAGGAACGCCGTTCTGGGCGACGTCCTGGTGACCCTGCTCCGGCGGCTCGGCTACCCGGTCGAGGTGCAGAACTACATCGACGACACCGGGGTCCAGCTCGCCGACGTGGTGGTCGGCTTCATCGACCTGCGGCACATGTCGCAGGCCGACGTGGCGGCCCTGCCGGAGCCGTTCGACTACTTCTGCTGGGACCTCTACAGCGAGGTCGGCCGCTGGTACGAAGGGGATCCGGAACGGATGGCGCTCCGCCGCGCAACCCTGCACGCGCTCGAGGCCGACGAAGGCGAGAGGGCGGACATGGGGCGCCTGGTCGCCCGCCGGGTGCTCACCCGGCATCTCGCGACCATGGGCCGGCTCGGCATCAGGTATGACCTCCTGACCCACGAGCGGCACATCCTCGGGCACGACTTCTTCTCCATGGCGTCCGAGAAGCTGAAGCAGTCGGGGGCCATGCACCTCGAAGCCGAGGGCAAGAACGCCGGCTGCTGGGTGATGCCGCTCGCCCAGAGCGAGGACTTCGCCGGTCTCGAGGACGCCGACAAGGTGATCGTGCGCTCCGACGGCACGGTGACCTACGTGGGCAAGGACATCGCCTATCAGCTCTGGAAGTTCGGCCTCCTGGGCAAGGACTTCGCCTACCGCTACTGGATGAACGAGGAGCTCTGGGAGACCGCCATGGACGGCGCCGAGAACCATCCGGCCTTCGGCGGCGGCGAGCGGGTGATCAACGTCATCGACGCCCGCCAGAGCTACCTCCAGCGGATCGTCCGGGCGGGGCTCGAGGCCCTGGGGCACGCGGAGGAGGCCGAGCGCTCCATCCACTTCGCCTACGAGATGGTCACCCTGTCGGAGGCGACCGCCCGCCAGTTCGGGTTCCTCGTGGACGGCGAAGGGGAGGAGGGGGAGGGCGGCAAGTCGCTCGAGATGTCCGGACGCAAGGGGATCGGGGTCAAGGCGGACGACCTGCTCGATCTGCTGATCCGGAAGAGCCGGGAGGAGATCTCTCGGCGCAATCGGGAGATCGAGGGCGAAGAGCTCGACCACCTGGCCCGCCAGATCGCCACGGCCGCTCTGCGCCTGTTCATGGTCAAGGCGACGACCACGCGCATCATCGCCTTCGATCTCGACGAGGCCCTGAGCTTCGAGGGGGAGAGCGGCCCCTACCTCCAGTACGCCGCGGTGCGGGTCACCAACATCGGCCGGAAGCTCGCCGAGGCGGGCCTCGCGCAGCGGATCGACGCCGCCGAGGCCGGTGCTCTGGACGGTGCGCTGTTCACCGACGATCTATGGGACCTGGCATGGGAGGTGGCGCGGATCGGCGAGACCCTCGAGAAGGCGGCCGAAACCCTGGAGCTCTCGCTGGTCGCCCGCCAGGGCCTCGACCTGGCGCAGAAGCTCAACACCCTCTACCACCGCCATCCGGTCCTCCACGAGAAGGACGCCGCGGTGCGCTCCGCCCGTCTGGCCACCCTCCAGGTCTTCCGCCGGGGGCTCGACGAGATCGCCGGGGTGCTCGGGATCCCGATTCCGGACCGGATGTAGCACGGCGCAGAGCACGCCGTCCCAGAAATCCGCTGGCATTCGGCCGCGGCCGCATCCGCCCTCTATTTCCACCCGCGCCGGGGCAGACGGGTGCCGTGCCGGCAGAGGGTCCGGAACGCCGACTGCTGTAGACTGCCGCCGCCATGGAGACCCCCCCCGGAGAGCAGACGAGACGCTTCAGCAGCCTGGGCTGCGGGTGCGGCTCGGTGATGGTCGTGGTGCTGGTCGGCCTGATGGTGATGGCCTGGCTCACCTACATCCAGGGCCGGCGCTTCGAAAAGACCATGGCCGACCCGGAGGCCCGGGCCGCGCTGAGCCGCGAGATCCTCGGCTACGAGGATCTGCCGGACGGCTACTACCCCATGGGCGGCTTCTCGACCCTCTTCGGCACGGAGATGGCCATGCTCTCCGACCGGAATCCGGGGCCGGGTGAGGCCGTAGAAGGAGCTGACGATGCGTTCGACGAGCGCGGCTTCGTGTTCATGAAGAGCCGCGCCGACGCCGAGCGCCGTCGCGAGCTGGACGAGCTCTTTGCGGGGGAGAGGAGCGAGAGCAAGTTCTTTGCCGAGACCGACCTCACCTTCGCGGCGGAGGAGCGGCTCGGACGGGGAGTGATCGAGGTGCCTCCGGCCGAGGTGGCCTGGATCGCCGAGCGGGGTGGCATGACCCTCGGCGGGGTGACCCGGGACGAGCTGCTCGCCCGGCTGCTCGTCCGCTGTCCCGGGGACGAGCGGCGCCTGCGGGTGGCGCTCTGGTTCGAGCCGGCTCCGGAGGATGAGGAGTGGGCCGGCGGGCCCGCCGATCCGGAGGCGATCGGGGAGCTCCTCGGCCACTTCGACCTGTGCCGCTGACGCGCTCACCGGCCAAAGGAAAGGCAGACGCCATGAACGCGACGTACGGATCGAGTCAGTCCCGCTACACCGTCTGGCATTTCATCGGCTGCGGCTGCACCGTCCTGGTGCTGCTCGGCCTGCTCGTGGCCGGTGGCGCGATCTTCTTCGGCAAGCAGATGGTCGAGGGCATCAAGGCCGGCATCGAAGATCCGGAGGTGCGTGCGGCGCGGGCCCGGGAGATCCTCGGCTACGAGGAGCTTCCCGAGGGCTACTACCCCGGGATCTCCATCTCCTTCCCGTTCGTCATGCAGATGGCCGCTCTGGGGGACCACGAGCTTCCTGACAGCGAGGACTTGAGCGAGAACGAGATGGAGTCCGAGATCGCCCGCTCCCTGTTCGGTCAGCGGGGCTTCTTCTTCGTCAAGGTCCGCGGCAAAGGCGGGGACGAGTCGGAGGGCGACCTGGCGAGCGAGATGAACATCGATCTCGATTTCGACCTGGACCGCGCGCTCGCCGACGGAAGTGTGGAGGCGGGCGGCGGGGAGGTGAGCTTCGTGGCCCACTCGGGGACCATCCGGGGTGGCGACGAACGCCTGCCGGCGATCATCAACGAGATGGTCGTCACCTGCCTGTCCGACCCCTACGGGCGCAAGGCGCTCTGGTTCGTCGCGGTGTCGGAGGAGATGAATGAGAGATTCGTCCCGACGGAGGCGGTCGAGCCGGAGGACCTGGCGGGGACCCCGGCCGACCCGGAGGCGGTCAGGGCGTTCCTGGATCACTTCGATCTGTGCCGATGAGCAAGGGCCGTTCGCTTCGCTCACACTTCGGCCGGCACAGGTCCGGGTAGGGTCGTTCGCTCCGCTCACACTTCGGCCGGCACAGGTCCGGCCGCTTCATTCGGGAGGGGTGTTCCGGAACCAGATCTCCAAACGAAGCGGCCGGACCTGTGCCGGCCGAGGTGCGCCCGTCAGGGCGCGGCCATCCGACCTCGGTCCGACCTCGGTTCCGACCCTCCTTCACTCCTCCCCGTAGGCGATCTCCATGTGCCGGAGGCGCCAGGCGGCGAGGACCAGGAGCGCAAACGAGACGGCCAGGAGCCCCGGGATCGCGAGCCATGGTGACGGCGGGTCCGCCAGGAGGGCGAGCATGCCTTCGGGCGGTGGCACCGGCTGGAGGGCCTGGAGGTAGTGGATCACGCTGATCCGCTTGAGCAGCGGCGGCAGCAAGAAGTTGCCCAGCTCCCAGCCGAAGATGGCGAGCGCCGGCAGGATCGGGTTGCGAAAGAACAGGCCCGCGGCCAGGAAGACCGCCCCGTAGCCGAGCACCCCGAGGAGCGTCACCCCCACGTACCCGGCGATCTGCGCGATGCCCCCGCCGCGCAGCATGAAGGCCACGTAGCCGCCCGAGCCGCTCGCCGCGGTCAGCGGCAGGAAGTGGATCAAGAAGCAGGCCACGGTTGCCAGCGAGAGCACCGTACCCACGGCCACGAAGCCCGCGAGGAACTTCCCCACCACCAGAACGTCGCGGCGGATCGGCGCGAGGAAGGAGTAGTGGAGGCTCCGCTCCTGGATCTCCGACCGGAACAGGCGGGTGAAGACCAGCAGGCAGATGAAGAAGATCACCGACCGGCTGAACAGGTTGCCGAACACCGTACCGAACTCGCGGGCGAGCTCGCCGGCCGCCGGCAGGTTCCCCGGGTCACCGGAGAACGTCATCCGGCCCCAGAAGTAGAGCAGCACCAGGCCGATGGGCAGAGCGGCCAGAATGTAGATCCCGAGGGCGCGCAGGCCGAGCAGGTTTCTGCCGATCTCGAGGCGCGCCACCGCCAGGGTCTGGCGCAGCCGCAGGCTCCTCACCGTCGCTCCCGTCGCCGCGTCGCTCACGAGGCACCCCCTTCCGAGCCGATCAAGTAGCGGTAGATCGATTGCACGTTCTCGTCGACCGGGATCACCGTCTCCACGGCGAAGCTCTCCTCGAGCACCAGGCGGTTGAGCTGCAGGTAGAAGCCGTCCGCGTCGCGGGTGGCTACCATGACGCCGCCGCCGTCCTCCACCAGCCGCGCCTCGACCACGCTGTCGGCCTCGAACACCCGCGCGGCGAGCCGCGAGGGGCGGTCGCAGCGAATGAGGATCTGCATCGGGTGGCTCTGCATCTCGGAGCGCACCCCCTGGATGTCACCTTCGGCCACCACGTAGCCGTTGTTGAGCAGCACCACCGTGTCCGAGATCACGTCCACCTCGTGGAGGATGTGGGAGGAGACCACCACGTGGAGGCCGTCGTCGGCGAGCTGGCGGAAGAGGCGGATCATCTCCGCGCGCGCCATCGGGTCGAGGCCGTTCAGGGGCTCGTCGAGGAGCAGCACCGACGGCTTGTGGGCCGTGGCCTGGGCCAGCCGGATGCGTTGCCGCATGCCTTTGCTGTAGCCGGCGACCCGGCGGTCGGCGGCCGGCTCGAGGTCGACGCGGGCGATCGCCTCGTCGGCGAGGCGCCGTGCCTCGGCGTCGCCGAAGCCGTAGAGCCTGAGGTACGAGGTGACGAAGCTCCGGCCGGTCATGCCGCGCGGGAAGCTGTCGTACTGGGTGGCGTAGCCGACCTTGTGGAAGAGCTCCTCCGGCCGGTCGGTGGGGATGCCGAGCACCCGGATGCTGCCCCGCGACGGCCGGAGCAGGCCGGTCGCCAGGTTGAAGAGCGTCGTCTTGCCCGAGCCGTTGGGGCCCACGAGGCCGGTGATCCCCGGCTCGATCGAGAGCGTCACCCGGTTGACGCCGAGCACCTCGCCGTAGAACTTCGAGACGTTGTCGAAGACGATCCGGTGGTCGTTCATGACACCACCTCGTAGGCCCGGAGCCGGCGTGCCAGGATGATCACCGACAGCACGAAGACGCCGGCGAGGAGGGCCCAGACCCCGGCGATCGGAGGTCCCTGGGTGAGCGGCAGGCCGAAGAGCTGCCGCACCATGGTCGCGAACACCTCGCCCGGGTTGAGGAGCAGGCCCCACCGCTCTCCCATCCCCTCGTGGATCGCCTTGCCGAAGGCGGGCAGGAGCAGGAAGATCGAGAGCAGCACGCCGCGCACGGCCAGCGGCCAGCGGATGAGCGCCGAGAGGGCCAGAGTGAGGGTCGACATGACCACGATCCAGACCCACGAGCCGACGAAGATCGCCGCCCCCAGGTCGAGGTGCTCGAACAGCCATCCACTCTCCAGGGTCGCCTGGAGGCTGAAGAGGCCGAGACCGAAGACCCAGGTCAGCAGCGAGAGCGCCGCCCCCAGCACCATGAACTTGCCGACCACGTACTCCAGCCGATTGATCGGCCGGGCGAGGTAGAGGGGCAGGGCACCGTTGGCCAGGTCCATGGAGATGAGGGTCGGTCCGGCCAGCAGCACCACCAGGAACCCGATCGAGAACTGGATCCCCAGGAAGACGGCGAAGAACCCGCCGCCGATCGGCAGCGCCTTGGCGAAGTCGCTGGCGGTGATCCCGAAGACCGCCAGGGCCTTGGCGTTTTGCCGCAGGTAGACGAGCACCGCGAAGACCAGGGTCGTCAGGCCCGACGCGGCCAGCAGCACCCACCAGATCTTCGACCCCGACAACCGCTCGTAGGCGTAGCGGGGGATCACCAGGAAGCGCAGGCTCCGGGGCGTCTCCGCGCCGGTGTAGCGCTTGTAGCTCTGTTCATAGACCGCCATGGTCGCCCTCCCTCGACCGGTCGGCCCGGTCAACTCGGTCAGGGGCCGTCGGTTCTGCCTCCGGCGCGCCGCCGTTCATCGCCTCCAGGAAGATGTCCTCGAGCGAGTCCCGGCGGAAGCTCACCCGCCGGAGCTGGACTCCGTGCTCGCTGGCCAACCGGTACATGTCGGCGACCCCGATTCCCTCGGGCAGCACCGCCTTGAGGCGCGTCGGCGCCGCCATGGCCAGCTCGCACCCGAGGTCACGGACCGCGTCCGGGAACGTCCCGTCGCCGCCCCGGATCTCCACCTCCAGGAACCGGCGGTTGGTGCGCCGCTCCTCGGCGAGATCGGTGTGGGCCGCGACCTCCCCCTCCTTGAGCACCAGCACCTCGTCGCAGCACTCGTCCACGTCGCGGAGCAGATGGGACGACAGGATCAGGCCCACTTCGCCGCTGTCGCGGATCTCGCGGATCAGCCGCAGCATGCGCTCCCGGGCCGGCGGGTCGAGCCCGGCGGTCGGCTCGTCGAGGAGCAGCAGCCGGGGCCCGTGGACCAGTGCCTGGGCGAGCTTGGCGAGCTGTTTCATGCCCAGGGAGTAGCTCTCCATGGGCCGGTAGCGCGCCTCGCCGAGGCCGACGTAGAAGAGCGCCTCGTGGGCGCGCTCCAGGGCCTGCTCCGGCGGCAGGCCGGAGAGCTCCGCCATCAGCCGCACGAAGCGCACACCGCTCATGCCGGCGATGAGCGCGTCGCGCTCGGGCATGTAACCGAGCAGCGAGCGCACCTCTTTGTTCTGCCGCCGCACGTCCAGGCCGAGGACCCGGGCGGTGCCGGCCGCCGGGCGGTAGAAGCCGAGGAGCGTGTGGAGGAGCGTGGTCTTGCCGGCGCCGTTCGGCCCCAGGAGGCCGATGGCCCGGCCGGTCAGCCGGGCCGACACGTTGGCGAGGGCCCGGAGGGCGCCGAAGCGCACCTCCAGGCCCTCGAGCTCGACCACCGGCGGCGAGGCGCCGCCGGTGGAGCTCGGTGCAGGTTCGTTCATGGGCCTCCTTCCAGGGGTTCTACGCTCTGGTCGGCGAACAGCTCGTCGAGCAGGCCGAAGCTCCCGAGCCCGGCGAAGCTTCCGCCCGAGCCGAGGAGCGCCGAGAGCGGCATCAGGCCCTCGCCGCCGATCGAGGCGGCGAACACCAGCCGGTCCTCGAGGCCGTAGGCGTAGCCCAGGGTCGGCGGGCGCAGGCTCCCCGCCTGCTCCAGGGTGGCGCGTTCCTCGTCGGTCAGCTCACGGCCGTCCTCTCGGGCGGCGGCCAGGGCCTCCGCCAGCGGCGCGAGCCGGGAGCCCAGGTCCTGGTACACGACCGCGGAGAAGTTGGTGAAGCCGTCGGCCGGCAGCAGATCGCGGAACTTGCTCGAGGCGAGCAGGTGGGCGCCGGTCTGGCGCGCCCGGATCGCCGTGTCGAGGAGCGCCGTGCTCGGCGCCGCCACCAGGTAGGAATCGACGAAGGTGTAGTAGACCGCCAGGCCGGCTGCCGGGGTCGACAGCGCCCACACGGTGCGGCCACCGATCTCCTGGGAGGTCAGGGCGAAGCCGTCCGCGCCGCCCTCCTCGGAGCGCTCCTGGTTCAGCCGGTCCACCGCCCACTCGAGCGTCTGCTGCAGGCGGGCCGGGTCGTAGACCTCGACCACCACCTTGAACGACGGCTTGGGCGCCAGCGGCCCGTCCAGGGCGAACGCGAGCTCACCTCCGAGAGGAGCGGCCAGGTCCTGGCGCAGGTCGAAGCCCTGCTCGGTCTCGATCCGCTCCAGCTCGGCCAGGGCGTCGGGGTCGCGCCGCAGGAGCATGGCCATCAGCTCGTCGACCAGCTCCAGCGGCTCGCGCACCACGAAGGCGGCTGCCGCCGCGGCGTCGGCCGTGACGAACTCGAGGCTGCCCATGGGCGCCGGCTCGGCGAGCCAGGAGACGATGCCGTGGCGCGGGCCGTCGAACGCGAGGACCGCGCGGCCGTTCGGCCGGTCGCCGGACTCGGACCACTGGACCAGCAGGTGCCGGGCGTCCTCGAAGCCGAAGCCCTCGTCCCCGATGTCCGCCTTGTCGATCATCGAAGCGAGATCCATGGCGAACACCCACGCCACGCCGTCGGCGTACGCGTTGGCCAGCAGGGCATGGAGCTCGCTGCCGGCGAAAGTCGCCGTGCCGGCGAGCGCCGCGGCCATGGGGGCGAGCCCGTCCGGGCCGATCGAAGCCACCACGTAGCCGCCGGTCGGCCAGACGTAGAGCGCGTCGTCCTGCGTCTCGGCGGGGAGCGTGTCGGGATCGTCGACCAGCACGATCTCGGCCTCCGGGGCCTCGGTCGCGAGCCGCGCGATCTCCTGCTCGATGAAGGCGCGGAAGGCCGCCGGATCGAGCACCTCGGCGTAGGCTGCGGCACCCAGGTGGTCATCGGGCGAGCCGACGACGGCGAAAGCGACCTCGTCTCCCAGGTAGCGGCCGTAGTCGCGGATGCGCGCGATCAGCCGGTCGAGCTCCTCCTGGTGCGCCGAGGAGCCGGAGCTCTCCAGGGCCTCGCGCAGCACCGGGCTGCTTGCGAGCCGCTCGGTGAAGATCTGGCGCGCTTCGCTCATCGACTCGGCCACGTTGGGCACCGCGGCGTAGATCGTGGTGCCGGCGGGGGCCAGGTCGAGCAGAGCGGTCGAGGTCCGTGGCAGCGGGGCGTCGACGCGGCTCCGGATCTCTTCGTGGAGGGCGTTGAGCTCGGCGAGGAGCGCCAGGTAGTGGTCCAGGTTCTGGCTCCAGGCGATCTCGTCGGAGAGCGGCACCGCGGTCAGCGTCGCCCGGGTCGTGACCTGGTCGCCGGGGTGGAGCAGGTCCTCCCTGCGCCCCTGCTCGACCCGGACCGCACCCTCGATCACCGACACCCGCGACCCCTTGGTGCCGTGGTTGACCGCGAAGATGGTGCCGGTCACCGCCACGCGGCAGTCCTCGGTGTCGACGAACAGGTGGCCGCGGGAGCGCTTGGCCGCTTCCACGATCACCTTGCCCTGGTCCAGGTCGAGGGTGGTGTCACCCCGGTTGACCAGGGCTCCGGTGCGCACGGCCATCTCGGTGCGCTCGGCGAGCTCCACCCGGGAGCCGTCGGCCAGGCGGACCACCGCGCCGGAGCCCCGTGCCGTCCGCACCTCCTGGCTCCGGGCGATCTGGTCGCCGGCGCGCAGAGGCCGGTTGCCGTCGTCGGTCACCAGGTAGAGGTCGCCGTCGATCGACTCGACGGTGGCGACCATCGACAGGTCGGCGCCAGGCCCGAACGGCAGGACGCCCAGGGCCGCCAGGATGGCGACCCCCAGGCCGAGGACGACGGTCGCCGCGGCGGCCAGCATCCAGCGACCGCCGAAGCGGCTCCGGGAGGCCCCGGTCGTGGTGGCTTCGGCGGGCTCGGTGGCTCGGCCGGTGCTCCAGCCGCTGGCCGGTGCCGCCGCCGCTTCGGCGAGGCGGCCTTCGCGGGCGGCGATCAGCGCCCGGCGGCAGGGCAAGCACTCGCGAGTGTGGTCTTCGATCAGCAGGGCGCGGGCTTCGGAGAGCTCTCCGGCCGCGTAGGTGGGGATCAGGGCGCGGACGTCGTCGCAGCCGCGGATCGGTTCGTGCTCCGCCGGGGCGGTCAGCGCGGTGTAACCCTCGGTCTCGAGCAGCTCGGAGAGCCGCTCCCAGCCGCGGTCGGCGGCCTCGGCGAACGCCTGCTCGTCGGGGAGATCGTCGCGAATCTCGGCGACGGTCCGCTCGAGCATGGCATCGAGGTCTCGTCTGTTCTTGGTCATGACAGTCCTCCTACCGGGGACCCGAGCTCCTCACGGAGCCGGGATCGTGTCCTGTGCAGATTGACGGCGATGGCGGTCTGGGACATGGAGAGGTGGCGCGCGATCTCTTTGTTGCCGAGCCCTTCGAAGTAGCGCAAGGTGAAGATCTCGGCCATCTTCGGGCTGGTCCGCCCGAGACGGGCGAGGGCCCGGCGTAGAGCGTCGTGAGCTTCCCGCCCCGCCCGGGACCGTTCCGGGCCGGGAGCGTCGTCGGAGAGCTGCGGTGCCGTGTCGGCGTCCAGGTCGACCGCCCGTTGCCGCTTGCGGCTGCGGATCACGTCCAGGGCCGCGTTGATCGCGGCGCGCCGGAAGTAGGACCCCGCCTCCGGGCCGAGCTCGGGCTCGACCTCGCGCCGGGCGAGTCGCAGGAAGACGGTCTGCAGCACGTCCTCCGCGTCGGACATGTTGCCGGTGACCCGGTAGGCCGCTCGGAGCACGGTGTCTGCGTGCTGCCGGTAGATGGCCTCCAGGGCCTCCGGGCCGCTCTCTGACTTAGGGGGCCGGGCAGTGGGTGCCCGGCCGCGCGCTCTGTCGCGTGCCGCTGCTCTCACGGGTGTCTCCTTTCGTTCGTCATCACCCATGGAACGATCCCCAGAGAGGATTCTTACAGATGGATGGGGGAGAGGGTCCGTCCCTCCCCTCCTCGTCCGTCTTCTACGAGAGCGTCGACCGAAAGGTGTCGAGCTACTCGGAGGCTGTGTGCGCCGCTCCCTCGATCGCCGCCACGAGCCGCCGCAGGGTCCCCGGCCAGTTCCGATCGAGCGGGTCGAGAATCACCACCCGGGCGCCGATCTCCGCCGCCACCACCTCGGCCCCCCGGCTGGGGAGGCCGTCCTGGGCGAACACCACCCCAACCCTGTCGCGCCGGGCGCGCCCGATCAGCTCCACCAGGTGCCGGGGCGACGGCTCCTTGCCCTCGGTCTCGATCGCCATCTGGACGAGCCCGTACTCCTCGGCGAAGTGGCTCCAGGCGGGGTGGTAGACGAGGAACGGCGTGCCCTCGAGCCCGTCGAGCTGGCGGCGGATCTCGCTGTCGAGCCGGTCGATCTCGGCGACGAACGCTTCCGCCCGCCGGCGGTAGAAGGGCGCGCCCTCCGGGTCGATCCGCATCAGGGTGCCGGCGATGGCGCGGACGGCGTCGCGCACCAGGGGCGGCGAGACCCAGACGTGGGGGTCGCTCATGCCCTCGTGGTCGTGGTGGCCATGGCCACCCACCGGGTCGTGCTCATCCTCGCCCAGCGCCTCGCCGCCGAGATCGAGCTCCGCGGCCATGGAGACCGTCGGCACCTCGGGATGGCGCTCGAGGACCGGCAGCACGTGGCGGATCTCGAAGACGAAGTTGGGGTGGCCGACGAGCACCACCAGGTCGGCGTCGGCCAGGGCCACCATCTCCCGCGGCGACGGGGCGGCGATCTCCGCCGAGGAGCCCGTGGGCAGGAGCACGGTGATCTCGGCGCGGTCACCGGCGATCCGCTCCAGGAAGTACGCCTGGGGCGGGATGGAGACGACGACGCGCAACGGGCGCGGGCCGGCGTCGGGCCCCGGTGTCGGGGCGCAGGCGGTGAACAGAAGGCAGAGGACGGAGAGAGCGCGGCGCACGGGCCGACGATACCCCGGTTCAAACAAAACCGGGACCGGCGGTGACCGGTCCCGGTAGTCGGGCGGGGGAGGGCCCCCGCCCGGAGGGCGGATCGTGCGATCCGCCGTGACGCGTGCTACATACCCTTGGGCGGGTTGTGCCCCGGGGTCTTGACCGGCGGCGCCGGGCGTGGTGGCAGGTGCATGGGCTCCTCGTCGATCTTCTGGAGGATCACCTCGATGCCCTTGTCGAGCTGCGGGTCCCGACCCTCGATCAGCGACTTCGGGTCGTTCTCCACCTCGATGTCCGGCTCCACGCCCCAGCCCTCGATCGTCCACTCGCCCTCCTTGGACAGGTGGCCGTACTCGGGCACGAAGACGGTGCCGCCGTCGACCAGCGGGCCCCGCCCGCTGATGCCGGTCACGCCGCCCCAGGTGCGCTTGCCGATCAGCGGTCCGAGCCCCGCCTCGCGGAACATGGCGGGGAAGATGTCCCCGTCGGAGGCGGAGTTCTCGTTGATCAGGCAGACCAGGTGGCCGTAGAAGACCACGCCGCCCGGGTAGGTCGACGGGTAGTCCTCGTTGCGCGAGTAGCCGATCGACAGGAGCTTGCGCGAGAGCCGCTCGATCAACATGCCGGAGACGTTGCCGCCGCCGTTGTTGCGCACGTCGATGATCAGGCCCTCCTTGCGGATCTGGCCGTAGTAGTGCTTGATGAACTCCCAGATCCCGTCGGAGCCCATGTCCGGCACGTGGATGTAGCCCACGCGGCCGTCGGTGCCGGCGGTGACCTTGTCCATGTTGTGGTCGACCCAGTCGAGGTAGATGAGGCTGTCCTCGCTGGTGATCGGCTCGAAGACGACCTTGCGGGCGCCCTCCATGCTCGGCTTGGAGCTGACCGTCAGCTCGACCGGCCGGTTCGACTTGTAGCGGAGCATGCGGTACGGGTTGTCGCCGCCGGCGAGATCCTCGCCGTCGATCGCCAGCACGTAGTCGCCCTCGGCCAGGTCGACACCGATCTCCTTGAGCGGCGAACGGTACTTCTCCTCCTCGTTGTCGCCGTCGAAGACCTTCGCGATTCGGTAGCGGCCGGACGCCGCGTCGAGCTCGAAGCGTGCGCCCGGGAGAGCCACGTCGGGACGATCCGGGATCTCGTAGTCACCGCCCGCGATGTAGGCGTGGGAGATCGAGAGCTCGGCGATCATCTCGCTGATGACGTAGTTCAGGTCGGAGCGGTGGCCGACGTACTGGAGGAGCGGCCGGTACTGGTTGCCGAGCGCCTCCCAGTCGTAGCCGTGCATGTTCTCGACGTAGAAGAAGTCCCGGTAGCGGCGCCAGACCTCCTCGAAGACCTCGGCCCATTCGGCCTTGGGGTCGCGCATCGTCTGGAGGCCGGCGGTGGAGACGCTCTTGGGCTCGCCGCCCGGCGTGGTGTCGTAGAGCTTGTAGCCGCCGCCCTGTTGGACGAGGAGCTTCGAGCCGTCGGGGGAGACGGCGCCGCCCTGGACGCCGCTCACCAGCTCCTTCGACTCCCGGCTCTCGAACGAGAAGACGTGAATCGACGGCTGGCCGTCCGGGCTCCGACCGTAGTAGAAGGGCGGGCCCTGGATGTAGAGGAGGCTCCCGTCGAGGGCGCCGATGCCGTAGAGGTTCTCGGCGGTGATCGGGATCCGCACCACGCGATCGGCCAGGCCGTCCCAGTCGATCTCGACCGGCTTCGGGCCTTCTTCCTTCTCGCCCTCGTCGCCGTTCTTCTTCTCGTCCTTCTTCGCGACCGTGACCTCGTCGCTCTGGGGCGGCAGCAACGGCTCGGTCTCCTCGGTGAGCGCCAGGCCGTAGATGCCGGTCTCCCGGTCGACCAGGTAGTTCCACTCGAACGAGCCGATCTGCGGCGCGAAGCTCCGGTCGGAGAGGTAGAAGAGGTAGTCGCCCTTCGGGCTCCAGGAGGGCGCGTACTCGTTGAACAGCTCGCCGGTCACGCGGCGGACCTCGCCGTCGCCCTCGCTCCAGACGTAGATCGAGTTGAAGCCGCTCGGGTCGGCCATGCTGAACGCCAGATGGGCGCTGTCGGGGGCCCAATCCTGGTCGGTGAGGAAGCCGGTCGGCGAGTCGGCGATCTCTTGCACCGCCTTGGTCGCCACGTCGACGACGTAGAGCTTGCCGGTCTTGTCCGAGAGGGCGATCTTGGAGGAGTCGGGTGACCACTGGGGGGCGTAGAGCATTCCCTTGAACGAGTCGGTGAGCTGTACCGGCTCGCCGCTTCCGTCCTGGGCGATGGTGTAGAGCTGCTCTTCGCCGCTCATGTCGGAGACGAACGCGATCGTCGCTCCGTCGGGCGACCAGACGGCCAGCTTGTCGTGGGCGCCGGAGCTCTTGGTCAGGTTGCGCACGGCGCCGTGCTCGATCGGCAGGGTGAAGACATCGCCCCGTGCCACGAACAGCGCCCGCTCGCCCTTGGGCGAGAGCTCGAAGCCCTCGACGGCGTCGGCCACCGAGATGTGCTCGGGGCGGGTCGGCAGGGCGTCGGTCGGCACGTCGATGGCGATCCGCGTGCTCGAGCCGGAGGCGATGTCGTAGACCTCCAGCTCACCGCCCAGCTCGTAGACGATGCGGCTCTGGTTGTCGCTGCTCGGCCAGCGCACGTCCCAGTGGGTGGAGTCGGTGAGCTGCTCGGTGGCGCCGGAGGCGATGTCGAAGGAGAAGAGATTCAGGGTGCCGGTGCGGTCGGATGCGAAGAAGATCTTGTCGCCGATCCACATGGGGTCGCGGTCGGTCCGCGGATGCTCGGTCACTGGCCGCGTCTCGTAGGTCGCCAGGTCGAACAGCCAGAGGTCCTGGGCCCAGCCGCCCTGGTAGCGCTTCCAGCTCCGGAAGTCGCGGGTCAGGGGCGTGTAGACCACCTGCGTGCCGTCCGGGGAGAGCTCGCCGGCGCCGGAGATCGGCATCGGCAGCGGCACCGGGAGCCCGCCGTCGACGTCGACCAGGAAGAGCTGAGTGTCGGTCAGGTCCCAACCGTAGCGCATGGAGCGGAACAGGACCTTGGAGCCGTCCGGGCTCCAGCCGTAGACCTGGTTGTCGTAGCCCCAGCGTGGCGGCAGCGGGCCGTTGGCCGGGTAGTAGGTGAGCTGCCTGGGCTCGCCGCCGGCGGTCGGGACGACGTAGACCTGCTCGTCGCCGTCGTACTGGCCGGTGAACGCGATCCACTGGCCATCCGGCGAGAACTTCGGGAACAGCTCCTGGCCGGGATGGGTGGTCAGGCGCACGGCACGGCCGCCGTCGGCCGGGGCGGTCCAGATGTCGCCCGCGTAGACGAAGGCGACCTGGTTCCCGTGGATGTCCGGGAAGCGCAGAAGCTTGGTCTGGGCCGCCGCCGGGGCCGCGGCGAACGTCGCAGCGACCGTGAGGGCGAGCAGGGCGAAAGCGAATCGTCTCACGTCGAACCTCCTCGAAATGGATGGGATGCGTTCTGGTCGGGGCGCACGAAACCGCCCCATTGCTTCAATACGAATGCCGGTGGTGGAAGGTTGCCGTGGCGACGCTCCGGTGGAGGGTCCGGGGCCACGGCGGTCGGGAGCATTGTATCGGTACCTGTGAAGGCAGGGGAGCAAGAAGCGGCCGGACCTGTGCCGGCCGAGAGGGGGTGGATGTGTTGTCTGGCGGGATCAGTGTGGTGTCGCACCCGGGTCGGTGCCGGGGGCTCTCGGCCTCCGGCACGGCTCCGCGTGGCGGGCCTTTGGTCGGGGGCGTCGCCTGCCAGCGCCTTCGCGGGTGTGGCGGCGTGGCCCTGTGAGCGGCGTCCCTCACCCCCCGTGAGGGGGGAGAGGGATCGAGGGAGCTGGAGGGAGATCTGACTAGTATGCCAAGGTCGAGCGGGCCGCCTCGACCACCTTCTCGACGCCGGGCAGGAGCTGCCGCTCGAGGATCTTCGAGTAGGGCGACGGACGGTCCGGGTAGGCCACGCGCTTGATCGGCGCGTCGAGCCAGGAGAAGGCCCGGTCGGCGATGCGCGCCGCCACCTCGGCGCCGAAGCCGCCGGTCTCCTGGTCCTCGTGGACGATCACCGTTCGGCCGGTGCGGCGGACCGAGGCGAGCACCGTCTCCTCGTCGAGCGGCACGAGGGTGCGCAGGTCGACCACCTCGGCCTCGATGCCGTCGGCGGCCAGGGCCTCGGCCGCGTCGAGGGCGGTCCAGGTGCTCGCACCGTAGCCGATCAGGGTGATGTCCGCGCCCTCGCGGGCGATCCGGGCCTCCCCCAGGCGGGCCGCCGGGAGGTCGTCGCCGGCCGCCGGCAGGGCCTCCTTGATCCGTCGGTAGAGGAACTTGTGCTCGAAGAAGAGCACGGGGTTGGGGTCCTGGACCGCGGCGCGGAGCAGGTCGCGGGCGTCGGCGGCGGTGGCGGGGCAGACCACCTTGAGGCCGGCCACGTGGGTGAACCAGCCCTCCGGGTTCTGGGAGTGGAACGGCCCCGCGCCGACGCCGCCGCCGGACGGCAGCCGGAGCGTGATCGGGCAGGGGATCTGCCAGCGGTAGTAGAGCTTCGCCGCCACGTTGACGATCTGGTTGAAGCCGCAGGTGACGAAGTCGGCGAACTGCATCTCGACCACCGGGCGGTAGCCGAGGAGAGCGGCGCCGATGGCGATGCCGATGGTGCCGCTCTCGGCGATCGGCGTGTCCCACACCCGGTCGGGCCAGCGCTGGTGGAGCCCCCGGGTGACCCGGAACGCCCCTTCGAAGGTGCCGATGTCCTGGCCGAGGAGGATGACGGAGGGGTCGGCCTCCATGGCTTCGAGGAGGCCCCGCTGGATGGCGTCGACGTAGGTGGTGGGAGAGGCCGGCGCGGAGACCGGGTAAGGTTGCTCGCTGCGCTCGCCTTCGGCGGGCACGGAGACCGGCCGCTTCTTCTGGGGATTGTGGGTCGCCGGGGCGAACACCGGGCGGTGGGCGGTCTCGGGATCGGGCGCCTCTCCGTCGAGGGCCCGGTCGAGCACCCGCTCCACGAGCTCCTTGGCGCGCGCGTCGATCCTCTCCCGGGTCTCCTCGTCGAGCACGCCTTCATCCAGAAGCCGCGCCACGTAGTTGGGCACCGGGTCTTCGGAGCGGTAGCGCTCGAGGTCCTCCTGCGGCACCACCTTGAGCGAGTCGTCCCCCTCGCTGTGCCCCTTCATCCGCCCGAGCATCGCCTCGACCAGCGTCGGGCCCCGGCCCGCCCGCGCCCGGGCGACCGCCCGTTCGATCACCTCGGCCACGGCGTCCGGGTCGTTGCCGTCGACCGTTTCGGCGGCGATGCCGTAGCCCGGTCCCCGGTCCGACAGCCGCTCGCAGGCGTACTGGAGCTCGGTGGGGGTGGAGAAGGCGAAGCGGTTGTTCTCGACCACGAGCACCAGCGGCAGCTTCCAGACGGCGGCCATGTTGAGGCCCTCGTGGAAGTCGCCGGTCGAGGTGCCGCCGTCGCCGATGAAGTTGATCGCCACGCGGTCCGAGCCCCGGAGCCGGTGGGCGAACGCGCAGCCCGCCGCCACCGGGATCATCGCCCCGAGATGGCTGATCATGCCCGGGTGGATGATTCCCGCTTCGTGGTCGATGTAGCCGTAGTGGAACGAGCGCTCGACTCCCTGGGAGAAGCCGTCCCGCTTGCCGAGGAGCTGGCTCGCCAGCCGGTGGAGGATCGCTTCCGGGTCGGGGCGGCGGCCGTCCGGCTGGTGCCAGAGCGGCTCCGGTCCGAGACCCGGGAAGGTACGCGCGGGGTCGAGGTAGACGGCGAGGATCGTCCCCAGGTCCCGATGCAGGCTGCACAGGGCGTCGCCGGGGCCGAGGGCGAGGCCCGCGGGCACCGTGGTCGCCTCGTTGCCGACCTCGCTGTACCACTTGGTGACGCGGCCGGTGAGCAAGAGCGCCTCGAACCGGGAGTCGAGCTCACGGGTCAGACGCATGGTGGCGTAGCGGAGGATCCGCTGCGCCGCGGGAACGGTCGTCGAGGTCGAATGCTGTTCTGGATCGCTCATCGAGTGAAGAGGAAAGGGATCGCGGCAGAGCTGAGGGAGAGGGTCGGAGGGCACGTCCCCGGTCGGGGGCCGCTATCTTATCGACCGCGCGGGCAGATTTCACTCGCGCCGTCACGAGATCGCCCTTCGTCGATGTCCAGAGGGTCTTCGTCTCACGCCGACGAGGATCTTTCGAAACCTGGGGGGTGGTGGCGTCCCCTTCCCACCTCGAGGGTGGGAAGGGGATCGAGGGGTTGGGGGGTGATCCAGTGGATCGTCTAGATCGATCGGGGCGGCGTCGCCGATGGTTTGGGGAAGCTCGACTCAGTCGTCACGAGATCGCCCTCTGTGAGGTTCCTACCGCTGGAGCTTGGCGATCTTCTTCTCGAACGCCTTGCGCTTCTTGTGGTCCGGGGCCAGTTGGAGGAGCAGCTTGAGGGCGAGGGCCGCCTGGCCCGCGTCGCCCTTCTTGATCAGCTCTTCCACCTGGCTCTCGCCCTGCTCGATCGAGCGTTCACGGTCGCGCTCCCGTTCGAGGTGCGTCACTTCGGCGAACATCTCCGCGATGCGTGGGTGGTCCGGGGAGGTGCGCTGGAACTCGCCCGCCACTGCCCGGGCGCCGCGGAAGTCGTGCTCCGCCAGGCGCTCGCGGAACGCTTCGAAGAAGACGTCCGCCTGGGCGTCGCCCACGGCGTTGGTGCGTGCCTCCGCGAGCCGCGCACGCCACAGGTCGAGGGTGACCTTGGCGGCGCCCAGATCGCCCAGGGCCTTGATCTCCTGCTGGGCGTCCTCCAGACGCCGCTCGGCGATCAACCGCTCCAGGCGCTCCCGGTGCTCCTCGAAGTCGGCGGTCTTCTCCTCCTCGGTCTCGGCGGTCGTGATCTCCCGATCGAGCGCCGCGGCCTGGTCCGGATCCACCTTCTCGAGCTGGGAGAGGTTACGCCGGGCGTTCTTGAAGTCCCCTGTGCGGATCGATTCGCGGGCCGTCTCGATCAGCTCCTCGGCCCGTTTGTCGTCTTTGGCCTCTTCCGCCGCCAGGCCGATCCAGCGCTCGTACTCCTGGGCCTTCGGGTGGTTGGGAGAGAGCTCGCGCAACGTGTCGAGAGCCAGCTTGGCCAGGGTCACCTGCTTGGTCTTGAGATAGCGCTCGACCAGAGCCGTGGCTTCGTCGACCCGGGTCCGCCGCTCGGCCGTGCGCTCGAGCGCCGCGACCTGGCGCTCCAGGCGGCCGATCTCCGGCACCTCGTTCGGGTCGACGCCCGTCGCGCCGGCCATGGACTTGGCCCGCTCGACGGCCTCGCGGGCGCCGTCGGTGTCCTCCCCCGCGAGCCGGTTCCGCGCCTCTTGGAGGGCTGCCTCGACCTCACGGCCGCGCTCGGCGGGAGCGGCCTGGGGCTCGCGCGGCTGGGGGCTCTGTGGCGGCTGCGGTTGCTCCGCCTCCCGCCGCCGCTCTCCCTCCTCCCTCCTGGCCTGGGCGGAGGCGAGGCGCTCGCGGAGCTTCGGCAGCGCCCTCGATCGCGGGTTCTCCTGCTCCAGGCGCGCCACCACCTGGCGCGCCTCGCCCAGCCGGTCACCGGTGAGCAGGGCGTCCACGTGGTCGAGCATCTTGGAGCTCTCGAGCTCCCCCTGCTTCTGCCGCCGGGCCGCCGCCTCGATCTGGGCGAGCAGGGCGCTCTTCTCCGCGCGGCTCAGCTCCTGGGACGGCGGGGTCCTCGCCGGCTGGGCCGGCGCTCTGGGAGCGCTCGCCGGCGGCGCCTGGGCCCCGGTCTCCCGTTGCGCCGGGCCAGCCGGCGCCAGCCCAGCCGCGAAGCTTTCGAGAGCCTCGATGAAGGCCACCGCGTCCGGGTAACGCTCGTCGCGCTCCCGGGCCAGGGCGCGCAGCACGATGGCGTCGAGATCTCGCGGGATCGACTGCGACGGGTTGCGCCCGGCCATGGGCAGCGGGTCCTCGGACAGGCGCTTGAAGATCGCTCCCTGGGGCGTCTCCGCCTCGAACGGCGGCATGGCGGTGAGCATCTCGTAGAGCACGATCGCCATGGAGTAGAGGTCGGTCCGGTTGTCCAGGGTCTCGCCCTTGTGCAGGCCCGCCTGCTCGGGGGCGCAGTAGAGGAGCTTGCCCATGAACATGCCGTCCTGGGTCACCTCGTAGTCCGGGTCCGGCTCCAGGCCCTTGGCGAGCCCCAGGTCGATGATCTTGAGATCGAGCCGTCCGTCCTTGCCGGGGGCGACCATCAGGTTGTCGGGCGAGACGTCGCGGTGGATCATGCCGGCGCCGTGGATGGCATTCAGGCCGTGGAGCGCCTGGATCGTCAGGTCGATCGCCTGCCGGATCGGCAGTGGTCCTTCGCGGCGCACGCGGCTGCCCACGTCCTCCCCCTCGATGTACTCCCAGACCATGTAGAAGCTGCCGTCGTCCAGGCGGGAGTAGTCGTAGAGGATCGCCACGTTCGGGTGCTTGATCTGTGTGGCGAAGCGGGCTTCGCGCAGGAAGCGCTTCTGGGCGTCCGGATCGCCGACCCGGTCCGGACGCAGGATCTTCACCACCCGTTTCTCCTCCAGGTGGATGTGTCGCACCAGGTGCACCTCGCCCATGCCGCCGCCGCCCAGGTGCTCGAGCACCTCGTACTTGCCGTCTAGAACGCTTCCGGCCTGCTGATCTGGGGTCAATCTCTGCTCCTGCACTCGGCGATCGGGCTTCGGATCGGGCTTCGGTGCTGCACGCCGTGGAGCCGGTGTGCTTTGCCCAAAGACCGTATTGTAGCGGGGTCGGTCCACCTTCGGTGGAAGCAGTGTCTCGGGTGGACGATCCGGGACGCCCCGGGCCTCGGGCGATTCGACATCGGTCTCACTCTGATGGCTTGGGATGGCAATTCCGTTACAGCCCCAGCCGGGGACAGCCGAGGACGGCCGAGGACGAGCCGGCGGAGCTCTCCAGGTGATTCGACCCATCCACCGGCGGCGCGGTTCCCGGAGCTCGCCGGCCCGGCATCGGGGCCGGCGCACCCGGGGGCCGCGGTATGATCCGGCCGGAAGCGCTCGGGGGCTGGTGCCTCCCGCGGTCTTCAAAACCGTAGTTCCGGGTCGGAAGCGGCTCGGAGGGTGGGTTCGATTCCCATGCGCTTCCGCCACCCCTTCCGTACGGTCCCCGGCCGCCCGGCGGTTCCGTCGCGTATAGTTCCCGCCTATGGGCATCGACGCTCTCGTGCTCTTGGTGCTCCTGGTCGCGACGCTCGCGGCGTTCTTCTTCGAGCTGCTGCCGGTCGAGGTCACGGCCATGTGCCTGCTGGCGGCGCTTCTGGTGACCGGCCTCGTGTCGTTGGACGAGGCGGTCTCCGGTCTCTCGAACAAGGGCGTGGTGACGATCGGCGGCCTGTTCGTGCTCAGCCACGCTCTGGTGAGGACCGGCTTTCTGGAGGTGGTGGCCGACCGGCTGAGCAGCCGGTTCGGCGGCCGGCGGTGGATCGGCATCGCCATGCTGCTGCTGCTGATCGCCCTGATGTCGGGCTTCCTCAACAACACGGCGGTCGTGGCGATGACCATCCCCCTGGCGGTCGATCTGTGCCGCCGCTTCCGCCTGAGCCCGAGCAAGATCTTGATGCCGCTGTCGTTCGCCGCCATCTTCGGTGGCACGCTGACGCTCATCGGCACCTCGACCAACCTGCTGGTGAGCTCGCTCCTCGATCAGGTGGGGCGGGAGCCGTTCGGCATGTTCGAGCTGACGCCGCTCGGCCTCGTCTTCCTGGCGGTGGGGCTGGTCTACGTGCTGGTTCTGGCGCCGAAGATGCTGCCCGACCGGGCCTCCACCGAGTCGCTCACCCGCAAGTACGAGATGGCGGCCTACCTGACGGAGCTCCGCGTTCCCAAGGGCTCGAAGGTGGTGGGCAAGACGGTGCGGGACCTCGACATGAGCCGCCGGTACGACGTCACGACGGTGGCGGTCATCCGGGGAGAGAAGCGGTTCGGCGAGGCTCTACGCTTGCTGCAGCTCGAGCAGGGGGACGTGCTGGTCGTCCGGGGCTCGATGCCGGATCTCATCCGTCTGCGGGACGAGACGCGCCTGGCGCTGCTCTCCGACGTCAAGATGACCGATGCCGAGCTCGCCGGCGACGAGCAGGTGATCGCCGAGGCGCTGGTCAGCCCGAACAGCTCGCTCATCGGGCGGACCCTTCAGGAGGCGGACTTTCGGCGCCGTTACGGGGCGTTCGTGCTGGCGATCCGCCACGGTGCCGAGACCCTCCACGAGCGGCTCGCCCAGACGCCGCTCCGGTTCTCGGACACGCTCCTGGTGGTGACCTCGCGTCCGCGGCTGGAGGAGCTCCGCAAGCACGAGGACCTGATCGTCACCTCGGAGCTCGATCTCCACCTGCGGCGGCGGCGGTTCTGGTGGCTGCCGCTGGTGCTCATCCCCGGCATCATGGTGGTCGCGGCCACGGGTGTGGTCGACATTCTCGCCGGGGTGTTGGTGTCGGCGGTGCTGCTGCTGGCCTTCGGGGTGATCTCGCCGCGGGAGAGCTACCGGGCGGTGGATTGGTCGGTGGTGCTGTTCATCGCCGCGTTCATTCCGGTGGGGGAGGCGATGTTCCGCACCGGTCTGGCGGAAGCGATCGCCGCGGCGGTGCTGGCGCCGGAGGCCTGGTTGCCGCCGGCGGTGGCGGCCTGGGCGGCGGTCTCCGTGCTCTATCTGGTGACGTCCGTGATGACGGAGACGATCACCAACAACGCGGCGGCGATCGTGTTGACGCCGGTGGCGCTGAGCATGGCGGAGACGCTCGGGGCGGATCCGCGGCCGTTCGTGTTCGCGGTTTGTTTTGCGGCGTCGGCGTCGTTCATGACGCCGACGGGATATCAGACGAACATGATGGTCTACGGTCCGGGGAGCTACCGGTTCCTGGACTTCACGCGCTTCGGCGGGCCGCTGAATCTGCTGTTCTGGTTGGTGGCGTCGGTGATGATTCCGGTGTTCTGGCCAATCTTCTAGGTCCCCTTCCTCACCCCTTCCCTCTCCTCGCCCCGAGGGGAGGAGAGGGCGCCCAATCTTCCAGTCCCCCTCCTCACCCCTTCCCTCTCCTCACCCCGAGGGGAGGAGAGGGCGCCCAATCTTCCAGTCCCCCTCCTCACCCCTTCCCTCTCCTCACCCCGAGGGGAGGAGAGGGCGCCCCCGCCCGGCCCTTCGTTGCGGATGTCGGGACGGGGTCGGGTGCGGCCCGTTCGTCGTCGTGTCCGAAAGAGTGAGCTCCCGCCGATTCCTTCCTCTCGGAGGCCACTTGAAGCGGCCGGACCTGTGCCGGCCGAAGTGCGAGCGAAGCGAGCGGCCCCACCCGGACCCCGTGGCAACCGGCGAGCCCGAAGGCAACTACGGCCGGCACAGGTTCGGCAGGTCCGGCCGCTTCAGGGGTTGGGTCGACTATCCCAGCGCCTGGCGGAAGTCGGCGACCAGGTCGTTGGTGCCCTCGATCCCCACCGAGACCCGCACCAGGTTGTCGGTGACGCCCATCTGGATGCGCTCTTCGCGGGGGATCGTCCTGTGGGAGGTGGTCACCGGGCGGGTGACCAGGCTCTCGACGCCGCCCAGGCTGGGCGCGATGACCGGGAGGCGAAGCGCCGCCTGGAACGCCTTCGCGGCGTCCGCGCCCCCGGCGACCTCGAGGGCCAGCATGCCGCCGTAGCCTTCGAACAGCCGGGTGGCCCGCTCGTGGTCCGGGTGGGTTTCGAGGCCCGGGTAGTGGACCGCTTCGATCGCCGGGTGGACCGCCAGTGCCCGGGCGAGTGCCAGGGCGGTGTCGTTTTGCTGGCGCACCCGGAGCGCCAGGGTCTTCAAGCCCCGGTCGAGGAGGAAGCAGCCGTTGGGGTCGAGGGAGCCGCCCAGGCCGCGCAGGGTTTCGAGGGCGCCCCGCACCAGTGGCTTGCGGCCGGCGAGCACGCCGGCGACCAGGTCGGAGTGGCCGTTCAGGTACTTGGTGGCGCTGTGGAGCTCGAGGTCGAAGCCGTGCTCCATGGGCCGGAAGTTGACCGGTGTGGCGAACGTGTTGTCGATCACCGAGACCAGGCCGTGCTGCTCCGCGAAGGCGACGACCTCGTCGAGGGCGGCGACCCGCATGGTGGGGTTGCTGATCGACTCGACGTAGATCGCCCGCGTCGTCTCGGTCAGCTCCGCCGCCCAGGTGCCGGGGTCGGTGGCGTCGACCAGGACCACCTCGATGCCCCACCTGGGGAGGTGCCGGGTGACGAAGGTGTGGGTGCCACCGTAGACGCCCCGTTGCACCAGCACCCGGTCGCCCGCCTCGAGGGTCGAGAGCAGGGCGGCGGAGATGGCGGCCATGCCGCTGCCGGTGACGAGGGCGTCCTCGGCGCCCAGGAGCTCGGCGAGCTTGCCCTGGAGGTAGCTGTGGCTCGGGGTGTTCGAGTACCGGATGTAGCGGGGCTCGGCGTCGCCGTCGCCTCCCGAGACGGGATCCCGGTACATGGCGGTCTGGAAGATCGGCATCACCACCGCGCCCTCGAGGTCCGAGGGCCAGGTGCCGGCGTGGATCAGTCGGGTGTCAAATGAGTCGGTCATGGTGGGGTCTCCGGTGAGGGCGCCGTTGGGGTCAGGAGGTTCGGGATCAGGAAAAGGCGCCGAGCGGCAGCACTTCGCAGGGGTCACCGGTCTCGAGCCCCGGGCTGCCCGCGGGGATGCGCACCAGCGCCTCGCCGAGGGCGTAGGCTCCCGGGTCGTGGGAGCCGACCGGCAGGATCGGCGTCACCAGGAGGCGGCCCGCCTCCGCGGCCACCCGCGCCTGGACGAACCGGTCTCGCGCCTTGGCCCGGGGCAGGGGAGCGGTCAGCTCGCCGCTCAGGGCACCCCGCCAGTAGGCGCCGGGGCGGCCCATCAGCCGCTCGAGGGCCGGCCGCACGAAGAGCCAAAAGCAGACCATCACCGAGGCCGGGTTGCCGGGCAGGCCGAAGACCAGGCCCCGGCCGTCCGGGCCCTTGTCGTGGTGGGCGGCGAGAAGCGGCTTGCCCGGCTGGACGGCCACCTTGTGGAACAGGATCTCGCAGCCGGCCGCCCGGAGCGCACCCTCCACCAGGTCGAACTCGCCCATCGACACGCCGCCCGAAAGGAGCAGCACGTCGGCGTCGAGGCCCCGCTCGACCAGGGCGGCCAGGCCTGCCGGGTCGTCCGGCGCGATACCGAGAGGCTCGGCCGCGAGGCCCAGCCCGGCGCAGGCGGCGAGCACGAAGTCGGTGTGGCAGTCGCGGAGCTGGCCGGGCGCCGGCTCGGCCTCCGGCGGCACGACCTCGTCGCCGGTGACGACGAGCGCCACCCGGGGCGGCCGATGGACGGTGAGCTCGCCGTAGCCGTGGGTGGCGGCCACCGCGACGGCTCCCGGGGTGAGCAGCGCGCCGGTCGGCAGGAGCTCCGCGCCGGAGCGTACGACCTCGGCCCGGCGGCGGATGTGGGCGCCCGGAGCGCCCGGGTCCTCGAACCGCACCGCCTCGCCCCCGGCGTTCGTCGTACGGACCACCGCCCGCTCCACCGGGATCACGCGCTCGCCCCGGGCCGGCACGGGCGCGCCGGTCATGATGCGCATCGCCGTCGCCGCCGGCAGCCGGGCGCCTGGCCGGTCGCCGGCCGCGATCACCCCGGAGACGGGCAGCTCGGCCTCGAGCCCGGTACCCTCCGGCGGCGGCCCGGCCAGAACGAACCCGTCCATGGCGGAGACGTCCTGGGCCGGCACGTCGACCGTCGCGATGAGCGGTCGTGCCAGCACCCGTCCGGCGGCCTGGCGGCGGGGTACACTCGTGGCCGTCAACGGGCCGAGGTGGGGCTCCAGGCGGTGCCAGGCTTCGCGGGGATCGACCATACCCGCGATGCTATACTGCCGTGTCCAACTTCGAATCGGCTGAAACGGTTCCCGGCCCCCGACGGGAGCGACGGCCGCAACCTCTCCTTCCAATACGGACACACACTTTTGAGCGGCTCTGACAAAGCACACGAGTACAGGGCCGACCTGCGGCACACGGCGCTGCCGGAGATGCTGTACACGGTCGACCGTTTTCAAGTGCCCGGGGTGGTCGAGGCGGAACGGGACGGCGTCGTCAAGAAGGTCTATGTGCGCGAGGGCTACGTGGTCCACGCCACCTCGACCGACCGCAACGACTCCCTCGGCTCCTACCTCCAACGCAGTGGCCAGATCTCGGCCGAGCAGTTCAGCGACACGATGAAGGTGCGCTCCGGGTCGAAGAAGCGCTACGGCGAGCTGCTGGTGGAGGCCGGGCTCATCTCCCCGGCCGCCATTCACCGGGCGATCCGCAAGCAGATCGAGTCGATCGTCTGGAGCCTCTTCTACTGGCAGGAGGGGCAGGTGCGGTTCGAGATCGGCACCTTCCAGACGCCGACCCATGTCAAGATCCTGCTGCCCATGCGCCAGGTGATCGTCGAGGGGATCAAGCAGGCGCCCAACGCCAAAGCGCTGGTGGCTCGGCTGGGCGGCAAGGACACCCTGTTCGAGCCGAAGTACACCACCGAAGACCTGATCGGCACCGGCCTGGACTCCGAGGAGTACGGCCTGCTCCGGCTGATCGACGGGAAGCGGACGCTCTACGAGCTGTGTACCGAAGGGCCGCTGTCGGTGCCGGAGAACGGGAAGCTGATCTACGCGTTTCATGTTCTGAAGCTCGTACGCCACCAGGCGACGGCCGCGGAGCACGCCCAGGCCCAGGGTCAAGATTCCGACCAGGCTCGGGCCCAGGGCTCGAGCGCCGAGGGGGGCGCGGGCGCGGCAGCCGCCCCGTCCGCCCCGCCGTCGGAGAAGAGCGACGGCACCGTGGTGACGAAGGGCGTCAAGATCAAGTTCAAGACCGGCGCCGACCGCACGAAGAAGTGAGTGCCGGAGGCACCGACCGCGAGCGTTCGCACAAGCGGGCGTTCCTCGGGAAGGTCTCGGGGCGGCGGAGCGTTTAGGGATGTCAGGTCATCGAACGTCAGGAGGAGACTCGTGCCGATCTACGAATACAAGTGCCAGGACTGTGAGGAGCAGCTCGAAGCGCTCCAACAGGTGTCGGAGCCGCCCTTGACCACGTGCCCCGAGTGCGGCGGCTCGCTCAAGAAGCTGGTGTCCGCCCCGGCGTTCCAGTTCAAGGGCTCCGGCTGGTACGTGACCGACTACGCCGGCAAGTCGGGCGGCGCCCCCTCTGAGAAGGGCTCCGACAAAGGGAGCGAGACGTCCGAGAGCAGCGCCAAGGGCTCCGACGCCAAGTCCGACTCGGAGAAGAAGTCCAAGAAGGAGGCCGCCGCCTGAGCGTGGCCTCCAACCCTCCTTCCGTTTCCCACCACCTCACCCTCAGCGCCTCCACATCGCCTCCCGGCCAGCGGCCGGGACGGTGCCCGACTTGGTAGATTGTCTTCGCCATGAGCGCGCGCCCCGCCGGTCCTCCCGGCTCGACCCCCGTCGACGTGCTCCGGCGCGCCGGCGCCGCCGCCGCCCGCCACGGCCGCGTGGCGCTCGCCCAGATCGTGCGTGTCGAGGGCTCGACCGCCGGCAAGGCAGGCTGGAAGCTCCTCGTGAGCCCGGACGGTGAGACCGAGGGGAATCTCGGAGGCGGCGCCTTCGAGGCCATGGTGATCGCCGACGCCCGAGCGCGCCTCGCCGCCCGGCGCCCCGAGGGGGAGGCGGGTGAGCTCAAGCGCTACTACATGACCGAACAGGCCGCCAAGGGCGAGGCGACCGGCATGGTCTGCGGTGGTTTCGCGGAGGTGTACCTGGAAGTGATCGAAGCTCCTCCAGTCGCTCTCGTCTACGGTGGCGGCCCGGTGGGCCAGGCCCTCGCCCGGGGCGCCGAGCTCGCCGGGTTCGACCTGGTGGTGGTCGACGACCGGCCCGCGTTTCGCCGTCCCGAGCTCTTCCCCGAGGCCGCCACGATCCCCGACGTCGACCGCCACTTCGCCTCCGCGGAGGGGGCCGACTACCTGGCCCCCGTGGCCGGCCGCGAGCTCTACGCCGCCATCGTCACCCGCTGCTGGGAGACCGACGTGGCCGCCATCGCCACCCTCCTCGGCAAGGCTCCCGAGCGCCTGGCCTATCTCGGCTTGATGGGCAGCCGGCGCAAGATCGATCGGGTGAAGGAGGAGCTCGAGGCGCTCGGCGTGAGCCTGGACGGCGTCCGCCTCCACGCCCCCATCGGTCTCGACATCGGCGGCGACAGCCCCGGCGAGATCGCCATCGGCATCCTGGCCGAGATGATCCAGGCCCGTTACGGCAAGGGGTAAACGTCACCCGCCATCGGGGAGGTCGTGGATCGGTCCCGATGGAATGTCTGATCTTCCGATGGGCTGTTCGTTTCGTGCTCCGAATTGATCATTCGGGGCATGGATCGGCAAGCATGACGGGCCGGGAGACGGAGCCGCTCGATGGAGCTCCGCGCTCTCCCGGCCCGAGGGGTCGCCCCAGTGCTGGCGGGTGACCCTCTTCCGGAGTCGTCAGCAGGCGCAGAAGCCGCAGGGGGCGCCGGCACACTTCGCGTTGCAGTACGACGGGCAGTCGTCCACGGTCCGACACTGGCAGCCGATCTGGGGCTGGGCACCGAACAGGAGGGTTTCGGGGTCGGCCATCAACTGCACCGCGTTCTCCCGAACGTCGAGCTCCACCTGGGGCGCGGCCGAGGTCGTCTCGCTCTGGGCGAGCTGCGGCGTGGCGGCGGTCGGCAGCGCTGGGCCGCTGGCCACGGCGACCATCGCCACGGTGAAGAGGAGAGCGAAGAGGGCAAGGGACATCCTACGACGGGTCATGGGGAACCTCCGCTGGGTCGATCGCCGGGCGATTCCGGCAGATCACAAAATATGAAGATTAGCGAAGGTTAGCAAAGTATCAGATGCGGGGCCAGTTCGAGGCCTGACCCCACATCGGCGAACGTCTCTTACTCGCCCACCGCCTGCCAGAAGTCGAGCTCGTACGCCTGGAGCAGGCGCGCCGAACGCTTGGCCTCCCGGGGGCAGGCTCCGCGCAGCAGACCCGCGGCGATGACGTCGATCGCGTCCTCCTCGAAGCCGGGAATCGGCTCGGCGAAGAAGCCGAAGAAGGCGGTGTCCTCTTCAGTGAGGCCGTAGACGTCGATCAACGCCCGCTGCACCCGGCCCATGTTTTCGCCGAAGACCGCGAAGTTGACCAGGAACGAAGCCCCCGCCGACGCGCGGTCGGCATAGACCGCGATCCAGGCCACCCGGGAGGGGTAGGTCTGCCCCTTCGGCTTCGGCTCGTAGGCCGCCAGGTCCTCTTCGGTACGGCCGAACCGGGCCGCGCCGTCGAGCAGCAGGTCGAGGGCGAGCGCTTCACCACCGGCGATGCCGCCGAAGAACTGGCGGCTGGCGGGGTCGTCGAAGCGGGTCACCATATGGGAGAAGCTGCCCCAGTCGCTCCGGATGATCGAGTACTGCTCGCCCAACAAGTCGGCGACCTGGTCGAGGCTGGCACGGCCCGCTTCGAGGTCGGAGACGAACTGGACGTTGCGGATCTTGTCCTCCACCGGCGCGAGCTCCTCGCGAATCTCCGCGACCAGGTGCCGGGCCTCGGCCCGGGCGGCCGCCAGCGACCCCGGTGCCTTGCACACGGTGAGGTCGGCAGCCACCGCGGGGATGGCTCCGACGAGGGGCAGCAGCAGCGCCAGCGCCAGGATCGAGGTCATCCGGTGGGCGGGTGTCGAAGATCGTCTCCCCGCGACGGAGCGGTGGGTGCGGAATCGGTGATGTGTCGTTGCCATGGGGGATCTCCTCGGTCGGTGGCGATCCGCCTCCGCGGGCTTCGCCGGGGCGGATCGCCCGGTTGAGTGGTCGCGGACCGCCGGCCTCGATCGGCCGGTCCGAGGTGGGGCAGTCCGACGCGATCCTGCCCGCAAGAATACAGCGCTTTCTCTCTTCTGGTTTTGCTGGAGTCTTGCGCTACGGGGGCAGCGGAGCCCGGCCCCACGCCACGGCGCTCCTGCTACTCTGGAGTCACCATGATCTCGACTGCTGAAGTGCTCGTGACGCTCTTCTTCCTGCTGGTTCCCGTGGTGTGGGCCGCGTTCTGGGTGATCCAGTTCGTCCAGCTCATGCTGCTCGAGGACGAGCTCTTCGCCGGGCGGTACGACAAGCCGCTCTGGGTCGCGGCCTTCCTGGTCCTGGCACCGCTGGCGCCGTTCGCCTTCCTGGTCTGGAAGGGCGCCCGCTCGGCGGGCCGGGGCGGCTCGTAGCCTCTGGTCCGTGGGGAGGCGAACGATGCGCTTCGACGTCTTCGGACGACAGGTGGTGGTCGAGCGCCGGGGCGGCGCGTGGGCGCTCTTCTACACCGGCGCCGAAGGCAAGCGCCGCCGGGCTGACGACCTGACGATCCCCGCCTCGGTCCGGGAAGAAGACCTCGCCCGGTACCTGGAAGACCTCTGCCACGAATGGGCAACCGAAGAGAGTCCGTCGGTGCGGCGTATCGGGTGGTAGCTCAGCCGCCAGTCGGAAGGCGTTCGTCGGCACGGCGGAGGCCAAACCTTCTTCGACGCCAGGTGGCCTCCGGCTTCGGTTTTCTTGGTGGAAAAAACTCTGGGCCAGAAGGAAAGCTCTTGATTCGGTGCCTTGACAGGGTGATTGATCCCTTGTACGGTGGTCTCTAGATGAGTGCGACTCTGCCCCGATCTGTCAACTGGTTGACGGTCTGGTGTCAACTGGTTGACGGTCGATCGAAAGTGGTTGTCGGCACGGTTGCGGAGCGGTCTGTAGCCTGGCAGAAAGCGCCGTTTCTGTCTTTTCGGGCTTAGGTATACTGGCTAGACCCGATTGACATTTCCGGGTGAGTCTGCTATAAGTCGGTGTACCCTGAGTTTTAGCGTAGCCTTAAGGTCGTTGCCTCTTGAATTACGCGCGTCCACAGATTCTGCACCTCTCCGCAAAGTCTCGGCCGACTCGTAGGTCGCCGAGGCAGGCACCTGCATCTTCCGACCAGGAAGGGGGCGGCGGTCCGAGTCGCGTCGTCAGCGGCTCGCGCCGTTGGAGATCCTCTCTCCCCGGATGCGCGTCGCCTTTGGAGTCCGACCGGGGAACCGGCAGCGTAGGCGGCGCTCAAGTGAGCCATGGGGGCACGCTGGGGGTGCATGTAGCGCCTCCCTGGGAGCGAGCTGCCTCAGGAATGTCGTTCTGTCGGTTGTCGCCTGCTCGTCATCCGAGGTGGCAACCTCGCGCGAGACCTCGCCGGCTGGGTCAGCGTCGGCGCATCCATTCATCACAGCAGAATGCTTGGTGTCGTTTCACGTGTGCGAAACGCCGAGCATGGCAGTCTGTCCACTTCGCGGGCTCGAGATTCCGGGTCAGGCTGGGCGGGAGCCAAGAGGAGGGAGTTGTCCATGTTGACACGATTGACGCCTCGGAGAGGCGGTAGAGGTTGGGTCGGTGCGATAGTGCGACGTTCGTCTTTACTGATGGCGTTGATGGTACTTGTTCCTTGTGTTTCCGCCGCGCAGGTCTTTTCCATTCCAAGCTTGGCGGACGCGCAGATCCGAGGAAAGATCGAGCTCCCTGACGGACAGTCGGCCCTGTTTTCGCGCGCCGAAGGAGGGATCGTCACGATTCGTGACGAAGCGTCCGGAGCGCTCTATGCGCTCGTCGCAAACCTGAAGGATGCACCGCAGGGGAAAGTCAACGTGCTTGCGCTCGAGGTGCTGAAGTCGCCCGATGGCCAGCAGATTGCCGAGCAACTCGACTTCGCCAAGGTCAAGCTGGGTCACGCCCATCGCTTGGCCACCCCGGTCGGAGCATTCGATCTGACTCTCACCGCCATCGAGAACGGCTCTCTTATAAGTCGCTACCTGCCTGACGGTCCCGCCGAGGTCGGGAAGAGGGAAGAGGATCTGCTAGGGGACATCTTCCAGCCACTGTGCTGCGTGACTTGCAACGGCTTCACAGTTTGTGCAGACAGTGTGAGTCTGAATTGCGGAAGCTGTGGTCCGCCGCCGGTGTAGTGCTCTTTCCGGGGGTATGAGTGCGGGGAGCTCTTGATCAGGTCTCCTCTGCCGGCATCGAGAGGGGCTACCCCATCCCCTGGAGTCACCACACCCTGCATCCTTCTGATCTACGAAGGCGCTAGGAATGACGATTATGAGCTGAGGGAGGTTGGCAACTTGTCGAATGGTCGCAACCTAGCCTGCACTATTCATGAGGCGCCGTAGCGAGAGCCGCAAGTGGGTGTGAGATCAGAGCGCACACAGCGATGCGCCACGCAGGCGTACTGGACAGTACGTTGAGGAGCAAAGAGCGAGTACGCCCTGAGATTGCCCCCAATTGCGGCTCGCAGCAGGTGACTCATGAATAGTGCAGGCTAGGAGAGATGGTCTCCGGGACGAAGATCCGGCAGGAAGGCAGTCCCCCGGGGAGTGCGGAACGCTCGTTTGACGTGTGGCTATGTCGTCGAAGTGCGGCCCTCCGGCTTCTGGCGGGTGTGGGTCGCTACGTCATGTATGGGACGGCCGCGGGAGTGGCGGTCGCGAGCTACGAAACGGTTCGAAGAATCAACGGAGTCACTAGGGATCTGGTCGCTCCCTATTCGATCTTGCTAGCTCTGCTGGCCTTCGTCGTCGTCAGGAATCGTATCCGCAGCGCCGACGGTCGAGCTCGGGACGAGTCTGCATTGATTCATCAGGAGTATAGAGACGGCCTTCCTGTTCGAGCAACCAGGCGACGGTCGAGCCCGGGACGAGTCCGATGCTCGGGTTGTGAGGGCCGCCGCTGGCGCCACGGTCCCTCGACCGGTCAGATCGCGTCGCCTGCGATCTGGTCTGGCTCCGGCGGCTTGCCCTGGCGTCTGAGGGATTCGGTCAGGACTCTGGTGCTCTTTGCGGTGTCCGGATGACCTGGTCCCAGGAGCTTTCGCTGCATCGTCCAGGTGATGTGGTCCCGCAGCCTTGGCGAGCTTCGCCGCCTTCTCGAGCTCGGTGGCCGCTTCGTCGATGCGTCGGTCGTGCCTCCGTCCAACAGCCGGGCGATGTTGGGATGGGCCAGCAGGGACAGGATGTGGCCTCCCGCGCGGTAGACGACCCCCATCCCGCCCCGACCCAGCTCGTGGAGGACCCGATAGCCGCCGACTTCGTCACCCTCCCGAAGTGGTGACGGCGGCGGGGGCTCCAGCGCGCCCAGGATCGGGCTCTCGAGGAAGTCTCCGGCAGAGCGGTCAGCCCGCAACAGGGTCTTCACCTGCTCTCGAAGTGCCAGGTCGTGTGAGCCCAGGCCTCCACCGGGTGAGTGAGGGTGGAGCAAGGCGTCCACACCCATTCCGGTTCCTGGTACCCTTCGCGCCGGAGGACTTTCGCAATGGAACGACTGCATTCGATGAAGTATCTCGCCCTGGTGGCCTTCTCTCTTCTTCTCGTGCTCTTGCCGGCGGTCGGGGTGGCCGAGGAGGGAGCTTCCGGGGAGGGGATGTCCGAAGAGGGTGCGCCCGCCGCGCGCGAGTACGAGTGGCACTCTTGCGCCGAGAACAAGGTCCGCTTCGCCGCGCCCAAGGGGTGGCACATCGGGTCCGAGGAGGTTGCCGACGGCGTGGTGGTCTGCTCGGTCACTCCCGGGGCGGCGGCGGGGAACGGGTTGAAGGAGGGGCGCTTCACCCTGGAGCACTGGTCCAAGTGGCCCCTCGCCGTGGGGGTGCAGCCCAACGAGTACGCCGTCACCGCCATCCAGAAGCTTTCCATGATGGGTCGGGTGATCGATCAACACTCCGGGGCCCAGGGCGCTTCCCTGGTGAATCGCATCGAGGTGGTGACCACGTCGGGAGAGCAGGAGATGCACAAGTGGGTGCTCTTCGTCGCCCACCCGAGGCAGGGGACCCTCGACATGGTGACGGCCGAATGGCCCGAGGGTGCATGGGAGGAAGCGTGGGAGATCGTGCGGCCGACCGTCTCGAGCCTGCGGTTCGCCGACCAGGAGTGAGGGCGCAAGCCGGTCGGAGTGTGATGCTTTCGAGATCTTTTCACTCTATGATGGGAGGATCGAAACGACGTTGCCCGGCGCCTTGGGCCGGGTAGGAGACCTGAAATGTCCGATCCCATGCGATTGCCGGTGGTGCCCCGAGTCGAACCCTTCGTCGACCGCCTCGAGCGCGAGGCCCTGATGCTCGACCGGAAGCCCCTGGAGACTCTCCAGGTCAACGTGGGCAAGCTCTGCAACCAGGCTTGCCATCACTGCCACGTGGACGCCGGGCCGAAGCGCCCGGAGCAGATGGACGAGCGGACCGCGCGGCGCATCCTCGAGCTGCTGGAGGCGAGCCCGGGCATCCGGACGGTCGACATCACCGGCGGCGCGCCGGAGCTCAACGCCTGGTTCCGGTTGCTCGTCGAAGGGGCCCGTGCGCTGGGCAAGGACGTCATCGACCGTTGCAACCTGACGATTCTCTTCGAGCCCGGGCAGGAGGATCTCGCCCGGTTCCTCGCCGGCCACCAGGTCCGGGTGGTCGCCTCGCTGCCCTGCTACACGTCCGAGAACGTCGACCGCCAGCGGGGTCGGGGAGTGTTCGACAAGAGCATCCGCGCCCTCCAACTGCTCAACGAGCACGGCTATGGCATGCCCGACAGCGACCTGGGGCTGGACCTGGTGTTCAACCCGGGTGGCCCGAGCCTGCCGGGGGCCCAGGAGCAGCTCGAGGCCGATTACCGGGAGCGCCTGTTGGCCGATCACGGCATCCGCTTCAGCCGGCTGCTGACCATCACCAACGTGCCGATCAACCGCTTTCGTGACGACCTGGAGCGGAGCGGCCGTTACGAGGAGTACATGGAGCTCCTGGCCGGCAGCTTCAACTCCTGCGCGGCCCGGGAGGTGATGTGCCGGACGCTGGTGTCGGTGAGCTGGGACGGCGTGCTCTACGACTGCGACTTCAACCAGATGCTCGACCTGCCGGTGGGTGACCGGCGGCAGACGCTCTGGGACGTGGAGAGCCTGTCGGACTTCGACCGCGGGCCGATCGCCCTGGACGACCACTGCTACGCCTGCTGCGCCGGATCCGGCAGTTCCTGCGGCGGGGCGCTGGCGTAGGGCGGTTACGCGGTAGAGGACGGGGGACGGTCCTGTGCCGGCCGAGGTGCGAGCGCAGCGAGCGTCCTTCCTGGCGAGGGAGGAAGGGGACCGAGGGGTTTGGAGGGAGATCTAAGGCAAAGCCGCCGTCAACCCCTCGAGCGCCCGGTTCAGCGTGACCCACCCCCTCGCCCCTCCCCGGAGATGCCCCATCCTCACCACCACCAGGTCCAACGACGGCACGATGATCGTGTACTGCCCGCCCGCGCCGGCCATGTAGTAGGCGTCCCGCGGCAGGGCCAGCCCCTCGCCCGGGCCGGGACCCTTGAACAGGTTGAGCCAGAACAGGCCGCCGTAGACCGGGTTCCTCCAGGCCGGCGCCCTGGTGCGCACGAAGTCGGTGAAGCCCTCAGGCAAGAGCCGCTCCTCCCTGCCGCCGGAGCGCCACACGCCGTCCCACAGATAGAGCAGCCCGAGCCGGGCCCAGTTGCGCGCCGTACCGTAGTCGAAGCCGGTGAGCTCGAAGTTGCCGTAGGGGTCCGCCTCGAGCACCTGGCGGCGGATGCCGATCCGATCGAACAGCAGCCGCTGGGGAAAGGTGAGGTACTCCTCGCCCCGGCGCTCGGCCTCCTGGCGGATCAAGAACCCCAACGACAGCGGGTCGCAGTTGCGATAGCGCCCCTCGGTGCCCGGCGGAAACTGGAGGGGCCGGCTGGTGGCGAAGCCCAGGATGTCGAACGCCCCGGTGTAGACCGCCATGTGGTCCGGGTAGCCGAGGGCGGTGGAGTAGTCCGGGTCCTGGGGTGCCACGCAGCGGAGCCCGCTCGACATGCGGAGCAGGTCGGCGACCGTGATCGCGCCGCGCGGATCCCCCGGTCGGCGCCAGGCGGGTACCGGGGCCGGGTCGTCCAGATCGAAGGTGCCCTCCTCGATCAGCCGCCCGATCAGGGTGGCGGTGATGCTCTTGCCCATGGACCAGCTCTCGAGCTGGGTGTCGGGGCCGATTCCCAGGTCGTAGCGCTCGGCGAGGATGCGCCCCCGGTGGACCACCAGGAAGGCGGCGGTCAGGGCCTCCGGATCGGCGAACGCGGCGTCGACCGCGGCGGCCAGACGCTCGGAGTCGACGCCCTCGGGCGGCGGCTCGTCCGACGGCGCGTCGCCCATGGGCCAGGGTAGCGTCGCGGCGTCGGGCAGGGCGCTCGTCACCGGCGTCGGCTCGAAGAAGACACGGTCCTTGCCCATGGGCAGGATCGTGCACCCCTGGCCGCCTCCCGCGAGGCCGGAGAACCGGGCGGTGCGGGTGATCCGCCTTCCGCGGTGTCCCGCCGCCGCCGTCTTGGGGCGGGGTGCGCTCGCCCGCACCTCGCCGCGCTCCCGGTCGACCTGCCACTCGACGCCCGCGGCCTTCGGGTCTACCGCCACCTCGCGCGGCAGGACGATGATGCCGCTGTTTGCCGCCGCTTCGGCCGGGTCGCGGCCCGAGAGGAAGACCGCCGAGCAGAGGATCTTGGCGTAGCCGGCGAGGGCGAGCTCGAGGGCCTCGTCCGGTAGCGAGAGGTCCGGCGCGCGTCGGGCGAGGGGGCCGACGGGTGCCCCGGCCCAGTTCCGCGCCTCGGGGCCGCAGGCGAGGAGGCCGATCGTCTCCAGGGTCCGGAGGTAGTCGGCGACCAGCTCGACGGGCACGGGCCCGTACGCGGCGGCCACGGCGTCCCGCACGGCGCCGACGCTTCTGCGGCCGTCGACGAGGTTGAGCACCTCGTAGGCGTACTCGCCGCCGCCGCCCCAGAGCCCCTGGTAGGAAAGGAGCTCGGGGTGTGGCAGGTCGAGCCGGGCGAGCCGGTCCTCGAGGTAGCTGTAGCCGAAGCCCCAGAGCGGGCCCTTGGGCTCCGTCAGACGGATACAGACACGCTCTGCCTCCGGCCCGGAGGCCGCGTCGGCACCGTCCTCGGCGTCGTCGATCTCCGCCGCCCCCGCGAGGGGCTCGAGGGCGGTGAGGAAGGCGGCCGACCGGTCGAGCTCGGCGGGCGGCGCGGCGGTGAAGCGGCCGAGCGACTGGACGATCGCGCTCTCCGTCGCCAGGTGGTGGCGCAGCAGGTTGGCCCGTTCGCCCGAGGGTAGCTCCCGGCTCCGTTCGAGGGCCGCGGCCGTGCGCTCCAGGGAGTGGCCGCGGACCACCTCCAACAGGGCAGTGGTGTCCTCGGCGTCGAGGGTCGCCAGGGTGTAGCCGCTCGCCGCGGCGATGAAGACGGCCCGGAGCAGCTTGGTCGGCTCCAGGTTCGACACCCGGTCGGCGTGGGTGTGGATCGTCCGGTCGGGCCAGTCGTTGAGGTAGATCGCCGGCACCCGGTACGAGCCTTCGGCCCAGACCTGGTGGTCGCTGCCCATGGAGAAGGGGGCGATCCGGGCCTGGAGCGCCTGGCGCCGGCCCTCCGGGTCGACCAGCGGGTAGGCGGCCCGGCCGGTGGCGGCGTAAGCGTAGGACTCCTCGTTCACCCAGCGGGCGAAGGCCTCGGCCACGTCGTTGGCCACTGTCGGCAGGCTGGCCGGCGAGCGGGTGACGTGGAGAATCGCCTTGGTCGCTTCCGGATCGCCGCCCACCATGTCGAGGTGGATCACCGCGCGGGCGCGGGCCGCGAGATCGGGCCGGGCGGTGAGCAGGGAGATGGTGCCTTCGATCTCGGACGGCCAGACGAAGCGCAGCGTTCGCCGTGGCGGAGGGAGCTTGCCCTCGCGCACGAGCTTCGAAAGCGCGCGGCCCACTTCGAGGATCGCGGCGCAGCCACTGGCGTTGTCGTTGGCGCCGGGGCGCAGGTGATCGAGGTGGCAGGAGAAGACGATCTCCTGGCGGGCGAGGTCGGGGTCCGCCCCCGGGATCGTCGCCGTGGGGATGAGGTAGCTCCCCGGGTGCTGGCCCGCGTGAACGTCCGCCCGCAGCCGCACCCGCTCACCGCGGGCCAGCCGCTCGCGCCACGCGGCAGCCTGGGCGGGCGACACCATGAAGGCGAAGGTCTGGGGCTCGGGGAAGGTCGCGAGGTGCCCCCAGCGCACCAGGGTTTCGTCCTGGCCCCACCAGGCGCTCTTCTGGTTCTGGGCCCAGGAGACGATGCCGGCGGCGCCGTAGCGCTCGACCGCCAGGGCCGCCACCGCTCCCGGCTGGGCCGAGGCGAGGACCAGCTTCCCCGCCACGTCCAGGCCGTCGTAGTCGGCCTCCTCGGTGCCGGCGCCCACGTCGACCAGGTCGGCCTTCGTCTCTCCCGACGCGCTGTCCTCGGCCAGGGTGACGGGCCGGAGGTCGTAGCTGGCGATCCTCGTCGCGTCCACCCAGCCCTCGCCGTCACCGGCCGGTGCGAGCTCCCAGAGCTCCGCCGAGTCGGCGTCCCACGCCGGGCGGGAGCGTTGGGTGCCGTAGAACGTCTCGCCGTCGGCCGGGAGCATCAGCACCTCGACCTCCGAGAGCCCGTACTCCGTGGCCCAGGAGCGCACCGCTTCGGCCGCCATCCGGTAGCCCTCCGAGCCGCGCATCCGGTGATGGAGGGTGATCTCCTGGGCGAGGTGGCGGGCGTTGGTGCCCGAGACCTCGGCGGCCAGGGCCGACACCGCCTCCTCGCTGAGCAGAGGAGGCGCGGCGGCCACGGCCGCTGGGACCGTCGCGCTGGCCAAGAGGAGAATGAGGGCGCCGGCCCGCGGCACCGCGGGGTTCCAAACGGTCATCGAGCGCTCCTTTCGGGGGCAGTTGAACCCTTCTAGCAACCACTGACGACGCTGTCAACGGGGATTGGGGCGGGTTTGGGGTGGGCGACTCGGGGTGGGAGGAGCGGCGGAGCCCGGCTCGGTGTAGCCCCGCGTTGACAGCTCGCGCGGGCGGGGCTACGCTGACTTCGAGCATCAACCGACGCGAAGGCCTTCCATGACCGAACGGCAGCGCCGCTTCCACCGGATTCCGATCGAGGCTTTGACGGGCCGGCTCCACACGCCGCGCGACGTCACCGTGCGCGACCTGAGCCGGACCGGCATGGCGTTCCACACGTCCGAGCCGCTCGAGGAGGGGAAGGACTACTTCGTCGAGCTCGTCCACCGGGGGCAGACGATCCGGCTGGCGGTCAACGTCCGCTGGGTGCGGCAGGAGCCCGCCGACGGCGGAGAGCCTCCGGTCTACTTCGTGGGGGCCGAGTTCGTGGACATCCTCGACAAGCCGGACACCGGTCTCTGGGACTGGATCCGCGTGGCCGGCGACGACGCCGGTGTTTCCGAGGACGAAGGCTGGCCGCCCTGAGGGCGGCGCGGTCGCTCCGGCTGTAACTGGTCGCCCCTTGCGCCGGCAGTGCATGTGTGACCCCTCCCCGATCCACAGGAGGCTCGATCGTCATGCCGCACGACGTCCTCGCCGACGTCGTCTACGCCCTGCGCACGTTCAGGAAGCAACCGAGCGCGCCGCTCGTGATCCTGGTCACCCTGGCGGTGGCCATCGGCGGCAACGCGACCATGTTCAGCGCCATCAACGCCGCCTTCCTCGAGCGCCAGCCGTTCCCGGACCGCCGGGCTTTGGCGACGGACCCGGCCTGCGCGCTACGGGCCGACTGACTGGAATCTACCGGTCAAGAGACGCCAGCTCCATCGTCACGAGCCCGGGATCTGAAAATCAGTCCTCGTGCCCCGTCACGCCGACCTTCTTGGCGTAGTACCGGAACGAGCGGAAGCTCATCCCCAGGAGCTCGGCCGCCCTGGTCTGGACGCCACCCGCCCGGTCGAGGGCCTGGGCCATGAGGTCGGCGCGGATCTCCTCGAGGTAGGCCTCGAGATCGAGCCCCTTCTCCGGCAGCGCGATGACCTCGCTTTCGCCTGTTCGGCCTTCGGTGAGCTGGGGTGGCAGGTCCCTGGTGGTGATCGTGTCCTCGGTCGACAGGGCGACCGAGCGCTCGATGACGTTCTCGAGCTCGCGCACGTTGCCCGGCCAGGTGTAGCTCTCGAGGGCCTTCATGGCATCGACGGAGATCCTCTTGCGCTCGTCGCCGAGCTGCTCGGAGAACTGGCTGAGGAAGTGCTCCACCAGGAGCGGGATGTCCTCGCGCCGCTGGCGAAGCGGCGGCAGGTGGATCGGGATGACGTTGATCCGGTAGTAGAGGTCCTCGCGGAAGTCGCCGCTCGCGATCCGCTCCTCGAGCTGCTGGTTGGTGGCGGCGATGATGCGCACGTCGATCGGCTCCTCGACGTTGCCGCCCACCCTCCGCACGGTCTTCTCCTGGAGCGCGCGGAGCAGCTTGACCTGCATGGTCGGAGTCATTTCGCCGATCTCGTCCAGGAACAGGGTGCCGCCGTCCGCCTCCTGGAACAGGCCCTTCTTCTCCCGGACGGCGCCGGTGAAGGCTCCCTTCACGTGGCCGAAGAGCTCGCTCTCGAGCAGGTTCTCGGGCAGGGCGCCGCAGTTGATGGAGAGGAACTTGGCCTTGGCGCGGGAGCTGGCGAAGTGGATGGCACGGGCGATCAGTTCCTTGCCCGTGCCGCTTTCGCCATGGATGAGCACGGTCGACGCGGTGCGTGCCACCCGGTCCACGAGACCGAACACGTCCTGCATCTTGCGCGACGAGCCGATGATGTTCGAGAAGGCGTACTTGCCCTCGAGCTCGCGGCGTAGATAGAGGTTCTGCTCCTCGAGCTCGGTCTTCTCGAAAGCCTTCTCCGCCAGGACCTTGAGCTCCTCGACATCGAACGGCTTCGAGATGTAGTCGTAGGCCCCGAGCCGCATGGCCTCGATGGCCGACTTGGTCGACGTGTAGGCGGTCATCATGATGACCGCGGTGTGAGGCTGCTCTTGCTTGATCTCGCGTAGCAGGTCGAGCCCGTTGCCGTCCGGCATCATGATGTCGCAGAGGATCAGGTGGTGATCGACCGTCGAGATGCTCGCGCGGGCCTCCTCCACGGACGACGCCGTGTCCACGGTGTAGCCCTCCTCCTCGAACAGCAGCGACAGGAACTCGAGCAGGCTGGTCTCGTCGTCGACGATCAGGACGCGCCGGGTCATGGTCAGCTCTCCAGCACCGGTTGCTGGCCGGCGGAGAGGCCGGCCGCCGGTCGCTCCGCGCGCTCACGGGTCTGGGCCGACCGGAGCGGCAGGCGGACCGTGATCTCGGTGTGGGCGCCCGGGCGGCTGTCGACCGAGAGCTCGCCGCCGTGGTCCTGGACGATGCGGTAGACGATCGCCATGCCCAGGCCGGTGCCCTTGTCGAAGAAGGACTTGAACGGGTGGAAGAGGTTGGCCCGCTCCTCTTCGCTCATGCCCCGCCCGGTGTCGTGGAACGCCAGCTCGTACGCGCCGTTGACGAGCGTGCCGGTGATCGTCAGGGTGCCGCCGTCGGGCATCGCCTTGAGGGCGTTCTTCGCCAGGTTCCAGAACACCTGGCTGACGCCGTCCGGGTCGGCCTCGAGCTGAGCGGTCGGCGGCTCCAGCCGCAGCTCCAGCCGGTGGCTCGAACCGACCTCGGAGCTGTTTTGGAGCAGCTCGAAGTTCTCGGCGACCAGGTGGGCGACGTCGAACTCGAGCGCTGTCGGCTGACCGGGCCGGGCGTACTCGAGGAAATTCTTGATCGTCCGGTCGAGCCGTTGGCTCTCCTTGAGCAGGATGCTCACCAGGCGCCGCTGCGGGGAGTCCTCCTCGATCGTCCGCGACAGCATCTGGACCGAGCCGGAGATAGCGGCCAGGGGGTTGCCGATCTCGTGGGCCAGGCCGGCCGCGAGCGTGCCCACGGCCGCCATGCGGTCCTTCATGCGGACCTCCTCCTCGAGCCTGCGCCACGGGGTGAGGTCCTGGAAGATGACGATGCTGCCGGTCCGCGAGTCGTCGGCGTCCTTGAGCTCCGCGAGCGAGAAGCCGACGTAGATCGGAGCCTGCTCGCGCACCACCTGGATCTCGCTCTCCAGGCGGCCGGCGTCGTGGGTCGAGCGCTGGAACCGCTGCCACTCGCTGGGCGAGATGATTCCGGTGTCCGACACGTGACGGCCGACGACCTCCTGCTCGGTGCGGTGCAGGATCTGCTGGCCCGCCCGGTTCAGGCTGGTCACGTGGCCGGTCCGGTCGGTGGTGATCAGGCCGCTGGTGATCGACTGGATCACGTCCCGGTACTTGATCTCCAGGTCGGCCATCTCCTCGGCCTTGGCCACCAGCTCTCGTTCGGCCCTGGCCACGTTGGCCACCAGGAACCAGGTCAGATGGGTGACGGCGTAGAAGCCGAACAGGTGGATCGCCAGGTTGTAGACCAGCCGCTGGGTGGTGGCGAAGCTCTGGGTGATCACCGTGCCGTCGGGCATCGCCAGCCAGCCCTCGAAGAGTGACACCTGGAGCGTGGCGTAGAGCACGAAGGCCAGAGTCGCGACGCCGGTCGAGCGCTGCTTGAGGAGCGTCGTCGCGACCGCGATCACCAGCAGGTAGAAGATCGAGAACGGGCTCTCGATGCCGCCGAAGAAGTAGACCAGCAGGGTTGCCAGGAACAGATCGCCGATGAACTGGACGTACGCCTGGGCGCGATAGCGCCCGGTGAGCAGCCGGAGCAGGACGATGTAGAGGAGGTTCGCCAGGTAGGTGAGACCGGCGACCAGGTAGAGCAGGGCCGTGTCGACCCTCGGCCCGCTCTCGACGTGCACCGGCATCGGGGGCCGCTCCGCCTCGGCGAGGGGCGCCTGCTGCTCGAAGACCGGCTGCTCGTTCGGGACGATCTGGAGCAGGAAGTAGGGCAGCACCACGCTCGTCACCACCACCAGGCGGATGGCGATGAGCCACTGGAGCTGCCGCGCGAGGGGCTGGGTCTTGGTCACTTGTGACATTTTACGTCACTTTGCCCGGGGCAGCCAGGCCGTGGTGGGAGAGCAACCATTCGGGGGCCGAGCGTTTGCAAAGCTCCCGGCCAGAGACCGCCAGACTGCTCAGAGCGTTCTCCCCGAGCACTGTCGACGGGTTTCGGGGGTGCCGAGGGACGACAGGATCAGTGGTTCCCGGATCGTCCGTCGCGAGAGCCGTCGGGGGGCGTCAGATCGTGCCACCCGCAGGCCGGAGCGACTGAGGCGTACCCTCTGCGGTACGTCGCAGGGAGCGCAGGCCGAGGACGGTGCGAGATGGCCCTCCCCGGCGGCTCGCAGCAGGACGACTCCGGGAACCACTGATCCCCACTACCCGATCTTCGTGATGATCGAGTAGAGCGGCAGATACATCGAGGTCACGATGATGCCGATGATCACGCCGAGGATCGCGATCATGATCGGCTCGATCAGCTTGACCATGCCCGCCACCGCGACGTCCACCTCTTCTTCGTAGAAGTCCGCGATCTTCGACAGCATCTGGTCGAGGGCACCCGTCTGCTCGCCGACGTTGATCATCTGGACCACCATCGGCGGGAACACCTTGGTCTCGGCCAGGGGTTCGGAGACGGTCTTGCCCTCCTCGACGCTCTTGCGCACCGCCATGACCGCGTCTTCGATGATCGCGTTGCCGGCCGTCTTGGCGGTGATCTCCAGGCCGTCGAGGATCGGTACGCCGGAGCTGGTCAGGGTCGACAGGGTGCGGCAGAACCGGGCCACCGCGATCTTGCGCAGCATCATGCCGATGATCGGGATGCGCAGCATGAATCCGTCGATCGCCCGGCGCCCCGGCTCGGTCTTGTACCAGCGGCTGATGAAGATGCCGATCGCCACCAGAACGATGAGGATCCAGAAGAAATAGCGGCCGACGAAGTTGCTCGATCCGACCACCACCTGCGTGATCCAGGGCATCTCACTGCCCAGGCCGGCGAAGAGCTGGGCGAAGGTCGGGATGACGAACTTGAGGATCAGGAAGACCACGCCGACCGCGATGGTGATCACCGAGACCGGGTAGATCAGGGCCGACTTGACCTGGCCCTTGAGCCGGACGGTCTTCTCGATGTACGTGGCCAGCCGCTGGAGGATGACGTCCAGGATACCGCCGGCCTCGCCGGCGGCCACCATGTGCACGAAGAGGGCGTCGAACGCCTTGGGCTGACGGGCCATGGAGTCCGCGAGCGACGAGCCCTGCTCGACATCCTGGCGCACCGCCTGGATCATCGTCCGGAAGAACTTGTTCTCCTCCTGATCGCCGAGGATCTCCAGGCACTGGACCAGGGGCAGGCCGGCGTCGAGCATGACCGAGAACTGGCGGGTGAAGATCGCCAACCGCTTGTCGCTGACCCGTTGAGGCAGCCGGGGGATGAGGCGGATCTCCCGCTTCTCGCGCAGGTTCTGGACGGCGATCTGGTCACGGCGCAGCATCGCCTCGGCGGCGGCGCGGTTGTCCGCGACCAGCACCCCCTGGCGCACTTGGCCCGTGCGCGAGCGTCCTTTCCATTCGAAGCTGGGCATCGTCTCTTACCTCCTCCTCGCGGATCGACTCGACGTAGCGGCTCCTCCGGTCACGCCGAGCGAGGGGTTCAGGGCTTCCGGTCCGCGGCTGATGATCTCCTGGAGCTCGTCCGGGTACGAGGACCGGGCGAGGCCGGTTTGCAGGGTGATCTGTCGCTTGAAGTAGAGCGAGGCCAGCGACTGGTTGAAGGTCTGCATCCCGTGCTTGGTCTGGCCGGCCTGCATCATGCCGTAGATCTGGTGGATCTTGTCCTCCCGGATCAGGTTGCGGATCGCGGAGCTCGGGACCAGGATCTCCATGGCGAGGGCCCGGCCCTTGCCGCCGGCCCGCGGCAGGAGCGACTGGCACAAGATCCCTTCGAGCACGAAGGAGAGCTGGACCCGCACCTGCGACTGCTGATGGGAGGGGAAGATGTCGATGATCCGGTTGATCGTCTGGGCCGCCGAGTTGGTGTGGAGCGTCGCGAACGTGAGGTGGCCGGTCTCGGCGATCCGCAGGGCCGCTTCCACCGTCTCGTAGTCGCGCATCTCGCCCACCAGCACGACGTCCGGGTCCTGCCGGAGCACCGAGCGCAGGGCGTTGGAGAAGTTGTGGGTGTCGGCCTTGAGCTCGCGCTGGTTGACCACGCACTTCTTGTGGTGGTGGAGGTACTCGACCGGGTCCTCGATCGTGACGATGTGCTCGTGGCGCTCCCTGTTGACCTTGTCGACCATCGCGGCGAGGGTGGTCGACTTGCCCGAGCCGGTCGGGCCGGTCACCAGGATCAGGCCGCGGGGCTTCTCACACAGCTTCTCGACCACCGCGGGCAGGCCGAGCTCCCGGAAGGTCTTGATCTCGTACGGGATCCGGCGGAAGGCGGCGGCGATGGCGCCGCGCTGGTGGAAGACGTTCGCCCGGAAGCGGGCCAGGCCCTTGATGCCGAAGGAGAAGTCGATCTCCAGATCCTCCTCCAGCCGGTGCTTCTGGTTGTCGGTGAGAATCGAGTAGGCGAGCTGCTTCGTCTCCGACGGGGAGAGGGGCGGCGTGTTGAGCGGCTTGAGCTGGCCGTCGATTCTGATCTGGGGGGCGGTGTGAGTGGTGACGTGGAGGTCGGTACCGCCCTGGTCGACCATGGTTTTCAGGAGCTGGTTGAGGGTGACGGCCATCTCGAATCCTTGTCCGGGTTCAACGGAAATCCGTGTGAATATTGAAGACGGTCAATGAGTCTATCGCAAGTTCCGCCGCTGCCAAGCGGCAGGCGGCTGGCGCTGAATTGGTATGGACCCACTACGGTATGGTAGCGCGTTATGGACGGAGCCGCCGGTTTCCACGAAGAAGAGACGCTCGGCAAGGCCTATGACGCCAGGCTGATGCGCCGGTTGATCGCCTACGTCGGACCCTACAAGGGCCTGGCCGCGGCCGCCGTGGCGTTGATCGTCCTGTCGTCGCTGTTGCAGCTCGTCGGCCCCCTGGCGACGGCCGTCGCCCTCGATCTCTACATGCAGCCCGAGGACGGCACACGCGCGGAGGCCGGTGCAGCGGCCGGCTCGGGACGTTCGGGTGAGGGCGCGCGGTCGGTCTCGGCCGCCGCGGTCGGCTTCGAGGAGATCCTCACCTCCCGAGGGGTCGAGCTCTCCCCGCGGGAGGGGATCGCGTTCGTATCCGGCGTCTACCTGGCGTCGCTCCTGCTCACCTTCTTCGTGCTCTACGTCCAGTCGTACCTGATGCAGATGATGGGGCAGCACATCATGTACGACCTGCGCAAGGAGGTCTTCGGCCGGTTCCAGCGCCTGCCGGTCTCCTACTTCGACCGCAACCCGATCGGGCGCCTGGTGACGCGGGTGACGACCGACGTCGATGCCCTGAACGAGCTGTTCACCGCCGGGCTGGTGTCGATCTTCGGCGACGTGGTGCTGCTGGTCGGGATCGTCGGAGTGCTCTTCTGGCTCGACTGGCGCCTGGCGGTCGTGACCTTCGCGATCCTGCCGCTGCTCCTGGGGCTGACCCTCTGGTTCAAGGTGCGGGCCCGCCAGAGCTACCGCGAGGTCCGGGTCAAGATCGCGCGGATCAACGCGTTCCTCCAGGAGCACATCACCGGCATGGAAGTGCTCCAGCTCTTCAATCGGGAGGAGCGCTCGTTCCGCAACTTCTCGGAGATCAATCAGGACCACAGGAACGCCAACGTGCGGGCGATCTTCTACTACGCCGTCTACTACCCGGCGGTGGAGCTGATCACCGCCCTCGGGGTCGGCCTGATCGTCTGGTACGGGGGGTTGCAGGTGATGGCGGGTGTGGTGTCGATCGGTGCCCTCATCGCGTTCCTCCAGTACGCCCAGCGGTTCTACCAGCCGCTGGCCGATCTGTCGGACAAGTACAACATCCTACAAGCGGCGATGGCCGCGTCCGAGCGCACGTTCCGGGTGGTCGACACGCCCGCCGGGATCGAGTCGCCCGAGGACGCGTACCGGTCGCGGGCCCAGGCTGGGCGCGCCGACTTTGATCGCGCCGACTTTGATCGCGCTAGGGGCGCGATTGCGTTCGAGGACGTGCGCTTCTCCTACAAGGCGGGCGAGCCGGTGCTGCGGGGGATCTCCTTCCGGGTCGAGCCGGGCGAGACACTGGCGATCGTCGGCCACACGGGGGCCGGCAAGAGCACGCTGGCGAACCTGCTGCTGCGCTTCTACGACGTCGAGTCCGGCCGGGTGACGGTCGACGGCGTCGACGTGCGCCGCTGGGATCTCGCCGCGCTCAGGCGCTCGATCGGCCTGGTGCTCCAGGACGTCTTCCTGTTCTCGGGCTCGGTCGCCCGGAACGTACGGCTCGACGAGGCCGGGATCGACGACGAGCGGATCCGCTGGGCCGCGCGCGAGGCCCAGGCGCTGCCGTTCATCGAGGATCTCCCGGGGGGCTTCGAAGCGACGGTGCGCGAGCGTGGCGCGGGGCTGTCGGTGGGCCAGAAGCAGCTCATCGCCTTCGCCCGCGCCCTGGCGTTCGATCCCGAGATCCTGATCCTGGACGAGGCGACCTCGTCGATCGACACCGAGACCGAGCAGCTCATCCAGCAGGCCCTCGATCGGCTCCTCGAAGGCCGGACGAACCTGGTGATCGCCCACCGCCTCTCGACGGTCCAGAAGGCGGACCGGATCCTCGTGCTGCACAAGGGGGAGGTGCGCGAGATCGGCACCCACCAGGAGCTCCTCGCCCAGCGGGGGATTTACCACCGGCTGTACCAGCTCCAGTTCAAGGACCAGGAGGCGGCGAAGGCGAGTTGATCGGATCGCCCTCCAAACCCCTCGCTCCCCTTCCTCCCTCACTGGAGGCAGGGGACGGTTCTCTGGATCGCCCTCCAAACCCCTCGCTCCCCTTCCTCCCTCACGGGAGGCAGGGGACGGTTCTCTGGATCGCCCTCCAAACCCCTCGATCCCCTTCCTCCCTCACGGGAGGCAGGGGACGGTTCTCTGGACCGCCCTCCAAACCCCTCGCTCCCCTTCCTCCCTCACTGGAGGCAGGGGACGGTTCTCTGGATCGCCCTCCAAACCCCTCGCTCCCCTTCCTCCCTCACGGGAGGCAGGGGACGGT
>Ga0210123_1000075_pt1 | contig 60513 bp, 44 predicted proteins | sample Muzzi_PWB_D2_FD_185535 | JGI IMG/M metagenome (GOLD analysis project Ga0210123, IMG submission 185535) | Wetland microbial communities from San Francisco Bay, California, USA, that impact long-term carbon sequestration - Muzzi_PWB_D2 (SPAdes) | ecosystem: Environmental > Aquatic > Marine >... | reverse complement strand
GGTTCGAACCTCTGCATCTCAGCAGCCTCGAAATGGGTTGCGTGAGTATGAGTCGCACTTTTTTTCCATATGGAAAGCTCAGTAAGCAGAACTGGGATAAGGCTAAGATTGCTGCGCATCTGGAATTACGCCCGATACGGCGCCATTTTCGAAAAGTTGGCTGGGGCTCCGCTACCGGGGCATCCGGAACAATCAGGGCCGCGGCAGGCATTGTCAAAGCGCTTGGCCTTGAAACCTTTAATATTACCCGGGACAGTTTATACGAAATCCGGGATAGAATGATAGCGGCAGATCAAGTAAAAAACCTTGATCTTCCCGGTTTGGACAATGATCGGCAATCTGTTTTCGCAGGAGGACTGGCCATCCTCATGGCCACATTTGAGGCACTTCAAATTGAAACCATGCAGGTTTCCGAAGGTGCCTTGCGGGAAGGCCTGCTGTATGAGCGTCTGGGCCGCATTCAGAGTGAAGATACCCGATTGAAAACCGTTTCAAGTGTACAGCAACGATTTCAAATCAGCCAACAACATGCGCGACGGGTGAGTTTAACTTCGCACCGCCTTTTAACCGCCTGTGAAGAACCCTGGAACCTGCGACAGGAAGACGCCGAAATACTGCATTGGGCAAGCAGCCTGCATGAGATTGGGCTGGCGGTTGCGTTGAGTGGATATCACAAACATGGCGCGTATCTCCTGGACAAGGCCGATCTTCCCGGATTTTCTTTAGAGGAGCAGGCCTGGATGAGTGTTTTGGTGCGTTGCCATCGTAAAAAAATATCAAAAAAATTGTTCAGAGGTTTACCGGAAAAGGATCAAGAGACTGCCTTGAGGCTTGCGATTCTTCTTCGTCTCGCCACCCTGCTCCATCGTTCCCGAAAAGATGAGACGGCACTTATTGACCAGGTGGTTGCCAGTGAAAATAATTTGACTCTTCAATTTGCACAGTATGAGTTGATAAACCATCCCCTGCAACGAACCAGTCTTGAGCAGGAAGCCATGTATTTAAGAAATGTGGGTTTCAATCTCAAGTTCACCTCATGACCCGCTCAGGTATCGCAGGAACAGGGGACAGACGACCTTTCTCCCTTAGTCCGCTATAGCTTGGTCGCAACTAGAGTTGGATATGACAAGAAGTCAGTTGCTGCAGATGAGTTACTTGTCTCTTCAAGAGCATTTTTGTGAAAAATATGGAAGCAGGGAGGTCCTCTAAGTTGCAACCATTGAACCGGTGGTGGCAGCGGTAGCGGCCTATCTCTTTTTAGGCGAATTGAGTTGGCCGGGCCATTACTTGTCGACCGCACTGCAGGGCACAAAAAAATTGCGTAATCCTGCCCGAAAGAGTAGCCTGAGAAGAGCGGATCAAATAGTCATCAACCATCTCTGCGATTTTTCTATGAATAAACTCCAGAAAGACACTCAGAAAATCCCTCCCCATCTCGAACAGAAAAAACTGATCGAGTTTCTGGAATCCCTGCATCGCATTTTTAAAATAGGTATCTACTACCCTGCCGGTCACAAAGTTCTTGACCAGGCTGCCGAACATTTTCAGAAAAATATCTCCGGGGTGGCCGACCTCAAGCGTTCGGTGTGTATTGAATTGCAGGGTGATACCCTGTTAGTTGAGGGGCAAAAGATTTCGACAATGACCAGTGCCCTGAGTGAGTTCAGCAAACTCATCACGGATCTTGGCATTGGCAGGATCGAAATTGACCGGGCTATCCTTCTCCCGGAGCTTCTGCAATTTGTTAAATGTCTGTTACTCGGTCGCTCGCAGCTACAGGGAATCAAAGAATTTACCCCGGCGGAAATTGGCAACCTGCCTGCATCAGTACGGATCCTGCAAAAAGAGTTTTTAATCGATGAAGGTGCGATCGTACTGGATGCAAACGATGAAGATGCCGGTCACGGGCTGAATACTGTCTTTCAAATTCTTGCGGACCAGGGACTCGATCGGGACAAGATAGAGCAGTGCAAAAAATTTCTTAACAATCTCACAGAAATATATTCCAACAGTCCTATCAATATAAAAGGCCTGCCGTCTGTGACCTGGAATGATGTTCGGGGCCTGTTGGTCAAAGTTGTCACCAATGCCTACAACCTTACCGGTGATGGCGCCGGAGGAATTGCCCAGAATGAGCTGAATACCATTTCTTCAATTTTTAAAGGATTGCAGAAGGAGTTGAAAGACACCGAATCCCAGGAAACAATCAACATCCTGGTGTCTTTTTTCGGTGGCAGTTCTTTTAAAGGGAAAAAGCCTGAAAAAGGTGACGAGAGATCAAGGGAGATCCGGCCCGCGGACAAAACGCCTATCCAGCCGGTAGATCAATTACAGGCCTTTGTCAATGATAATTCAATCCACCGTAAGGCCCTTGAGAAAATCAATCGGATAGATCGTCGCGAAGAGCTGGCCATTCTCCTGCAACTACTCCAATGGAATCAGGATCCGGCGGTTGAAACCAGAATCAGACAAAACCTGCGCGACATTCTGACTACCCAGTTGAACGACCGGGAGATCGTGACCTTGACCGGAGGAGTGATACACCTGTCGGCCATTGCGGAAAACCATCGTTTTTACGATATCATGCATTTTCTGACGATTGTTCTGCATAGCGGGAAAAATCTCTCTTCCATGCAGTTCCTGGTTATCATCTGCCAAAAGGTTTCGGCGGCAGTGAGAACACTCCTCTGGCCGGTTCTCGTAAACGAACTCCTTACCACCGGCAGGGCTCCCGGCCAGAAAGTGTTTGCCCATCTGGCTCACATTGCAGCCGGTCTTTCGGGCAAAGAGATGAAGGAGAAATGGCAGGAACTGGAGGGTATGGAATCGTTTCAGGAGAAAAAGGTTGCTGCGGATATTTTTGATCCGGAGTTGAAAAACACCTTCCCGCTTTTCTCTTTCCTTCTGGAGACCACCATGAAAAGACAGATCGGGGCGAGGATTCTAAGCGGTCTTGCGGCAAGCCCACCTGACTGGCTCATCGAGGCGGTGGCACCGCTGCTTCAGCTGTCGAATCCCCAGCACATGAAATTCCTCCAGATATATCTGCTCGTTGCCCATCAGGGACAGTTCTCGGCCAACACCCTGGTCGCGGCCGGAACGCTCATTGTCCAACATCTGCCTGAAATCTCAGAGCAGCAGATGGGGGAACCATGGGTTGTCAAAACAATTCAGGCAACACCGGAAATGCAGGTCGAAGAAACACGTCCGCTTCTTGAACGTATCACCGAAGAAAAGCGCATGTTCGTTGTTCCCAAATGGCCGAATGACTGTCGCAAGGCGGCATCTGCGGCCCTGGAGAAGCTCAGGCGCAAACCGCTCTAACAATCCGCAGAGGAGATGAACGGGTTGGAGGTGGCTGACATTCTGACGGTAATAGTAGCTCAGGATTTCTCATTTTTTATTACAGCTTTGAAGGAGTAAGGCGCTAAGCAGTTGGTACGCTGAAATATATAGCCATGGATAAGAAAATTAATGATATCATAATCCTGCTCTGCAAGGGCATTTCCAACAGAAGGTTATATTTTTCCCGTCATCCGAAGGTGATCTCCTATGCCAAAACTTTTTACAAGGAACTGAGCACCTTTTTTGAGTTGGGCGAGAAGGACGAGTTTTTTATAGGGATTATCGACGGTCATTTTATTTTCAATGGTAAGAGGCTCTTCGGGCCGACTATCGTCGGCCGGCAACTCATCATGTTTATGGAAATGCTTCAGTGTGGAGGGGTTTCCTTTCACAAGGGATTGACCGTCGCAGATCTTACCGCTTTCATGGATCTGACTGACAGTCTGAAAGTCCCCCTGGACAGTCTCCTGGAAGCAAGGGCGTTGTTCAAGCAGCAGGGTATTCAATCCATCACCATTGCCGGCCATTACAGCGATCAACCCGGGCTGGGTGCCTCTGATAGTCAGAGGCCCTGGGAGGGACAGGAGGCAGCAAATTTTCTCCAGTCGCCAGCCCTCATTTACCAGGCCCTCTTTGACGTGGTCACTCGTGCCCATGGCGACGCGGCCTTCAATCGGGAGCTTGATATCGATGGTGCCAAATCGGTCAGCGAGTTCCTGCTGCGTTTCACCCAGTCAAATTTCGCCGATGTCATGCAGTATATCCATTATCCGGATTTCGATAGTTATACCATTGGTCATTCGGTGAGGGTTTCGTCAATAGCTGTTTATCTGGGCATGATGCTCAACTGGCCGGAGGAGGACATCCTGGCCATGGGAACTGCGGCTATTTTGCATGATATCGGTAAAAGTAAAATACCCGCGGAGGTGCTTTATAAAACAAGCTCGCTGAGCGAAGAGGAGTTTGGTCTTATCGTGGATCATCCACGGGTGGGAGCGGAACTGCTCCTTGCCCAGAAGAATTCGTCGCCTCTTGATATTGCTGCCGCCTGGGGGCATCATCTTCGTTACGACGGCAAGGGCTACCCGCAGAAACCCGTCTGGGCGACACGCAGTCCGGCGATTGCGCTCTTGCAGATCTGTGATATCTTTGAGGCCCTCACTGCGGTCAGACCGTACAAACAGGCAATGAGCCCGCAGCATGCTTTTTCTCTTATGACTACCGATGCAGGAGCTTTCAACCTCAGTCTGCTGAGTGCTTTTATCCGCTGTATCGGTATCTATCCGCCAGGGACCTACGTGGAACTTTCGGACCGCCGGATTGGCATGGTGACCGGTTCAGGCGAGCTGATCGACAGGCCGCAGGTGAAAATAACAATGGCGCTTGTGGGTACCCGCCTGGAAAAAGAGGAGCAGTATATAATAAATCTTGGCTCCAGGGAGTGTGCCGATCTCAAGGTCAAACGCCTGCTCCTCAATTATCTGGACGATGAACTGCAGTAACAGGTGTTGTCCCAGACGATCCGGCCCTTCTGATGGAGATGGTTGAATCAGCTTCTTGACACCGATAGGTTTTTAGGCGTACCATTTTATAGCTGCAACAAAAAAGAAGAGTGTGAAAAGTAGTCAAGAAAACGGTGAAATTCTTGTCTTGATAATTTGCAGACTTTAAGCTATCTCTTGAAAAATGAAGAGATGGCGTTTGAATTGAATGAAAAATACCCTATGAACGCTGGCACTATTCGCTGGACTCGGCTTGCAAGGTTTCCCTTTACGTAACACGTGATGATTTATGAATATAGATAAGGATAAGCAGCTTAAAATAATAGAAAAGACTAATCAGCTCCTGCACAGTACGGAAAATAAACGAATGCTGCTTCGTTTTCAGCGGGGGGTTGTCGATCTGGAAAACAATCGCTTTCGAATTCTGCACAATAGCGAATTTGTCGAAAAGCTGGGAGACTATCTCTACACCCTTTATAAGAAAGATCCTGAAGAGAATACCCTCAAGCTCCTTGAGAAATTAGGGTATTGCGCCTGCAATGCCGACAAGGATCTCCGGGAACGGGCTGTTTTCGTCCTCTCGGTGTTTATTGAAAAGATTTCCCAGGAAAAGTGCAGTCCTGATTTCCTCGAAGCGGTCTCCCGCCTTTTGGTCAACTGGTTGCAGATCGAGACTGAATTCCTCTCCGGCTTCCCTTTTATCTGCCTCCAGCTGCAGACAATGCTCCAGAAGATGCTCGAGATGGGGCTCTGGTATCAGACCGAAAACCTGATAATTGTCCTGTCGCAGATACAGAAAGGAATTATCCAGAAAAACAATCTCATCCGGCAGACGATAAGCAAGGTCCACGCGTGCCTGGCCGAGGAGGCCTTTCTGAAAAACCTGGTGGGCGTCTACCTCGACAAAAAGGAGGACAGGCGGGATATTGCTCAATGTCTGCTCCTTCATTTCGGCAGCAAGGCTGCAGCGGTTCTCATCCAGTATCTGATAGACTGCAAGGAAAAAGAAAAACGTTTCTCCCTGCTCGAGTTCATTCCAACCACCGGCAAGGTTGTTTTGCCGGTCTGTGACTTTTGCCTGAAGCAGAATCCTCCATGGTACGTGATCAGAAATCTGATCATCATCATTTCGCGCATGGAAGATCCGCAGCTCTATGAGATGGTGCGGCCCTATCTGACGCACAAGGATATCAGGGTGCAGCTGCAGATTCTGAACTGCATCACCAGATTGGGCGGAGGGCAGATGAGTGACCGTCTGATTGAGGCACTCGATTTTATTAACGACGAATTGAAACAGCAGGTTGTGGTCCAGTTGGGCAACATCGGTGGCCGGGATGTTGGTAATGCTCTCTGCTCTCTTCTTGAAAAACGAGGTGATTTTGCCGTTCACGTCCGGGATGAGCTGGTTTTAACACTCTGTGCGAAGATCAAATACGAGCCTTCAGAGCGTGCGATCAAGGTGGTCAAGGAGCTTGTCAACGAACGTCGGCAGCGTTTTAGCGAAGGGGACCGGATCTTCCAGGCGGCCAAAGACGCCCTGGTCAGTATGGAGTTAAAGAATACCGTCAATGGCCCGCGCGCCTCTCTTGGGTCCTCGCAGTTCGAGGTCGCCGATGATACCGATGCCTTTAGAGTGCCTGTGGCAACAGAGGAAGAATTTGACAGCCTGTTGAAGGGTGAGGTACCTGCCGCGCATGAGGAACCGGAGCAACGCTCCGTGCCGTCAACTGTTTCTAAAGAAGAAGATCAAAAGGAGGCCGAGGAAGAAAAACCTGCAGGCAAGGACAATAAAATCCACGAGGCGATCCTGGAAGCGAAAAAAAATCTGACCGACCCCCATTCCGCTATCCACTTCACCCTCTGGGCAAAGCTGTATGAAGAGATGAGCACTGAAGAATTCACCGCCTTCCATACTGCCCTGAAACATAAAACATATCAGGCGAACGAGGAGATTGTTGCCCGTGGCGACCTGCAGGCGCCGCTTTTCTTCATAGACAGCGGCACCGTCAATTTAGCCAGGAATCTGGCGGGCGAGGAGGTCCAGCTGAGGCCGATCGGTGCGGGTGACCTGATCGGCAGTGACATCTTTCTTACCGGGGAGTCCTGGAATCTTTCCCTCTATGCGAAAGAAACCGTCAATGTACGGGTCTTTGATCTGGAGCATCTTCTCAATATGCAGGTTGATTTCCCCTATCTGGCCGAGAAAATATTCTCTTTTTGTTCGCGCTATGATGTCCTGCAGAGCCTGCTTCGGGTACTTGACGATCCTGCTGCTGCCGGAGGCGACAGTACACAGGTTCAGAGGAAAGTGAAGTCGAAGAAAGCCGCAGACGACACAATTCAGCAGGGCAAGATCTTGAAAAAACTGAGAGGGGGGCTTTGTTTTTCATTACCGGTCGCAACCGATGACAAGAGCAACATTGCCCTTGAAAACCAATTGAAGTTGAGTGTCCGGTTCTCATCCGGAGGTGTCGATTCTCTACCGGCGACAATTGTAGGCACTGTCCGGACTGTGGTCATGCCGGGGAAATCGCTGGTCTTCGTCCGGTTTCTCCAACCTTTGCCCGATGCGCAGTATAGCTGCGAGAACATCAAATTCCTGGAAACCAGGTAAACCTGCTCCTTTTGGGGACGGTGGGTGAGAGAAAGGCATTGCCGGCAGTCTGAACGAGGGCAGGGTATCTGACCACCAGAAACCGCTCAAAGAGGTTGTTGTTTTCCCCCCGGGGTGCTATACAAAAAAGTACACTCTGATAAAAGTGATGCCTGCAGTATGCATTTTTCCCCTTTGCCAGGAAATAGCATATGTCGATCAAGCACCTTGATATTCTGTTCAATCCTCAGAGGATAGCCGTTATCGGCGCAAGTGAGGACGACAAAGCCGTAGGGTATCATGTTTTTAGAAATTTGATCGGCAGGGGATTCCAGGGAATCGTCCATCCGGTGAATTCCGGGATGCGAGGCATCCAGGGCGTTGAGGCTTACGGCACCGTCACCGACATACCCCACCCGATAGACCTGGCCCTGGTGGCAACCCATCCGGATAAGCTGCAAACCGTATTGGAAGACTGCGGTAGAAAAGGGGTCAAAGGGGTGGCGATCATGGCCCCCGATTATAAACACCACACCCATGAGTCTTCTCTTGTCGGCAAGCAGATAAGGAAGTTGTCGGCAAAATACGGTTGCCGGGTGCTCGGCCCTAATTCTCTAGGTTTCCTGCGACCCGCTACCCATCTTAATGCCAGTCTCTACCCGGAAATGCCGCCGGTGGGGAATATAGCCTTTCTCTCCGAAAGCGGCATTTTTTCTGCAGCCTTTCTCGAACATGCCATTCAGAAGAAAGTCGGGTTCAGTTATTTCATTTCTCTTGGCTCCAAACTCGATATCAATTTCGCCGATACCATCGATTTTCTGACTGGGGATAGCAGCACAAGGGCAATCTTCCTCTTCGTCGAAACCATAAATAATGGCCGTTGGTTTATGACCTCGATCCGAAATTTTGCCAGGAACAAGCCGATCATCGTGGTCAAACCGGGGAAGTCAGAGATCTTTTCCATGCAGCCGACCGGCGATTCCGGCTGTCTGGCGGAAGAGGATCTGGTCTTTGATGCGGTTTTTAAAAGAGCCGGTAGCCTGAGAGTCGGCTCGATCGTTGATCTACTCTGCATGGTCGAGACCATTGCCAAACAAAATCGGCCGAAGGACAATCGATTGCTGATTATCTCCAATTCGGTTTCCCCGTCGGAGATGGCCATCGATATGTTGACAGCAATGGGTGGCCAACTCGCCGAACCCAAGCAGGACACTTTGGAGACCATCGGTGAGAGTCTGGCCATCAAAAGAAAATTACGGAACCCCATTTTTCTCCAGGCAGATGCCTCGGCGGACGATTTCCAGGTGGCCATTGAAAGCTGTCTTCGGGATAACAATGTCGATGGCATCCTGGTCATCTACATTCCTTTTCCCGGCACCGACCTGAAAAAAATAGCGGAAACGATTGTTTTTGCTGCCAGAGGTAATCCGAGAACACCGTTATTTTCAACCTGGTTCTGTGAAGAAACGGCTGCAGCCGAGATTGATTTTCTCAACGATAACGGAATCCCCACCTACTATACCACGGAACAGGCGGTGAAGAGCTTCATGTACATGTATCGTTATGATTACAACCTGAAGCTGCTCAGCGAAACCCCTGAAATTATAATCAAAGATTTTTCTCCGGATCTGCAGCTTGCGGAAAATATATTAAGAGACTGTATCGAGTGGAATCGTTTTTCTTTGCGTGCCGATGAGGCTGGAGAAATCCTCAGGGCATATGGCATTCGGACGATTGAAACTGTCAGGGTGGGTGATGCGGAGGAAGCTGTCCGGGTTGCTCGGCGAATGGGATATCCGGTTGTAATGAAAATCGATTTCTCCCTGGATTTCAAAAAATGCTGGCAAGGGGATATGATTCGTCATCTGGACAGCGACCGCCAGGTCAAAAAAGCCTTTTCCTCTTTGCGGGAGATGGTCCATTCCCTGCATGATTCGGAAGCAGGGATAATTGTGCAGCCTATGATATTGCCAACAGGATATGAACTGGCGATCGGGGCCAAGAAAAGCATGAGCTTCGGCACGGTGATTTCTTTTGGTCTTGGCGGTAAATATTTACGGGCCGAGAAGGATTATTCGGTCGGCCTGCCCCCGCTGAACCAGACCCTTGCCAGGCGGATGATGGAAGAGACCAGAATATACCACCATCTCCAGGGATGCTCGGCGTATCAGAATGCCCTGCGCTCTCTGGAGGAGATGCTGGTCCGTTTTTCGCAGCTTATCATCGATCTTCCCCAGATTGGAGAAATCAGCATCAACCCGCTTCTCCTGACAGAAAACGAGGGAATAGTCCGCGATGTGGATATCCAGCTCGACACCAGCCTGCCAAGGGAATACAGGTGGACGAAAGGTGATCTTTGCCCCCTGCACCTCTCCATCCCTCCCTACCCGTTCAAATATGAAAAACAGATCACCCTGAAAGATGGTACGGCAATCCGTATCCGTCCGATTCGCGGCGAAGACGAACCAATCCTGCGAAATTTTTTTGAAGCACTGTCAGTAGAGTCGGTTTTTTCTCGATTCGGTCTGCAACGCATCAATATGCCCCATGATAATCTGGTCCGACTCTGTCAGGTTGACTATGACCGGGATCTCGCCTTTCTGGCTATCGTCAAGGAAAAAGGGCGGGAAGATGTGATTATCGGCGATGTCAGGTTAAACAGGTTGGCCGATCTTGACAGCGCCGAGCTTTCCTTTGTCGTCGCTGATCGATGGCAGGGGAAGGGCATCGGCAGCATTCTCATGGATTATTGTATCATGGTGGCCAGGGAGTTAGGGATAAAAACATTGGTCATGGAGATACTCAAGAAAAATTACATCATGATTAATTTCGGCTACAAATATCAATTCAAGCGGGTCCCGGACACCGAAGAAGACGACATGGAGGAGATGGTGCTCGATCTCAGGTTAGCTGAGTGAGAGTAAGAAGGGGTCAGAACGAAACACCAGCCATGAGCGGGAAAAAAATCCGAGCTCATTATTCATGAAACTGGCCGGGCCAGGTCGGAAGAGGCGGATTAATCAGTAGTCTTATCGACTATTGTGATCCGTAAAATGACGGGGGCCGGTTCCTGCTTTTTCCCAGTATCTGCTGTGGTTAATCCGGCGTTGGTCTCCGCGAAATTCTTTTGGGTCACAGGTTGGTTGCCTGGGGTCTGCTGCTGATCATATGCCTGGGTGTCTTCCTCGATTGGTTGTGGGGCGAAGGCGCTCCATGCAGAACCACTTAGCAGAGACAGGATTCCGGTCAAGGCGACCACAATCAATATTTGTTTTTTCATGGTAGACTCCTTATCAAGGTAGGTCTCTCAAATTGTCCACAAAACTTTTTCAACCTGTTCACTGACAATGCACTTCTGCCTGGATTAGTGCCATAGATTATACGCTTTATTACATGATAAGCAGTCTCAAGATATCTGCGTCCCTGAAACGGATATTTTTCAAAAATAGAGCACCCGTCGACTTCCTGCTCTCTGTCACCATCACGACAAATTCCGGAGATCGAACATTTATTGTTTGACAAAAGACTTCGTTTTGATAGGCTTTTTTATGGCTTGAATAACATGTGTCCTTGTCTCCGGAACTTTACATGAAAAAAAAATCGGCTCCGCAATATAATTTTTCTCAGCTTGATCTTCCTTTGCCGCTAACCGGCCTGAAAGGACAGTTTTTACAGGTGATCGCCGCCGTCGGGGAGGAAAGTTTCGAACTGCTGGCGGGCTTGTTGGTAATGATTATGGTGGAGCGCACCCATGGTCCGGCAGGACTGGGAATTTTTGCCTACCTGATGGCCTGCATGTTTGCCGTCCGCTATTTCTGTTCCTTTGGGGTGGTGCGATATGTCGAGGTGGAGACTGCCAGGCAGAGTGAAGACGAGGCCCGGGAACATCTGTTTGCGCGAGGGGCCCTGGCCGTTTTTTGCCTGGCTCTTCTGGGAGCGATGCTGCTTCTGGCGACAGCCGACATTGACACCTCACACACCCGTATAGACGAGCGTTTTGCGGCGTACGTCCTTTTAGCCATACTGCTTCCAGTCGCCAATCTCAACAGCCTGAAGCTTGCGGTATTAAATGGCCTTGGACATCATGGGCAGGTGGCATGGCTGCGGCTGATACGGCATGGGGCTATCCTTGCGCTTATCTATATTTTTACCCGGTCCCAGCTTGCCCCCTCGTTTCTTCTACTTGCCTACCTGCTTGCCGACATCCTCCTTACCTGGCAGCTTCGCCGGTACTGCAGGTTGCCGGGGCTGCGGATAATCGGTAAAAAATTTGATGCGGTGGGACGGACGCTCCGCCAGGGTTCGGCCTACCTGTTTACCGATAACGGCCTGGATCTGCTCCTCAATATCGATCTTTTCGTTCTCGGGCTCTTTGTCGGATCTGCGAAGCTGGGAAGTTACGCCGAAGCGGCAGTGCTGGTCCGCTGCAGTCTGGTGTTCGCCATTGCCCTGAAGCCGATTCTCCGCCGCTACTATACCCGGACAGCAGCCGAACAACCTGCCGCTCTCTCCACCGTTGTCGGACAGCATACAGCGATATTTTTCTGTCTGCAGAGCCTTTTTGCCCTGCTCACTCTGTTATATTTTCCGCTGGTTCTCGATTTCTTCTTTGACTTTCGCCGGGAAACGGTACAGTCCCTGGAAATATTCAGGGTCTTTGTCCCAGGGTTGATTTTTTATGCCACCTTCATGACCATTGAACCGGTTTATGAAGCTCTGCAGAGGGCAGAAGATCTCAAGCGGTTTACCCTGACCGTGGTCGGGGTGAACTTCGTTCTTACCCTTTACCTGGTACCGGTTGCCGGGATTTTCGGGGCTGCCGCGGCAACCATGCTCACCATGCTGGCACATTTTTTCCTGTTCGGGCGTAGACTGGCACTGCGGTTGACTCCCGGGAAGATAATTTTTCTATGCGCCGGGGTGGCGATGTATCTGATCTACAGTCTGTTCAGTAACCTTGCCTGGCATCCGGCCGTTTATTTCTGGCTCGCCCCTCTGCTGCTGTTCCTGGCTTTTTATGGATGCGGTCTTTTTGGGATAGGATTGAGGATGGGCGTAGAGACGGACTGACAGTTGATCAAATTTTAGCCCGCCGAAAAAGGCGAGGAAAATTGAATCGCAATACTGTTGACTGACTAGAGAATTCAACTAACGAAGAAAGGAGACAAAACACCATGACGGACAAGTCAGAGGAACTGGATATGGCTTCGAATGGCAGTAAAAGGAGGCGGAAAATCCCAATTCCCAAAATCAATTTCAGGGTATCCGGATCAATCCGGCTGCTGGTTATCCTCGCCGGTCTCGTCGTACTGGCCTACAATGCCGTTTTTGTGTATGTCCATCCCAATGAATACGGGATAAAAGTGATCCGCATCGGCGTCAACCGGGGGGTTCAGAAGCAGGTGTACACTGCGGGTCTTAATCTGGTTATTCCCGGCATGCAGCAGATGCATCGTCTGCCCCGTGATATTCAGGTCCTGGAGTTGACCAACTATCCGAAAACGGCCTCCATCCTGGCTCGTAAGGACCGGGCGGCGCATATCCAGACCTCCGACGGATTCTTCGTCGATGTCGACGTGTCGATCCTCTATCATATCGACGATCCCTATCTGGTCTTTACCAAGATCGGTCCCGGTACACTCTTTGAGGACAACGGTATTATACCCAAGGCGGAACCGGCGCTGAAAGAGACCTTGGGTAAATTGACTACCGAGGATTTCTACAATAGCCATCTGCGCGTGGCCAAGACTCGGGAAGCCAGGGAGCGGCTGAATGAGGAACTGCACCCCAAAGGGATCCTGGTCGATCAGGTGCTGGTCCGCTATTTCCGCTACAGCCCGGAGATTCAAAAAAACATCGAGGAGAAGAAGTTGAAGGATCAATTGGTGTTTACCAACCAGGCCGCGGCCCGGGCCGCCACCGAGGAGGCCCAGCTGAAGAAAATCATCCAGGAAGGTCAGGTGTCGGTGGAGGTGGAGATGGAAAAGGGTCGGGCCTACGTGACCAGAAAGCTTGCGGAAAAAGACCTTTATGTCCGGCGGAAAAACGCCGAGGCGGATCTGTTGGTAAAACTTGCCGAGGCTGAGAAGGTCCGGCTGAAAAACGATGCCCTGAAAGGGCTGGGGGCCGAGAGAATGGTTGGCCTGAAGATGGCCGATGTCTACAAGGGGCTCAATACGATCATCCTCTCCAGTGACGGCAGCGCCGGTGTCAATCCCCTTGATTTGAATAAAGCCCTCAGGCTCTTCGACGTACGTCAGGGAGGTGCCCAATGAAAAGGTTTCTTCTGCTGCTGCTTATGGTTTTCGTTCTCCCGGCTCTCTCGGGGTGTGTCCTGTACAGCACCGATTCCACCGAGGTGGGGGTGCGCACCAAAAAATTCACTCTCTTTGGTGAGAAGGGTGTCGAAAACAAGGTCTATCCACCGGGCTCGACCTATATCTTTCTGCCCTTTATCAATGATTGGAACACCTTCGACACCAAACTGCAGAACCTGGAAATGGTCTTTGAAAGTACGCGAGGGGATCGGCGCAGTCAGGACGATCTGCTCTTTAAGACCATCGACGGCAACGACATCAGCCTCGATGTGATTATCGCCTACCGCCTGGATGCCGAAAAGGCGCCCTATGTGCTGCAGAATGTCGCCGAAGATGACCGGACGCTCCGGGAAAAGATTGTCCGGACCATTGCCCGCAGCAAGCCCCGTGATATTTTCGGCGAGCTGACCACAGAAGAGTTTTATGTGGCCGATAAACGGGAGGCGCAGTCGCAGCGGGCAAAAGATGTACTGCAGGAGATGCTCGGGCCTCTCGGCATTGTCGTCGAAAAGGTGCTGACCAAGGATTACCGCTTCAACAGGGAATACCAGAAGGCGATCGAGGACAAAAAGGTTGCCGATCAGCAGGTCCAGAAAAACAAGTCGGCCCAGCATGCCGCCTTGGAAGAGTATAAACGAAAACTGGAGGAGGCCAAAGGCGAGGTCAACAAAATGATCGCCGATGCCGACGGGACCTACCGCAAGGCCCAGATCGAGGCCGATGTCTATTACGAGAAGCAGCAGCTCCTGGCTGAAGCCATCAAGGCCGAAGGTATTGCCGATGCCAAAGGTATCCAGGAGATGAACAACGCCCTGGCCGGCACCGGCGGCGAGGCCCTGGTGAAGCTGCGCATAGCCGAAGCCCTGCAGGGCAAGCAGATCATGCTCCTGCCTGTCTCTGAAGGGGGAATGAACCTCAAGACCACGGATATGAATCAGCTGATCAATACCCTGGGCGTCAAAACGATGTCGGGGAAGAACTAATCCTGGTACCGGGAACGGGCCCCGGGCATTTCGGGGCATTTCGGCTGTCTGTCACCTCCGGTCCTTTACGGGGGTGACAGGTCGTTTTTGACAATAGGGGCAGGTAATATTCCCGGGAGATGCTGATCAATTTTGAGAATGGTCATTCTCCCTGATGGCCTCATCACGATATGCAAGCCGCTGTGGATCGTGCCAGAGTCTCAACATGGCCGCATTGATACGGAAATAGTGAAAACAGATAGCAAGAAATTTCAAATTCCTTTGTATTCCACCCCATACCTGCACCCATAACGCCTGCACCGGCGTCTTTTGGGTCCGGCTGCTCTTTGGGCTGAGATATCTCTTCCAGCCGATATCGATGCTGGTGATGCCCCATATCTGCCGCATGACCCCATAACCAAGCAAAAGATTGACCAACCCTTTTTTTCGGTTACTACCCAGTCCGAAGGTCCGTTTCATAATCGTTTGCATATGATCAAAGGTATAAAAACTCTTAAATGCATCATTATACGCATTGTCCAATTCGTCGTCGGTCATTCTGGGATGTCTTACTACCCGGTGGACCAGGTCATATTTGTTCAGGTCGGCGTCCATCCAGGATTCCTGCCTGAGCATATCCCGATGCAGTTCAGAGCCCGGCAGCGGGGTAAAAATACTGAGACTGAGCAGATCGACCGGCAGCTCTCGTTTTAAGGTGTCAATATCCCGGAGAATCGATTCACGGGTGTCCTCCGGGACACCGATGATATAGGCGCCGATGGTCAGGACAGGATGCTTTTTCCAGGTCAGCAGCATCTCGCGATACATTTCGATGCTGTTCTGCCGCTTTTTCATTGCCGCAAGGTTCGCCGCATTGAGACTTTCCAACCCGATGAAAACGGTGCCTACCCCGGCTGCAACTGCTTTTTCTATAAAACCGGGTATCTCGTGACACCTTGTATCGACCTGAATGGCGACCAGCAATTTTATACCTTCCCGGCGAAGACGGATCAGGCAGTCGAGGTGGGCTTCCCAGCATTCGTTGCGGGCAAAGTTATCGTCGGTGATAAAAAGAGCCTTGGCCCCCTTGGCGTGAAGGTCCCTGACATAAGCAGCCAGGTATTCAGGGGACCTGGTGCGACTTCTTCGTCCCTGCACATTGATGATACAGCAGAAATTACAGCCAAACGGGCAGCCGCGGCCCAGATCGATACTCCCCATCTGCGACATGCTGCCGGCAATCATCTCCGCAGTATAGTAGGGCAGGGGGGACTCGCTGATTGCCGGCACCGAGCCGATAAAATTATAGAGGGGCTGCACGGTTTGTTGCCAGCAATCGAGCAGGACCTGATCAAAACGGCCTCCCTCCAGTTCCCCGGCAAAAAGACTTATCCCCTCTTGTTGCGCTGCAACCAGTTCGGCCGGCATCTCATCCAGCATGGCAATGCAGCCCGAGACATGAAAGCCCCCGATACTTACCGGAATATCTTTTCTTCGAAAAATACGGGCAACATCAAAAGCCCTAGGAAATTGATTGGTTTGAACCCCGACAAGACAGACCAGCGCCCGCCGGCCGTGTCTGGTCAGGTCGCCGGTCAGGGCATCATAGTCGGGGGCGAGAAAATTTTCATCCAATGCACTCACCCTGATCTCCACATGTTCTCCCAGGACCTGTCGCCGGGCGGCATCCCGGGCCAGGCCATGAACTACGGCCAGGGTGTTGCTCGGCATGTAAGGGTGGCGCCAGTGAATGGCGAAACCGTCATCGTCGTATTTTGTGGGCTTGATGAGGATGAGATGGAAAATTGCATTATTTGAGGGGGTGAGATCAAGCAGTTTTGGAACTTTTGCAAGGCTTCGCCTGAAGGCCTTGAGATCCTTGCAGCTCTCTTTAAAACCCTTGATATAATCTTGCAAATCTTCACCTCATTAAAATGGTCACAACAGTCAAGACACCATCTGCTGACACCGAGAAAAATCCTCTCCCTTCAAAAGGGAGATTTTACAATGCGCCCATGTGGGGTATAAGTAGTGCAATAGTTATTACGAAACCCTTGCCCTTTTCACCAGACTCTGGCAGATGGCGGCAGGTATAACGAACCGGCCTTGCCTGGCATTGCGGCCGCCATAACTCTTGATACCATAACCAGAAATGACAAACTGGTAAGAACCTTTTACAAAGGGATGGCTAAGTAAATTTCTTTGTCGGGGCAGGGCGTTCATGGTGCCATTGATGCCCTGAATTTACCCCTCCTTTTTTGATATGCAGGAATCCATTTCACCCAATAGGCTTTATCTCATCATCGCCGCACTGCTGGCGCTTTTCCTCGGAGCCCTGGATGCCCTGATCGTCAGTGCGGCAATGCCTTCCATCGTCACCGATCTCGGGGGCTTGACACTCTACAGTTGGGTCTATTCCGCTTATTTTCTCGCCCGTGCGGTTTCCCTGCCGGTCTTCGGCAAGCTGGCCGACCTGTTTTCCACCAGGAGGCTCTTTCTCTTTTCCATCACCGTGTTTCTGCTCGCCTCTCTTGGTGCCGGTGCTGCCCCATCCATGTCTTTTCTCATTGGGGCGAGGGTTTTTCAGGGGATAGGTTCAGGAGGGATTTTTGCTCTGGTTTATATTGTGCTCTCGGATATTTCACCTCCCGGGGAACGCGGCAAGACCCTGTCGTTCGCCAGCTCGGTATGGGGCATTTCGTCGATAATCGGACCAACCCTCGGCGGCTGTATCGTCACCTATTTTTCCTGGCGATGGATTTTCTTCCTCAATGTACCCCTGGCCCTCGTGTCGCTGGTGACCATCGGTCGATGCCTGCCGCGCCTGGACCGGCAAGCCAAAAAGGTGCGTCTGGATTTTGCGGGAATTGGCTGTCTCTCCGGCTTCATCCTCTCCTTTTTGACTATCTTTATTATTGGTGGCCGGGATTATGGCTGGTTGTCAGGGGAGATCCTCAGCCTCGGAGCCATGTCGATGATTTTTGCCACCTTGTTTGTCTTCGTCGAAAAAAGGGCGGCCGACCCGGTGCTCGATCTGCGTTTTTTCGCCCGGCCGGTTTTTGCCCTCGGCAATGGCGCGGCCTTCTGCGCCAGCTTTGCCATATTTTCCCTCTTTGCCTATGTCCCGCTCTTTCTTGAAGGTGCCTTGGTTAAGACTCCGATGCAGACGGGGGTAACCATGCTTTCCCTGAGTCTCGGCTGGTCGGCGGGGTCCCTGGTGCTCGGACGGTTCGTCGACGGAGCCGGCAGCAGGAGAGCTGCCGTCCTTGGCGGGACCCTGCTCGCGGTCAGCGGGGTGGTGATGCTGCTTTTTAGCCCCAAGACCTCTCTTACCGCCTGCTTTTTCGTCTTTCTGGTTGCCGGTCTCGGCATGGGCTTCGTCACCCTTTCAACCCTGCTGCTGGTCCAGGGGGACCTTGCCAAGGTTAACCTGGGGGTGGCCACCTCTTTCCACCAGTTTTCCAGAACCCTTGGCGGCACAATCGGGGTCGGGATCTGCGGCGGAGTGATGACGACCGGGCTTTTTCGTCAACTGGAAGGGTCTGCCGCCATGATGCCGGTAAAGGTCATGGCTTTGCTGCATGAAAGCATGGAAAACCTGTTCCGTGAGGAATTCAGGCATATGTTGAGCCGGAAGAGTGAGGCTGTGCTGTCGCTCGCCGTCTCCGATGCCATGTCGACCGTCTTTGTGCTTATTCTCAGTGCGGCCGTGCTCTGCCTGATCTGCGGCGTGATATTGAGCAGCAGGCCGTCGTTAAGAGATGGCAAATCATCGAATCCTGGCGATGACCGTAACTAGGATCTGTTCATCGTCCTCGCCTTGAACGGCGAGTCGCAGCGTAGAATTGTCCCTCAAGCCGGCTGGATAGTTGAGCATTACCGGTTGTTCTTTAAGGAGGATGCCGGCGCCATTGCAGTACCGGCAACCGTAAGAAGGTCTGCCATACCCGGAGCATCTTGGACAGTGGCTTTTAAATGGGACATAAAAGTGCATGATGCCGCCCAGTTTCGCCTGTTTTTGGGATAAGGGGATCTCCACCGTGATATCTTCTTGCCCTGTCTTGTGTACTCGCACTCTTGATCTGAATTCTTCACGGATATCCCCAAAGCCGGTATCGAATGGGGACCGGAAGCGGTGAGACAGGGGGGTGGGGGTGAACAGGTCGAAGGGAGATAGTTTATTGTCAGGAACAAGAGGTTCAATGATCTCTTCGGCAGGGCCTTGCTCCGGGGAAACCTGTTGTCCGGGGCCATCTCCTGCTGCATCCTCTAAAGACTTGTCATATAACCGGCGGCTTTTAGGGTTGCTGAGTACCGAGTAGGCCTCCTGGAGATTTTGAAAGGGGACCTTGTTGTCTCCGTAATAATCGGGATGATATTCTTTGGCGAGCTTGCGATAGGCCGCCTTGATCTTTGCCTGGCTGGAGGCGACAGGGACTCCCAGGATGAGATAGTAATTTTTGGGCATTTCGGCTCCTCCTGCAAATAATAAGGCTTTGAAAGAGGGGAGATACGCATCTGTCAACCGTTACCAGTCTTCCATCGGCATCCCTTTCTCGATAATGGCATCAACCATCTGAATATCCTTTTGCGCAAGGGCGACCTGCTTTTCAAGCAGATCGCAGAGTATATCGTCTTCGCCCAGCAGCCTTCTGGTTTTTTCACGCAGATTTTCGCCACGTTGCAGATACTCTTTCATCTCTTTGACAATACTCTTTCGCCTGGTGTGTTTTTCCAGCTCGGTTTCGATTATCGGCAGTAGCCTTTTAATTGACAACTCGACCAGGAGATCCCTGGAGATCTGTTGGCTCTTGGCATGGGCATTGATTGATCGCAGGGAGCTTCGGCTGAGGACAAAGGTCTTCTGCCGGCGTGGGGTCGAATCTTCAGGCATCATCGCAGCCTCACGGGCAAGCCGGTCGAGGAGCGTCGGGTCTTCTACGAGTTTATCGAGTAACGATTTCTGCTTTATCCCCAATTGTCCGGCGATGATCCCCAGTAGTTCAATGGCTTCCCGGGGGAGTTTGAAGGTTGCCCGAACAGATTGCTTCTTCCTCAGTTCATCTAAAGATATCTGCCTGGTATGCATGGTTTTTGCAACACTCTTTCTACTCATGATAACCACTCCTTAGCAGAAAAATATATCAATCGCATTATTAAGTCAATAAATGATTGAAAAGTAATGTAAGCAAAAAACAGAAAAAAATATATTTATGATATTGACATAAAAAAATGTCGTATTTATTGTCTCGGACAAAGAAAAGAATGCGTTTGCAAGTGGTGTCCCGGGCGGCGGGAAGACGACAGAAGAGTCAATGGTAACAAGGGCCTGACGCCATCTTAAAAGACGTCAAAGACAAAAAACTGTGAAGGAGGAACGGCTATGTGGACAAGAGTTAATGATATTGACCGGATGTTCGATGCCATGGATCTGTTTCGTTCCAGGTTAAATCGTATGTTCACCGACTACGGCGGATCGTATGGCGATGATTTTGGCTGGAGACTTGTCGATGGTTCACCGCGGACAAATCTCTACGACAACGGGGACAAACTGCAGGTAATTGCTGAGGTTCCCGGTATGACCAAAGAAGATCTCAATATCAAAATTCAGGGCAATTATCTGGAAATCAGTGGTACTCGTAATCCCGATGCGCCGAAAGGGTACAAGGCCCATCGCGTCGAGAGGAATATGAGTTCCTTTACCCGGAGTTTCACTTTGCCATCCGATGTTGATGCCAACAAGATCGAAGCTGTCCTGAATAATGGCTTGCTGACCCTGGTGTTGCCTAAAGTGGAGGCTGCCAAACCAAAGCAGATCAGCATCAGCTAATATCCCATTGAACTTTGAAATTGATTTTTGGAGGTTAAGCCATGAAAGAGAGCACGGATCTTACCACTAAAAAGGAAAACATGATGGAGAAGCGGCAGGAACTACCCAGGGTAGCGCCGGTGGTCGATATCTATGAGAACCAGGATGAAATCCTGCTGCATGCCGATATGCCAGGGGTTACCAAGGAGCATATCACCGTCAACGTCGATAATGGTAAACTGGAGATTTCCGGCATCCGCAAACTGGAGACGTCAGGCACCGGGAACTGGAGTGAGTTCGGCGATGTCGAATACCGCAGAGTCTTTTCCGTTCCCCAGTCGATAGATGTAGCCAAAGTCAACGCGGAACTGAAAGAAGGCGTGTTGAAACTCCACCTGCCGAAATCGGAAGCAGCAAAACCGAGAACGATCGAAATCAGTGCAATGTAGATTGGGGGGGAGGCTACACCAGAAGGCACTGAGAAGGGGGAAACCGTCCTGGGACGGTTTCCCCTTATTGATTCAGCATATTGATTGTTGCGGGATAAGAATTGAGAAAAATACCATTTTGCCTGTCGGTGGAAGAGGTTGGCTATTCCCGCAGATTTAAACTTAGCACGGAGACCGGGCAATGGCGGAAAATTTTTTCCGAGGTTGTGCCGAACATGTAATCCTGGAAATTTGTTCTGCCTTTTGAACTCATAACTACAAGATCGGCTCCAAGCTCGTCAACCACCTTGAGAATCTCCTCAAATGGTACGCCGATTCTGATAATCGTTCTTGCGGCAACCGCTCTCGACGACCATTGACAGATCAGATCGTCCATCTTGTGGATTCGTCTTCCGGTCTCGTCATTGATAAATTTTGTTACGGTAATGGTGCCGGGGTCCTCATCCTGGCATATCGTGCGGATATGATCAATCTGTCTTTTATTAATCACGCTTACGGCGATGAGTTCCGCTGAATTTCTTTCTGCGATTCCCGCAGCATATTCCAAGATTCGTTGGGAATAGACAGAGAAGTCGATCCCGACAACTATTCGATGGATGTTTTTCATCGTACTCCCCTCGCTTGTCGATTTCGGCTGAATCGTTCACGGGTTCTGACGCTTAAGACCGGAACGGGAGAATGCCGGAAAACCCTCTCGCCATTGGAGCCATGCAGGGTCCCGACCAGGTTGCTTTTGCCTTTGTTGGCGAGGACGACGAGATCCGCTTTTTCTCTGTCTACGGCCCGGAGTATAACCTCAAATGGAATCCCCACCTCGATCTGAACACTCATCTGAAGTTGGTCGACAGCAAAATGTTCCTTGATCATCTCCCGGATTTTTTTTTGACGCTCCCCTTTGATCTGCTCTATGTAGGCGTCAACACTAAAGTCAGAGGGAAAGTAAGGGCTCACCGTTCGTACTGCATCGACATCCCTGGTGTTGATGACATTGAGGAGTATTATTTCAGCCTTCAGGCCTCTCACCAGTGTTACGGCACAGTCTATGGTCATAATTGAATAGTCTGACATATCTACACAGACCAAGACTCTCTTGATTCCTTTCATTTTCAGCCCCCTATTCTGTCTATGTTTGCTTAATGGGTCAACTGTCCTCCTGCTGAGGTGTGATGGGCCCGGGGATAACCTGGTCAAGATAAACTGAGCAATTCCTGTGCCAGAGAAAGGATGGGTAGGCGGCGCGAGATAATACAGCCTCTCTGGATGAGATTCTTTTTCAAGGGGAAGGCAACCGTGATGCATTGTCAGATTTCTTATCAACTGTAAAGAAAGCTGACACCTGTCCCGGACGCCGACAAGATCCTTACATGCACTCTTCACCGTTGCAAAAAACCTTAAAACCGCAGCTTTCTTGTCGTGATTGTTTCCTCAAGTGTTTTTGCCAGACATGACGATCCCCGTCCTGCATATGGAACGAAATACATAATGATACCCGGCAAGTCGGTAGCCACTCTTTACGGGCAGGCAAAAACCTGAGAATGATGGCTGGCCTTTCCAGGGCACTATAAAAGCAATGGAAAAATAAGTACCAGCCATTGGCATGGAAAATGCTCAAAAAGGTCGAGACTTGAAAATGATGCACTCATGCAGGCAGCAAAATAAATGTAGTATGCGGGAGGAACTTACATGTCATCAATAGCGTTGTTTCCCTGTTTATCGTCGCTCGATTCCGGAATTATAGGTGAACTGTCGAGCACCCTCACCCTCACGGTGTACACCGACGAGAATCTGTTCGGGGATACTGCGGCAAGATTTGGCGGTAAACCGGACAGGCTGAAGAAACTGATGTACAACAAGACATCGGTCTTCAATCAATTCACCCTGGAGAAAGAAAAAGCCGTCAACACCTTCCGTCTGGTCTTGGCGGAAAAACTTGCGGCCCCGGAACAGTATCTGTTCCACGGCTTTCTCACTTCCCTTGTTCCTAATCAGGTAACGGAGGTGTTGCGGGTGCTTGTGGTCGACAGAAGGGAAAGACGAATTGAACGGGCCATCAAGGCGGGACTGACTCCTGCCGAGGCAAAGAAGAAAATTCGCCACCACGACATCAGTGCCTTTAACTGGACTGATTTTCTCTATGAAAAAGAGGCATATGACCGCACGTTGTATGACATGGTGGTGCCGGTGGAAAGTAAAAATCACCGGGAGATAACCAAGGAGATTCTCGGGTATTTTCACCGGACTTCCGTGTTGCGGTGCCCCGAATCCCAGCAGGCTGTTCAGGATATGAAGATAGTGGCCGAAATCGAGCGTGTCCTGCTGCACAATGGTCATAAAATCACCGTCAAGGCCAATAGCGGTACCGTTACCCTGGTGATCCAGAACAGCGTGTTCAATTTTACCGGTTTGAAAAACGATCTTACCGAACTTGTCCTGCAGATACCAGGAGTCCGGGAGATCGCTTTTGAGAGATGCAAAAGCTGTGAGGACTCGGTGTATCGACAGCAGAAATTCGAACTCCCATCAAAGGTATTGTTCGTCGACGACGAACGTGAATTCGTTCAGACAGTTTCCCAGCGGCTGATCAGCCGCGATGTCGGTACCTACGGGGTGTACGATGGTAAAAAAGCCCTGGAACTGGTCGCCGAAGATCGTCCCGAGGTCATGGTACTTGATCTCAAGATGCCTGGGATGCACGGGGTGGAGGTCCTGCGCCACACTAAGGAAATTGCTCCGGAGATAGAGGTGATAATCCTTACCGGTCATGGCACGACCAAGGACAGGGAGGAGTGCATGCGGCTCGGTGCCTTCGCCTATTTGAATAAACCAGTCAATATTGAAGAGCTCTCGGCAACGATCAAGGCAGCCCACGAGAAGGTGCATGCCGCTTTACTGCCTGTATAGGCTGATGATCAAGGAATTCAATTCAAAAGGAGTACCACCCAAATGGAAAAGACTTTACATGCCAAAGTACTGCTGGTCGATGACGAGGAGGAGTTTATCAAGACTCTCGCTCAGCGACTGGAGATGCGCGGCCTGAAGGTAACCGGGGTGACCCGGGGGGAAGACGCGGTGGGCCTGGCCGACAGACAGAGTTTTGACGCCATTGTAATCGATCTTGCCATGCCCGGTATGGATGGTCTCGAAACACTGAAGAGGATCAAGGAGAGCCACCCCGAGGCGGAAATAATCATGCTGAGTGGCCAGGGGACGGTCAAGTCGGGGATCGAAGCTATGAAACTCGGGGCTGAGGACTTTCTCGAAAAACCGGTCGATATGCAGGAGCTGCTCACCAAAATAGATGAAATGAAGAGCAAACGTATCTTGATTCTGGAGAAGCAATCGATGGAGGAAATCGACAACATCCTGAAAAGCAAACCTTGGTAACTCCCCTGTAGGGAGAGAAAAGAGCGGGAAGGGCGTCCTGTCAACCGGCAGAGGCAAAGGACTTCCTTAATAATACTGGAAATTCCGTGGACAGTTTTTGCGGCTTACGGATAATTGCGTCTTTTCCTCGCCAACATGGCGGGGGGAAAATCAAAGGTGGTGGGACTATGTCGATGACAAAAGATATTGCTGAGTCTCCAGTGCTGGCCGAGGCAAAGAAGCTCGGTGGCTCGAAAACTTTCCAATTTAATTGGAAAAGGTTTTTTTTCATTCTCCTTGGCATCGGGCTGTTTCTCGGAGTCTATTTCTCTCCCCCCTGGGCGGCGGCCATCGACCCGCTCGGAGTGAGTTTTGAACTCAACCGACAGGCAAAAGGAGCATTGGCGGTTTTTTGCCTGGCTGCGGTCTGGTGGGTCTTCGAGGTAGTCCCCATCGGGGTGACCAGCCTGGCCATCGGTACCCTGCAGGCCCTGTTTTTCATCCGGGACCCGAAGGTGGCTTTCAAGGATTTTATGGATCCCTCTGTCCTGTTCATTTTCGGTTCGCTGGTCATCGGTATGGTCTTCACCAAGACCGGGCTGACCAGAAGACTAGCTTACAAGATGCTCTCGATTATCGGTGAACGGACGAGCATGATCTATCTCGGCTGCATCGTAATGACGGCAATGCTTACTCATTTGATGGCCCATACGGCAGTGGCGGCGACTATGTTTCCTCTGCTCATGGCCATCCATGCCCTTTATACCGACGAGGAAGGACCGACCCGCTTCGGCAGGGGATTGTTCATCGGCATGGCTTATGTTGCCGGGGCAGCTAGTATCATCACCCTGCTCGGAGCAGCACGCGGTGCGGTGGCCTTGGGCTTTTACAAGGATATCATGAAAGTCGAGATTTCCTTTTTCAAGCTGACCATGTTCATGTTCCCTATCGGCTGGCTGATGGTCCTGCTGCTCTGGGCTTTCTTTATGGTGGTTTGCAAGCCTGAAAAGGCTCGCATAGAAGGTCTGAAGGAGCGGGCAAATTCAATGTACAGGGATTTGGGCAGGTGGACCAGGGACGAACTGCTGGTGCTGGGAATCGTTTTTTCGGTCATCCTGGTCATTGCCTTGAAAAACTTTGTCCCGGCTTTCGCCGGCCTCGACAAGACGGGAATCCTGCTGGTCTCTACTATCGCCTTTTTCGTCCTGAATATTCTCAGTCTCAAGGATCTGGAAGATATCCCCTGGAATATCGTCCTGCTCTTTTCCGGAGCCATGTCCATCGGTTTTTGTCTCTGGGATACCGGGGCTGCCAAATGGCTGGCGGTCAATTGGCTGCAGCTGTTCAAGGATTCATCGGGCATCGTCTTTATTCTGGGCATGGCCTTTTTCGTCATGATTATGACCAATTTTATCATGAATGTCGCGGCGATAGCCATATCTTTACCGGTAGCGCTGGTCATCGCCCCTTATCTCGGGGTGGCTGGCGAAGTTATCCTCTTTTCCGCGCTGATCACCGCCGGAATGCCCTTTCTGCTGCTGGTGGGCGCAGCCCCCAATGCGATCGCTTACAGTTCCAGGCAATTCACTCCCGGGCAGTTTTTCCTCTATGGCATTCCGGCCAGTATCATGCTGATGGTGGTAGTCTGGCTGGCGGTTAAAATCATCTGGCCGCTGATGGGCATGACGGTCAGTGTACCGATCGGCGGATGATTGCACGTGATCCCGCGGATGAAAGCCATTGCCGGTTGTACGTCTCATTGTGGTGAGATCTAACCGGCAGGAGGCAGAAAAAGTGGGCGACAGAAAAAAAGAGCTGAGCCGGAAACAACATAAAATAGTTGATCAGGACGGCCTCGAATATGGTAGATTGATTGCGGAGATAGCCAAGAGCAGTCTGTTGCCGGCGCAGGGATTTATAGCAAAAATGATGAGTCGCTGACATTATGAGACCACTATCCGCCCTTGCCCATAAACTCGTCCCCTATGCCTTCAAGGAATCGAGTATTTTCAGCCTGCATAAGAGAAGCTACGGCCAGTTTCGCACGCTGCTCTTTCTGGTGATGATCGCCATTGCCATGGGACCGGTGATCATCACCGCCGGTCTCGGCTATTTCAACTACAAGGATCTCCTGCAAAAGGAAGAGCGCGGGCAATTGGAGTCGAGGCTGGTTGGTTCCAGCAGGTCGATAGAGGCCCTGATCGACAGCCTTAAGTCGATTGTCATGTTCGTCGCCAGCAAAAACAGATATGTCGAGCTGACCACCGGCAATAATCTGGAGGAGCTGTTTGGCAGGATAAAACGCCAGTATGCGTTCTTTGCCGATCTGGGGGTGATCAATCAGGCCGGTATCCAGCAAACCTATTGCGGTCCCTATGATCTGGTCGACGCGGATTACAGCGGCGAACAGTGGTTCAAGGAGGTCATCGACCGGGGAGTCTTCATCAGCCGGGTCTATACCGGGTACCGGCATGTACCGCATTTTGCCGTTGCAGTTGCGAACCAGGACCCGAAAACCAGGAAAACCTGGGTCCTGCGGGCTACTATCGATGCGGTTACGCTGCAAAATTTTGTCAATACCATCAAAACCAACGCCTCGGATGATCTCTTCTTGGTTGATGACGAAGGCTCTCTGCAGACTTCGTCAGAACATTATGGGGGGAACATCTCATCGCTGGTCGCCCACCTCGGGCCGGGCATCCAGCAGGGGCTTTCCAGTGAGGGCCAGAATATCTTCTATGCCATCGCAAAAATAAAAAATTCTCCCTGGTCTCTGGTCCTGGTGGAAAAGCGATACATCCATCATCAGGACTGGACGACCTTTCGCATGAGACTCCTGGTCATTGTCCTTGCCTGTCTTGCCCTGAACCTTGCCATCGTCTATGGGCTGGTGACCATGCTCACCAATCTCATTCGCAAAGCCGATGAGATGCAGATGACTATGCTGCAGGAGGCGGAACACACTGACAAGCTGGCCTCTATCGGCAGGTTGGCGGCAGGGGTCGGCCACGAAATCAACAATCCATTGGCTATCATCAATCAGAAAACCGGATTAGCCGATGACCTGATGCAACTCTCTCCCGATTTCGAGCATAAGGCGGCTATTGAGGGGTGCCTGAGGGTTATCGATCAGAGTGTCGAGAGATGCAAGGCCATTACCCATCGCCTGCTGGGCTTTGCCAGACGGGCCGACGTACATAGTGAGAGTCTGCAGGTCAATGATGTGATTAAAGAGGTTATGCAATTTCTCGAAAACTCGATGATGCACAGCCGGATACGCCTGGATCTGCAGTTGCAGGACGATCTGCCGCTGATCTTCAGCGATCATCTCCAGCTGCAGCAGATTTTTTTAAATATTATCAATAATGCCATAGATGCCATCGGCAAGGACGGCCTGGTAACCATCACCACCCATCTGGTGGCCGGTGAGGTGCGCGTGGTCATTCAAGACAACGGTCACGGCATCGCGGGTGACATCCTGCCCCACATTTTTGAACCGTTCTTTACCACCAAGGAGACAGGGAAAGGGACGGGACTCGGCCTGTCCATTACCTACGGCCTTATAAAAAAACTCGGGGGGGATATTACTGTCCGGTCCCATGTTGGCCAGGGAACGGCCTTTACCATAACTCTTCCCATCCACAGTGAGAACAATGACCGCAATTGACCGGACTACCCTAAAGGTATTGATTGCCGACGACGAAGTTGAGTTTGCCTCCACCCTCGTCGCCCGCCTCAAATTACGCAAGTTTTCGGTAACAATGGCTACTTCCGGCCGTGAGGCCCTGGCTGTGATTCACCGGGAACCGCCGGATGTCCTGGTATTGGACCTGAAGATGCCTGATCTGGATGGGCTGGAGGTTCTGGCGAGCCTGAAGGAAAGTTGCCCCGACCTGGCGGTGATCATTCTTACCGGCCATGGCTCCCTGGATGCCGGACGACAGGGAATGGAACTGGGAGTATACGATTATGTCATGAAGCCTGTCGATCTCAATCTCCTGATAGACAAAATTGAGGGAGCCTTTCGCTCGGGCACGGTTCAGAAAGGGAAACAAAACGGCAAGGGTGCTTGTTGAGGGCCGGTCGGCACTCCCCGGTGCCGGCCCGCTCAAAATATGAAGCCAAACATAGTGACCGGTATATCAGCAAGATGGAGCGAGGTATCTTATGGATTCAGCTACTTCAGACAGGACCTGTGTGCAGGTCTTTGCCAAAATTTCAGCCGCAGTCTCCCACGAAATCAAGAACACCCTGGCGATTATCAACGAGAACGCCGGTCTGCTGGGGGACCTGGCCCAGATGACCGAAGAGAGTGGCGGGGTGCCGCTGGCGAGAATTCGTGCTATCACCGGGACCATAGCCAAACAGGTCGACAGGTCGAACACTATCATGAAAAACCTCAACCGTTTTGCCCATAGTGCCGACACCTGTCCGGCCCACGGCGACCTCGAGGAAACCCTCTCCCTGGTGATAGCTCTGACCAGCCGTCAGGCAGCGATGAAAAATGTTAAGACAACCCTTCAATGCCCGCCGAATATTGCTCTTTCTACCGACCTTATTGCCTTTGAAGCGCTTGTTTATTTGATCCTTCTGACGCTGTATCAGAAGTGCGCTTCAGGGAGTGTTCTTGCCGTTGAGGTAAGCGAAGATCTCCCGAGGATCGTCATTTGTTTCATGATACAAGAAAAGGACAAAGCCGCTGGCGGAATGTATACTGACGAGGAGCAGCAGGGTCTTGCCGATCAGTTGCATGCCACCTGCCGCTGTGAGGAGGATCAGATTGTCATGGCCTTTCCCGCCGGCCTTGGCCAGCGGTAACCAGGGGATTTCCGGAGTTGATCCGGGTTGGCGGGAGATCGACTGCAAAAGTGATATCGGCGTATAGCGGGGAGGATGGGCATGCTGGCCGCTCTCAGTCTCAGAACAAAAATTGGTGGTATCTTCAGTATAATGGCGGTCATTGTCATCGTTGGCGGCGCCAGCATGCTTTGGTACACCCATCAGATTGATACCATGCTGGTGGCCATGGTGCGGAAGGAATTCGTTCTGTATAAGACAGCTCAGGATATGGAACTGGCCCTGGCCAGTCAAAAGGGGCTTCTGACGTATTACCTGGTCGATGGGGATTCCAAATGGCTTAAATCTCTTGGCCAGTATCGGCAGAAATTCTACCAGATTATCGATGAAGCACAGCGTCTGGAGCTCACTTCGAAACAGAGACAGGCTTTGGAGGTCATCGCCGAAAAATACGCTGCCTACGCCAAAGCCAAAGATGTCGCCATTGAGAACTACCGGAACAACGATTTTCAGGGCAGCATTTCGGGCCTGCATGAAGAGCAGAGGGATGTCTTTTTCAGGGTACTGGAACTCTGCCGGGCCTTCAGTCAGGACCAGTGGCAGGTTATCATCAAGGCGGAAGAGGCAAGTAATATCCTCTCCCGGAATCTGAGGATGGTAGCATTTATCGCGATTGCCATGTTCACCTTCCTCTGTGCCATCTTTCTCTTCATCCTCTATAAACACATCCTCGACCCGATCCGGGGGCTGGCCATTGAAACGGGCGGCTCGGCCCAGGAAAGTTCAAGAGACGAAGTCGACACGTTGACGCACTCGTTGAAGGATATGATGCGCGATTTTGGCGAAACCAGTGATGAATTGGCGAGAAGCAGGAGAAATCTGCTCCAGGCCGAGCGGATGGTAATGGTTGGCGAGCTGGCGGCGGGGGTGGCCCATACCATCAGAAACCCTTTCACCTCGATAAAGATGCGGATGTTTTCCTTGGGCCGATCCCTGCAACTGAGTGAAACCCAGGCAGAGGATCTGCAGGTCATTTCTGATGAAATTGCCAGAATTGACCGGATAGTTGAGAATTTCCTGGAATTTGCCCGTCCGCCAAAACTGCGATTGAGAGAATGTTGCCTGGGAGATATCATTCATTCCGTCCTCACTCTTCTGGAATATCGGCTCCGGGCCTACAATGTAGAGCTGGATTATGATCCTCAGCCGGATCTGCCAAAGGTTCGCCTGGATGCGGACAGAATCAAAGAAGCACTGGTCAACCTGGTTATCAATGCCTGTGAGGCGATGGAAACCGGGGGCAGGATCGCCATCCACGAAATGCATCAGAATCATGACAAACAAGGGGAGTCCGTGGCTATCATCGTCAGCGATAGCGGCCCTGGAATTCCCGAGACGATCATCGACAAGGTGGCGACACCGTTTTACACCACCAAGGAAGACGGTTCGGGCCTGGGGTTAAGTATTGTTGCCAGAATCGTGCAGGAACATAATGGCAAATTCACCATTTCCTCATCGCCGGGTCGGGGAACTCAGTGTACCATTTTGCTGCCGACAGGAGCGGAAGATCATGAATCAGATTCTGATAATAGATGACGACCAGCAGTTGGGGCTGAGCTTTGCTAAAATCCTCACCCAGGAAGGATACAAAACGGCAAACGCCCATACCGGCAGTGATGGGATTGAGGCGGTCAAAACAAACAGGCCGGATGTAGTCATACTTGACATCCGGCTGCCTGACATGGGCGGTCTGGAAGTTTTCGAGATTATTCACGAGATCCATCCGAAACTTCCGGTAATTATCATAACCGCCTATAGTAGCACGGAAACCGCCATCGGGGCTATCCAGCAAGGTGCTTTTGATTATATCTATAAACCTTTTGATGTGCCCGACATGCTTCAGGTTATCGAAAAAGCCGTGGCTGCCGGACACTGCATGTCCTCGCCGGTTGATGTCAATCCGGGCGGGGAAATATTCTCCGGCAGGGAGGCCCTGGTCGGCAGGGGCAGCAGCATGCTGGAGGTGTATAAAGCCATCGGCCGGGTCTCGTCAACCGATGCCACTGTGCTGATCAGAGGCGAGTCGGGCACCGGCAAGGAACTGGCTTCGCGGGCCATCTATAACCATTCGAATCGGGCGGATAAGCCCTTTGTCGTGGTCAATTGTGTGGCCATTCCGGAAACCCTGCTGGAGAGTGAACTCTTCGGATATGAAAAGGGGACCTTTACCGGGGCTGTGCACAAGCGTGTCGGTAAAATCGAGCAGGCGAGGGGAGGGACGGTCTTTCTCGATGAAATCGGTGATATGCCTCTCAGTATCCAGTCAAAATTTCTGCGGCTGCTGCAGGAAAACAGCATAGAGCGGTTGGGTGGAAAGGAACCGATTGATGTCGATGTGCGGGTCATTGCCGCCACCAACCGAAACCTTGAAGCGGCGGTTGTCGAAGGCACCTTCCGGGAGGATCTGTATTATCGATTGCGTGTGGTTACCCTGACCATGCCACCGCTCAGGGAACGCAAAGAGGACATCGATACCCTCGCTCAATATTTGCTGGTCAGGTTGTCAGCTGAAATGGCGCGCGATAATCCGGGCATAAGCTCTGATGCGCTCAGCAAGATCAGGCAATATGACTGGCCGGGCAATATTCGGGAACTGTCCAACTGCCTGAAAAAAGCTCTTATTTTTAACAGGGGCGCCCCCATCCAGCCGGAAGACATTACCCTCCACCAGACAGAAATCGGTCAGAGTGGTGAGACAACTCCCAGTCTGGCCGGAGATATCCTGCCCTGGGTCCGGGCTGTTCTGCATGGGGATAAAAAGGACAGGATCTTTGATTCCTGTCTTGACCATGTCGCTTCCATGCTGGTTCGAGAGGCGCTGGTTATTACCCGGGGCAACCGGTCCCATGCTGCCAAAATCCTCGGAATTTCCCGGCCGACCCTGCACGCCAAAATAGAAAAGTTTAAGCTGGAAGAGAAGGCCGGCAGCAGTGAATAACTGCTGCCGGTTCTGCATTTTCCGGTGGTGATACGCCACACTCAATCATGCTCTGCCAATTTCTTCGGGGTTCCGGCACTGCAGGAGTCAGGACTCCGTCCTTCCTGGAAACGTTGAAAACATGCAGCGATTATCGACCTCAGGGACCTGATACTATGGCCGTCTTTTTCGACCAGATAGATGTTTTTTCCTGATTTGAGATTACCAAGAGAGTCGGCATAGGTGTGAATGATGAGCTGCAGCAACGAATGGCGATGGAGAATTTCGCCAAGGAGATTCTGGTCGAAGGAATGGAAAACCTCCGGATCAAGTATGATCAGGTCCAAAGGGGCCGTGCTGAAGATCCGTTCGTAGGCCATAACGCCGTTTTTTACATTGCAGACATCATACCCTTCATTCTCCAGCTCGCGTTGCAGAAAGTTGCGCACATGATGATTGATGTCGGTGATCATGATATGAAATGATTCAGGGGTACGCATGGATACAGCCTTGTCCTCTTGGCATAATCTGAAGTTTTGAGGCGTGGGAGAAAAGTCCTGTGTCGGCCGGAGCACAGTGTACTGGCTTACGGAAAAGCGTCATCTCCCCTCGATAGGTCAATGGAAGAGGTTTGTTTTAGGATGTTTTCCCCGATGAGGGTCGGCCAACAGGGAGACAGCTTCATCTTCTCGGGCAAATACTTCCGGATAGAGTTTTTTCGCGCAATGCGGGCAGATGCCATGGCTGAATCGTGCCGGGGACCTGGCCTGGATATAGGATTCCATCTGCTGCCAGTTTCCCTCGTCGTCCTGAATTTTTTTACAGGAAGAACAGATTGGCATAAGACCCTCAAGGAACCGCATTCTCGTAAAGAGCATCTTGGTATAATAAACAATAGACATTGCAAGAGGGACGATGAGCAGGGTCTCAAGCAACGATTCACGCCAGTTTACAGGTGTCTTGTCAGCCCCAAGCAACAAATAAGGTATATCGGCGAATTCATCGAGCCAGAGTATGGCAATTATCAGCATAAATGCCAGCAACTCGCAGGTTATGACCCGTCGTGCAAAAAAATCTTTCCCAATTGTTTTCATTCCTGACAGCCTCCTCTTTTACCTGTTCTCTTGAAAAAAACTTTCCAGCCTGGTTCTCGCAGCAGAGAATATGTGTCTCAATTTACCCTGTGTCGACGGGTTGAAATGCTTGCCGGGGGACAAACGGAACATCCTGGTACGGATAATTGTCCAGCACCGGGAAAGCAGCCTCGGCTGGAGACTGCTCCTGAACAATGCCGAAGCGTTTAAACCGGTCGACAATATTTTCGGAAATGTCGAGCGGATTCCGGTCGCCGATTGGAATCACCAGATCATACAGCGATCGGTCATAGGCTTCTCTCTGGTAGAGAAATTTATTCCAGCCGGAAGCCTTTTCATCGTGCTTTCTGATATGGTCCCTGGCCGCTTTTTCTGTAAGGCCTTCCTGTACCCGGGCCCGTTGTATCCTGCGCTCCGGTTCATCGAAGATCAGCACCTTCAGGATCGTATCCCTGTTGTCTTCAAGCAGTGAGGTATGCAGCCCGTAGAATAATCGTCCCCTCGCAGATGATTTCTGTTGCGCCGCAAGTGCATACCTCAAAAGGTCGACAGCCTTTTTCTTCTGGAGCAGGTGCCGGGTGAGTGACGGCATCCGTCGCACGATAATTTTTCTCACCTCTTCCGTAGGAATGCCAAACTGCTCCGTCACGTCGGCAAAGAGCATCTCATCGGTATACACTTTCAGCCTGAGGCGATTGGCAAGTTCACCGATGATTGAGGCGCCGTAGGTGTATGTACAGGGGAAGATAGCAAGGGATCGCATTTCGTCTCTCCTTTTTTTGGTGGTGGCCATCTCGTCGTGAAATACCTTTCGCAAATAATATGCCATGTCATCGCCTCCCTCTTCTTACCCCCTGTGACCATCCTGATTTGTGGGCGGCAGATGCCGACAGAACAGTATGACTGCATTGGAATAGCGCGCAATTCTTTTCGCCGGAAGTGCAACCTCCCGCTTCGACCCTGTCCGCAGTAAGACATTTATTTGCTGACGGGTATTCTCTGTCAGCTCTTTTTACACCTTGTTAAAGAATTGGACGCCCAGCCGGCAAAGATTGGAAAACCACTCCAGCCGGCGACCCAGGTCTTTTCAGCTGTTCGTTTAACATGTTGATATGTAATAAAAATATATAATAAGTTGACGTCCGCCACCATGGCACGGGAGTTGCGATATTCATCCTGAAACGGCGATAAGCAGGCAGGATATCCGAGGACGGCAAGGGAAGAGGAGCTTATGCAGGCTGCGGCACTATCAGAACGAGATGGCTTTTAATTTGGGCTCATACTGTTTGAGCCGGTGACCCTTATGCAAAGAAAGAAACATTATTATCGGGCGATCACCAGAAGGCTGCTCATCGCCTTCTTTTGTCTCAGCATCGTACCCATAGTCAGCTTTGCCTGGATAATGAAAGATTCGGTCGAAGAAACCAATGTTGTCAAACTGACCGAGCTCGCCACAAGCACCATTGAGCACCGGACAGAGGTGATTGCAGAGTTTTTGAAGAGCAAGATCGACCTGCTCAGCATGCTGGTGTCACTTTATCCGGAAGATTTTTTTTTCAATCCGAAGAATGTCGAACGGTTGTTTCTGGCCATGAATACCCAGGGTGACATCGTTGATCTGCAGGTCATTGATGTCACCGGTACACAACATGCCTACGTCGGCCCCTATCGGGCAAGAATCGAAGGTAAGAAATATGATGATGCCCTCTGGTTTCGGGAGACATTGATCAGTGGCGTGCACGTTAGTGATGTCTTCACGGGCTATCGTAACACGCCTCATTTTGTCGTGGCGGTTACCGACCCGCTGAAGAATTATGTGCTCAGAGCGACCATCAACTCAAGCATCTTTAATTCCCTGCTGCATTCCGCCCAGCTCGGTCCCCATGGCGACGCCTTCATCGTCAACCGCGCGGGAGAGTTGCAGACCCCGAGTCTGCTCGGTAAAACCGAGCTGTCGGAGATGGACAGGAAACTGATTTCCTTCGAGAATCTGTCAGCATCTTTGGTCACCGCAACCGACATTTATACCGCTCGCCTGTTAGATAAGGGGCACTGGCTGTTGATTTTGAAAGCGAATATTGCCGATTCGCTCGACTACTATTTGCGTCTTAGGGACCGGATCATTCTCATCGTCATCGTCATCTCTCTTATCTCCATAGCTGCGGCAACCTGTACCAGCCTCATTCTGTCCAGAAATTTTGAGCGGTCGGACAGGGAGTATGCGGCGCTCAGTCTGCAGCTTGTCCAGGTGGAAAAGATGGCGACGGTGGGCCGGTTGGCGGCGGGGATCGCCCATGAAATCAACAATCCTTTACAGATGATCACCAATCAGGCCGGCTGGATAGGGGAGCTTCTACCGGATGAGGACCCTGCTCTTGTAAAAAATTTCGGTGAATACCAGAAGGCGGTGGAGCAGATCAAACACCACGTGCGTCGGGCGGGCACCATTACCCACCGGCTGCTGGGATTTTCCCGTAAGATGTCCAGCCAGAAGGAAAAAGTGCAAATTAATGATCTGCTTGAAGAAACCGTCTCTTTTGTCGAGAGAGAGGCCGGGTACAACAACATTACCATCGTCCGGCAGCTGGCAGAAAACCTGCCCGGTACAATGACCGACGGACCGCAATTGCAGCAGGTTTTTCTCAATCTGATCAACAATGCCATCGATGCAGCGGGGCAGGGTGGCCGGGTTGAACTCAGTTCGAAGCTGAAAGGTGCGGGAAAGCTGGTGGTGGAATTCGCCGACAGCGGACCGGGAATCAGACCGGAGTACATCAAGCAGATCTTTGATCCCTTTTTTACAACCAAGGATCCGGGAAAGGGGACCGGCCTGGGACTCTATATAAGTTACGACATCCTAAAGAAGCTGGGAGGAACTATCACGGCTGAAAATCGAAAAAACGGAGGGGCCGTCTTTACCATTGTTCTGCCGGTTATCGGTTACGAACCGCCAAAAGAACGAGAGCGATGCAGCCCTGCAGAAAGCATGAAACCATGAAGGAGCAAAGATCATGAAGGAATTCAACGTGCTGGTGGTAGATGATGAGGATGAATTTCGCGAGATGACGACGAAAATCCTGACTAAAAGGGGGTTGCATGTCCAGAGTGCCGAGAGCGGTGGAAAGGCTCTGGTGACACTTGAACACAGCCGAATCGACGTTGTGCTGCTCGATGTCAAGATGCCGGGGATGGATGGCATCGAAACCCTGCGGCGGATTCGCAGTTTGAAACCGCTGGTCGAGGTGGTGCTGCTCACCGGTCATGCCTCGGTGGAATCGGGAATAGAAGGCATGAAACTTGGCGCCTTTGACTATCTCATGAAACCGATCGAGACCGAGCCGCTGCTCGAAAAACTCATCGAGGCCTATGAGAAGAAACGTCTCCACCAGGAAAAGATCGATCAGGCGTTGCTGAAAAAACATATGTCCATGCCGGTCTGATTGGCAGACGGACCCGACTCGAGAGGATGAGGGCGGACGTATCAATCTTACTAAAAGGAACCTATCAATGAGCTACAGCAGAGATTTTTACCAGATGCTGGTCAAGGGGGCCGAGTCCTACGCGCGCTGGGACCTGGAAACATCAACCAATATCATTCGCAGTCCAAAACGGATGGCTCTGCTCTTTCTCCTGCTTCTGCCTATTGTTCTTGGCGGGATTGCCATCGCGGCATGGGATGGAACATTGCCGGATATGCTCGGCGGCAAGACGGCATACATGCCTTCGCATTACACCAACCTTATTTTCTTTGCCTCCATTTTTGTCGGGCTATGTGCCGGCCTCATTACCGGGTGTATCGGTGCGGGGGGCGGGTTCATCATTGCACCGGCCCTGATGAGTGCCGGAGTCAAGGGTATCCTGGCGGTGGGAACCGACCTTTTTCATATCTTCGCCAAGGCGATAATGGGCAGCGTTCTTCATAGAAAACTCGGCAATATCTCGGTCTCTCTGGCAACCAGCTTTCTTATTGGCTCTATAGCCGGCGCGACCATAGGCGGGATGCTGAACAGATACCTCTACGATCTGAACCCGGTACTCAGTGACCTGTTCATTACCACTGTCTACGTATTCATCCTTGGTTTCCTCTCCTTTTATGCTCTGACGGATTTTTATAAGGCCAAAAGAGGTGAGGCGGGGACACAGAAAAAATCCGGGCGGGCGGAACAGGTTCCGCCGATGGGCAAACGCTTACAATCCATTCATCTGCCACCAATGTTAACCTTTGATGAGGGCGTCACTCCCGGCGGCCGCAAAATTTCGGCGATCTTTCTCGTGTTGAGCGGGCTGCTTGTCGGCCTCGCTGCCTCTATCATGGGGGTCGGCGGCGGCTTCCTCACCTTCCCTATCTTTGTCTATGGGCTGGGGGTGTCATCGATGACTACGGTCGGAACCGACATTTTCCAGATTGTTTTTACCGCGGGATACAGCTCGCTCAGCCAGTATGCCTTCTACGGTTTTGTTTTTTACACCCTGGCGATGGGTATGCTGCTCGGCTCCCTGATCGGTGTGCAGATAGGTTCCCTCATTACCAAGGTCGTTCCGGGTATCATGATCCGGGGTTTCTTTGCCCTGGCTGTCACCGCAGGTTTCATCAACCGTTTTTTTGCAATGCCGGGGAAATTACAAAGCCTTGGGTATATCCAGATTACCAAAAGTGCGGGTTCGGTGATCAACACTGCGGGTAATGTCTTGTTTTTCCTGGCCATCGGAGCCTTCGCGGTCTGGGTATTCTACGTATTTTTCACGAATCTCAAAGCATTGAAGTCCGAGGATCACTTTGCGGACCCTGAAAATTCGACCCTGAAAGACTCTAACCTGAAAGTATTGAGAACGGAGGGCAACTGAAATGAGCATGCAGAAAAAGTTAAAAACAAGAGGACTGGTGATGCTGGCCGCCTTTTTCGGGCTGCTCATAGCGATATTCACTCCCGTTTTTCCCGGGAATGTCAATGGACTTGACTATATGGATAACCTGTTCAATATGATCTCCAAGGGTTCATCCTACTTTATTCCCGAATCAATCACGGCGAGTGAACAGTACGCAGGGAAAATGATTGATGTCACTTTTGCTGTTGCCGATGACAAACAGGCCGTTGAGACAGCGAGGCTTTTTCAGGCAAGTGGTGCCGGGGTAAGCATTGCCGGCAAGGAATTGACGGTAAAAGGTGATATGGCCGCGATCATGAAAGGAAGCCTTGAAGATGCCGATCAAATGTTTCACAATAATGGTTCAGCTCTGGCCGCCAAGTATGGCTATGATGAAAAGCAGGTGCTGTTCAATTGGTGGACGGCATTCAAATCAATGAACAAAGATCTCACCAAACAGAAGAGTTTTAAACAGGCCAAGACGATCGCTGCAATACAGGCAAAGGCACTGGAACCTGCATACAACTATTACGGAGTCGAGGCCGGCAATTATAAGGATAGTTTTATGCTGATCATTGGCGCTCTCTTTTTTTACGTGTGCTACACGCTCTGGTACGGCTTCGGCATCATGTATCTCTTTGAAGGGTCAGGGTTGAAGATCGGTCATTAACGGGAGTGAAAATCAACCAGGATAACCGGCGTGTGACGAAAATCGTCTCGTTACACGCCTTTCTGGCAGAACAGGATCATCCATCATGCGCAGGATTTTCACCTTCCTAAAAGAGACGCTGTTCCCCGAGTCTCAGACGAGTTTTAGTCCTGAGGAGCTTCGTACCATCTTTGCGCAACGGTACGCCAACTTCAGAAGTCTCCTGACAGCCAACAATAACGCCCTGCAGGCAATGGCTGAACTGGAAAAGATGTACTATAGCGGTGAGAGTTACCGGATGGCTTTTGTCCGGTCGAAAATTTCGGCAATTCTGATCAATGTGTACAAAATGATCCGCGACCTTCGCGAGATGTCCAGTGGAAAATATGCCGACCTGGAAGGAATATTTGAAAAAATAAGCAATGACCTGAACGGGATCGTGGAAAGAAAACGTACTTTTCAACCAGGTCCTTTTATTCTGCCGCTCCAGGAAATTACCAGAAAAGACAAAGAGCGGGCCGGGGAAAAAATTGCTAATCTCGGTGAGCTTGCCTCGCTTCCCGGGATATCGGTACCACCGGGTTTTGTTATCACGGCCTCCGCAACCCGACATTTCCTCACAGCCGACCATCTCGCCGAAATCAACCGACTGTTGCAGGTAGTCGATCCTGATGATCTCGACGCCCTCTACACGACTTGTGCAGAAATGCAGCGGATCGTCACGGATAGCCCTCTGCCGGAAGATCTGAAAGAACAGCTTTTCATCCAGTTCGATCGCCTGGAAGCAGCGAGTCACCCGGACTGCAGGGTGGCTCTTCGCTCCAGCGCGCTGGGAGAAGACACGGCGGGGGTCTCATTTGCCGGACTGTACAGTACCTTTCTGGATGTCGACAGGGAAAGTCTCATCGATTCGTATAAAAAAGTTGTCGCCAGTAAGTATGGACCTAAGGCCATTGCCTATCGTCGAAAACGAGGCTATCGGCATGAAGATATAGAGATGTGTGTCGGCTGCCTGTTGATGGTCGACGCCATGGTCAGTGGCGTTATTTATTCCAGAGATCCCGGGGAAAAAGAAAGTGAGGTGATGCGGATCAACGCGACTTCAGGGATAGCAAGAGGCGTGGTTGACGGCACGATGGTCACCGACCTCTATCTGGTGAGCCGCTCACAGCCGTTTCCCGTAGTCTACAGTGAACTGCGGCAGGGAGGCGGCAACGGCAGGGATGTGGCGGCACAAGCCACCTCTCTTACCTCTGGCCAGCTCAGGCAACTTGCCGCGACGGCGCTGCAGCTGGAAGTCTATTTCGGACAGCCTCAGGATATCGAATGGTCGTTTGATAGTGAGGGAAAACTCTTTATTCTGCAGAGCAGATCGGTCCTCGTCAGTAAAGCAGATCGGCTCAACTCTAGCCAGTCGATAACTGCTGAGAACGGAACCGGTGAGCCGCCCTTTTTATCTGGAGGGATTTGTGCCAGCGGCGGCGTAGCCAGCGGAGTTGCTTTCCCCGTCGAGACAAACGAGGAGATGCACCTGTTTCCCAAGGGGGCGATACTTATCCTGAAATACCCGATACCGGAATGGGCACCACTTCTGGGCAGGGCCGCTGCGGTGATAGCTGAAAACGGCACGGAAGCCGGGCATCTGGCAACCGTTGCCCGGGAATTTGGTATCCCGGCACTATTCAGCCTGCCCTCTGTGATGACAAAGATGGCCCAAGGCCAGATGATTACAGTCAACAGCACTGCCAGGGCGGTGTTTTTGGGCCGAAGGGAACAATTGCTCCGCCAGGGTGCCGTGAAAAGGGATATCATGGCGGGCAGCCCGGTGCAGCGAATAGTTACCGAGGCCCTGCAGCATATAACTCCACTCAATCTCAGCGACCCCGCTTCGACACACTTCAAATCCTCCTGGTGTGAAACATTGCACGACATCACCCGTTTCTGCCACGAGAAATCGGTATCCGAGATGTTCGACTTCGGCAAGCAGCATCATTTTGACCGGAGCAGCGCCAAGCGACTGGTCGGGGAAGTTCCCCTCGAATGGTGGGTGATCAATCTGGCCGATGGTTTTCGGCCGGGTGTCGATGACCAGAGCAAAACGGTCCGTATTGAAGATATTGTCTCTCTGCCGATGCAGGCGATCTGGCGCGGCATCGTAGCTTTTCCCTGGGAAGGCCCGCCGCCGGTCAGTGCCGGAGGGTTTGGCGAGATAATCTTCCAGTCGGCCATGCGACCCGACCTCGATCCATCGGTGCCTTCCGGCCTGACGACCAAGAATTATTTTCTGGTCTCGGCAAATTTCTGCAATCTCAGCGTCCGGCTGGGCTATCATTACGCGATGATCGAGGCCTACCTCAGTGAGCTCTTAACCGAGAGCTATGTCACCTTCAGGTTCAAGGGCGGCGCGGCCGATATGCGGCGCAAGGCGGTCCGGGCGAGGCTGCTTGCCGACATTCTGCAGCGCTTTGATTTCCGGGTTGAACTCCGCTCTGATTCCCTTCTTGCCCGTATCAAAAAACAACCGATGGACTATCTGCAGACCCGATTGCAGATACTGGGTTACCTCACCCTGCATGCCCGGCAACTGGACATGGTCATGAGCCAGCCACAGGCGGTTGAACGCTATCGGGAAAAGTTTCTGGCAGACATCGATGAGATGCTTTCCCGGTGAATAACATCAAGTCTTGGAGAACCAGGTCATGGATACCCCAAAAAAAATTATGCTGGTCGATGATGAGCAAGATTTTCTTGATATAATGGCTAAATTTTTCAAGAAACGAAACATCCCCTTTGCAACGGCCAGGGGGTGCAGGGAGGCTATGGACCGGCTGGGGGAGGACCGTTTCGATGTCGTGGTTATGGATGTCAGTATGCCGGGGCTTGATGGGCTCATGTGTATGGTGGAGATGAAAAAAGTCCAGCCAGTGCTGGAGGTTATCATTCTCACCGGCCATGCCTCGCTCGATTCGGGGATCAGCGGCATGAAGAAGGGAGCCTTCGATTATTGCCTGAAACCGGTTGATTTTGAGGAATTACTGGAAAAAATTATTCTGGCCAGGGAAAGGGCTGCCACCCAGGGGGATGGATAGATGCGCCGTACTTTTTCCATCTGCACATTTGGGACAGTATCCTGCTTTTTTTCGATGGAATCAGAAACTGGAGTTTGGCTGCTTCAGAAAATCGATTTCCTCCCGGGTCGATTTCCTGCCAAGAACCGCATTTCGGTGGGGATAACGGCCGAATCTCCTGATTATCGCCTTGTGTTTCAGTTCCCACTCCAAACCTGAAACTCCCCCATGCTTGCGATAGATTTCTTCGGCAACTTCATGGATTGCAATCGATTCGCTGTGCATGAAAGGTAAATAGATAAAACCTCTTTCAACGGGGGGCAGTTGCAGGTCTATGCCCAGCGATACTGCCTCCTGGGTGAGTACTAAGGCCATCTGGTCATTGGCAAATGCCTGAGGGGAGTCCCTGAACATATTTCTTGAGAACTGATCGAGGACAATGATCTCCGCCAGTCGACCCCGACCATTTTCCCGCCATAAATAGAGCTCGCACCGTCTTGCCCTGGCGTGGATATCAGCAAATCTCTTTGCAATCAACTGATCGAATTCAGCATCCTTTTTCCACCATTGCGATGGAGTGATTTCCTCAAACCAGAATTTCAAGACATCTTCATACATGCTTTACTCCTTTGTTTGGCTTGGTTTACCATCTTTCCAGCTACTTTAATCATGGGATAAATATTGGGTAGCCTGCAGAGAACACCATAAGCAGGTTGAGGAGATATTTCGCCAATCCTCAGTGACTCACCTGTCCTGCTTGCTTCTTTTGATTGTCTGGTTATACATAACTATGGGAGATGAGAGGCGTCTTTGAAACCACCCCCCAGGCCTGGAGCTATCTATGCAACTTACAGAATTTTTTCCAAAGACCATCATTGAACCTTTCCGTATCCGCTCTGTGGAGCCGATTCGGTTTTCCACCATGACAACCAGGAAACAGGCGCTGAAAAAAGCCGGCTATAACCCTTTTCTCCTGCATGCGGATGATGTCATTATCGACTTGCTCACCGACAGCGGCACCGGGGCCATGTCCTCAAGGCAATGGGCCGGGATGATCGCCAGTGACGAATCCTATGCCGGTTCCAGCTCCTTTTACCGGTTTCTGTCGGCGGTAAAGGATATCACCGGCTTTAAGCACGTCATCCCCACCCATCAGGGCAGGGCCGCAGAACATATTCTCTTCAGTAATATCGCCAAAGAAGGCGACATCATCCCCAACAACAGCCATTTCGATACTACTCGGGCCCATGTGGAAAACCAGGGCGCCGTGGCAAGGGATCTGGTGTCGCCATCAGGTCTTGATTTTGCGGCGCTTCTCCCTTTTAAAGGCAACATCGATCTGGATGCGTTGCTGGCGCTCGTCGAAGGTGAGGGAAGAGAGAGGATTCCGGCTATCATGCTGACCGTGACGAATAACTCGGGCGGCGGCCAACCGGTTTCCATGGCAAATATCCGGGGGGTAAGCAAGATAGCCAGAACCAATGGCATTCCCTTTTATCTCGATGCGTGCCGTTTTGCCGAAAATGCCTGGTTTATCAAAAGCAGAGAAAAGGAATATGCCGACGTGGCCATCATCGACATTGCCCGGGAGATGTTCGGCTATGCCGATGGGTGCACCATGAGCGCCAAAAAAGACGGAATGTCAAATATAGGCGGCTTCCTCGCCTTAAATGACGATGTCCTGGCGGCCAGATGCCGCAGTATGGAAATTTTGACCGAGGGTTTTCCCACCTACGGCGGAATGGCGGGGTATGATATGGAGGCAGTGGCCTGTGGTCTCTATGAGGCCATGGATGAGGACTATCTGCATTATCGTATCCGCTCTATAGAGTATCTTGGGGAAAAATTGATTGCCGCCGGGATTCCCATCGTGCGGCCCACCGGCGGCCATGCCCTGTACATCAATGCCCGAGCCATGTTGCCGCATATTCCTCCCTTGAAATACCCGGGGTGGAGTCTGCAAAACGGTCTGTATCTGCTCGGTGGTATTCGGGGGGTTGAAATCGGTACGGTGATGTTCGGCCTGCAACCGGACGGCACAGAAAAACCGGCAGCCCAGGATCTGGTTCGCCTGGCCTTTCCCCGCCGGGTGTATACGCAAAGCCACGTGGATTATATTGCGGAGATTGTCATAAACCTTCACGAGCAGCGCGATGCACTCCCCGGTTACCGAATTATAGAGCAAACCCCGGTGCTGAGGCATTTCACCGCCAGACTGGTCCCTGTTTGACGACCTCCATGGGGCATTTTTGTGAAAAACCCGGAAGAGTACCTGGAAGTAATCGACAGCATCGGTAAGAGCCTTCTTCTTTAAGGTTCGATACCTGCCAACGAACTGATCTTTCTTGATTGTATCCCTGTAAACAATCCCGCCTGGGCGGGAAACCCGCTTCTTGCCTGGCGGAGTAGTGCACTAAAGAGAGTGACGTTTATCGACTCTAATAAAAAATTAAAGCTATATTCGATTGAACTATACTCTTCGTGTCGTATGCATTTGAGACCAAGAGAAGGACTCAACGGAGTGTTTTGGCCGCCTGACAGTTGGCCAGGAGGGCCGGGATGATCGCCAAAAATTTAATTTTTAAGTGAGTTCAAGGTGATAAATAAGAAAAACATTAAACAGCAATTTTTCCGTTGATTTTTTAATTTGAGAATGATACTCATTAACGTATGGGAGAGGGATTACAATATAAGATATTACATAAATTTTATTCACCTCGTCAGCTGAATTGCAGACAGATGGAATGTAGCATAACGAACTGAATATTCTGTATTTTTTTGTGCACCGCATGTGTCATGATAGGATGCAGGTGAGGGGTGGGGGGCTCTTCTGAGTGATTGGATAAGTGCAGCATTATCCGATTGATTGAGTGCAACTTTCTACAAACGGGAGGTAAATACAAGAGTAAAAGGGCGTGCGTAGTATGGTAGTATGCAGTGAAAGATTGAATTGTTGAGGACACAAATGGGAGGAACAATATGAGTGGGAATGAATCAACGTCGAGTACAGAAAGGTGCGGACATCCGAGATGGATGTACCTGGTTCTGGCGATAGTGATTGCTTTTAGTCTGGGGGGACAGCAAAGCCAGGCAGCATCGAACAATAATCTAAACAAGCCGATACTTACCAAGTCCGGCAAAAAGGCAGCACTTCAGCAGGCTGCTGAAGCTATTCTCCAGAGCAAAACCGGCGGAACTGATTCTTTGACGCCACAGACGAGCGCAGCACAGATACAAAGCAGTGCGTACGCACCATCTACCCTGAGTGCTCCGATCTCAGCGACGGACCCAACCAAGGTGCCGCATTACTTTGGACCCTTTCCAAACTGGGCGAACAGCCCGCTCACCCTACCCGACGCAACTGTGACAATTACCGGAGGCGGCACAGGAGCAGCAGCTGTCGCGACGGTTGGCGCCAACGGGGCCATCACCGATATCACTGTCACCAATCCAGGCAGCGGTTATAATTCCGCAACGGTCAACATTATCGGCTCAGGCGCCGGAGCAACTGCCGACGCTGTGGTCAATCTAACCGGATCGGTAACCTCGATCACTGTCGATGCCGCAGGTGGAGGTTACTCCGCACCGGTAGCAGCCATTACAGGTGGCGGCATAGGCGGCAGCGACCCCGGGACGCCTGCAACAGCCGTTGTCTATGGTGGCGTTGAGGCAGTGACTCTCGTGACCCCCGGCACTGGATATAGTAATCCCACGGTAGACTTCGACCTGCCGGACGGACCTGAAGGGGTGAAGGCCACCGGCCATGCCGACTGGGATGCCGGTACCGGAGCTATCACCGGCATCGTGATTGACCAGCCGGGATCCGGCTATTCATTTGCACCAAACGTCATCATTCGTGACGGTACGGTTTATAAACCTGTCCTCAACGGCGGTACAGGAGCGACGGCAACATCGACAATCTATGTTCAGACCGTTGCCACGCAAAATTCCGGCGCGGGTTATATTAGTGCCCCTGCCGTGACGATTTCCGACTCCACCGGCGGAGGAACTGGTGCCGGCGCCACGGCCACAGTCAATTCGGGGGCCATCAGCGCAATAAATCTTACTAACCCCGGCTCGGGCTATCTCACACCTGGCGGGATGAAGAAGTTTCAGGACGGTCTGCCGCTGCTCTGTAATCCGTCAATTGCCGGCGACTGTGATCTTGCCCAAAACAATTTAGGCCAGTACCTGCCGATCGCCGTGCCGGACACAACGACCTTTTCTGGAGATCCGACAAGGCCCGATGCCGATTATTATGTCATCGCCCTTGTCCAGCATCGGGAGCAGATGCATTCCGATCTGCCGCCGACCCTGCTGCGGGAGTACGTGCAGCTGGAAACTCCGGCCAATGCCAGCTGGAGTAAGCATGTTGCGCTGCAGACCCAGTTGCTCGACGGAACAGTGACTCCGGTTCTTATGCCCGATGGCAGTCAGGCGTATGGGGTCGATGAACCTCATTATCTGGGGCCGCTCATTGTCACCCAGAAAGATCGTCCGGTCAGAATCGTCTTCTACAATCTCCTGCCGAAGGGAAGTGATGGCGATCTGTTTATTCCAACCGATTCAACGCTGATGGGCGCTGGTCCGGGTCCACAGGATCCATTTCCTGTACTGTTGGATAACGCCAGCGTCCTGGACGAGGTTCGCAATCCGACGTGTACCGAGTTCCCGAAAAGTGATATCTGCTTTAAGGACAATAGAGGCACCCTGCACCTGCACGGTGGACTCAGCCCATGGATCAGTGATGGAACGCCGCATCAGTGGATCACTCCGGCCGGTGAAACTACCGATTGGCCGGAGGGTGCGAGTGTCGGCAATGTGCCTGACATGGCGTCTGTTCCCGGCGTGCCTGACTGTAGCGCCGAAACCGATGGCTGTCAGACGTACTATTGGACCAATCAGCAAAGCGCCCGGTTGATGTTCTACCATGACCACGCCTGGGGTATCACCCGTCTCAATGTCTACATCGGCGAGGCAGCGGGTTACCTGATTACCGACCCCACCGAACAAAAACTGATCGATGACGGCGTTATCCCCGCGGCCGAAATCCCGCTGGTCGTTCAGGACCGTACCTTTGTACCGTCTCCCGAACAGCTGGCCTGGCAGGACCCAACCTGGGACAGCGGTCGCTGGGGCGGACTGGGTAACCTGTGGTACCACCACGTCTATATGCCTGCTCAGAACCCAGGTGACACCAGCGGGGCGAGTGCTTTTGGGCGATGGATGTACGGCCCGTGGTTCTGGCCACCGGCGACACCGCCGCATGGGCCCATTGATAACCCGTACTATACCGGTACCTGCGACCCGGCTGATCCAACAACCTGGGATTGGGGAACCGACCCGTTCTGCGAACCGCCACTGATCCCCGGCACTCCGAACATCTCCACCGGGATGGAGCAGTTCAACGACACCCCTGTGGTCAACGGGACCGCGTATCCGACGCTGACGGTTGACCCCAAAGCATATCGTATACGGATCTTGAACGCCGCCAACGACCGGTTTTTCAACCTGCAATGGTATGTGGCCGATCCGAGCAGCGAGTCTGATCCTGCCATCGGTCCGACCGAGGTGGCTTTTAACCCGGCTGAACTGGCTGCAGCGCAACTGGATCCGAATATATTCCCGACGCCTGACACCAGTGTCAGCCCGGCGGGACCGGACTGGATCCAGATCGGCACCGAGGGCGGGTTCCTGCCTGCACCGGTGATCGTTCCCAATCAGCCGATCACCTGGATTATCGACCCGACCCGGTTTGACGTCGGCAATGTCGATCAGCATTCGATGCTGGTTGCCCCGGCCGAAAGAACCGATGTTATCGTCGATTTCTCGCAGTATGCCGGTCAAACGCTGATCCTCTATAACGATGCACCCGCCGCCTTTCCGGCCAGGGTTGCCAGCTATGATTACTATACAGGCGCTCCGGATCTGTCTCCGGTAGGCGTGCCAAAAATTCTCCCGGGCTATGGTCCCAATACCCGTACCGTTATGCAGGTGAAAGTGGCCAATACCGCACCGGATGCAGCCTTTGACTTTAATACGCTCAAATTGGCATTTCAACACAAGGCGGATGGCTCAGGCGTTTTCGAATCAGGCCAGCATCCGATCATCGTCGGTCAGGCGGCCTACAACTCAGCCTACGGCACCAATTTTGTCGCCAACAGCTATTGCAATGGCGGTAACACCACGAATCTTTGTGACGGGTATGCCCGGATTGCCGATCAGGGCGGTACGATGTTCGGTTTCAACACCCTGATATCACCGACAACGAAGATCGAAATTCCCCTGGAACCGAAGGCAATTCATGACGAGATGAACTCGGCGGCCTTCGATGAATTCGGCAGGATGACGGCTAACCTTGGTCTCGAGGCTGTTCCCGCCACCCCGGCCGGACAAAACATAACCCTGTCGCCGTTCGTCAACCCACCGACGGAACTGTTCGACGGCACGAATCTGCCGCAGAATCAGATCGGTGTTGAGGTTACTCCGATCGCCAGTGCGACGGACGGAACCCAGATCTGGAAGATTACCCACAATGGCGTGGACACCCATCCTATCCACTGGCATCTGTATGATCTGCAGCTCTTGAACCGGGTAACCTGGGATAATATCATCATCCCGCCGGATGCCACGGAACTGGGCTGGAAGGATACCCTAAGGATCAGTCCGCTCGAGGATACCTATGTGGCTATCAGACCGATTCTGCCGGATCTGCCCTTTGAACTGCCGAACAGTGTGCGGCCCTTGCACCCGATGACGCCGTTCGGTTCAGAGATCGGCTTCAACAATGTCGATCAGAACGGTAACCCGACAGATCCGGTATTTAACCAGCTGGTCAACTTTGGTTGGGAATACGTGTGGCACTGTCACATCCTCAGTCATGAAGAGATGGATATGATGCGGCCGCAAGTTGTGGCGATGCCACCGAATGTACCGGACAGATTGACATATCATCTGAATGGCAATGGCAGACATATGATCCTCAGATGGCACGACAACTCGATCAACGAGACCGCATTTGTGGTGCAGAGAAACGACGGCAACGGTTGGATTGATGCCGGCACTGTCGATTCGCCTCTGATTTCTCCAAACGTTCACGAATTCAGGAGGTTCCGGGATCCCGTGCGGTATAACCCGGGGATAGCATACCAATACCGGGTGCTGGCGCTGAACACCGTTGGTTATGGTGGGGCTTTTATGAGTCTTACTGCCCAATCGGTTTCCGAGACGGTGACGACTGATGTTACTTTGCCTTTGGCTCCAACCAACCTGAGGGCGAGTCTTCAGGCCGGGCCTCAGGTGAGGCTGGTCTGGGCCGATAACGCTACAAATGAGACCGGTTTTACCGTTCAGCGGTCGACGAATGGTGGAGGTTTTGTTACGATAGCCACGGTTGCACCTCGTAACAACACCGGCAACAAGGCCTATGTCGATACCACAGTGGTGGAAGGTGATAGCTACAGTTATCAGGTCGCGGCGACAAATGATGCCGGTTCATCTGCTTTTTCGAATTCGGTGGATATGACCATACCCGGGACACCAAGTATTCTGAGCGCAACCGTTACATTGCTCCCCAACAACATCCGCGAAAATGTGACCCTGACTTGGGCCGATGTCGTCGGCGAGACTGGATACAGAATCCAGTGGAGTACTGATAACTTCGCTACGGTTACCGGGGCAAATACGATCGGAGCCGATTCAACGACGTTCACATCTCCAAATCTATTGCGGCAGGCCTGGCAGTTCAGGGTAGGCGCAATGAATGCTTCCGGGAGATTGTGGTCCCCTGTCTTTAATGTAGCAGCACCATAAGAGCAGCATTTCCGCCGCCGGCCTCCGGGCCGGCGGCGACTGCGGCCGGACAGCTTCGCTGCCGCCTGGAGAGGTTCTCACAATTTGCCCTGCAATTTTTCCGTTTGGAGAGAGTTCTTTTCCTCGTTCAATCCTGCTAAAGTTTGTCAATATCGTTCACCAACCTTCAAGTTGTTTTTCCCGAATATGGACCAACACCTGCCACTCGTAAATTTTATCAAGCGCCGTCTTGTGCTTTGAAAATCTGGGTGTTAAGGTTTGTCACCCGTTTAAAGTTGCCAACCTGAGACATCTGGTCGGCATCCTTTAATAGCATTAAATATCAAATTGTTATCTCACTCCTAGGAGAGGTTCATTTAATAAACCTGCCACAAATATGAAGAAATTTTTGACCCTCTTAGTGCTCCTTACACTTCTCGTTGTGTCGTTTGTGGCGGGGGCACGGTACTATCAACACCAAAGTAGTCAGAAGAGCATCGACAGCGGAGAACGCAGGATTCTCCACTACGTTGATCCTATGAACCCGGCGAACACGTCGAAGGAGCCGGGTGTAGCACCGTGCGGGATGCCGATGGAACCGGTGTACGAAGATGAAGATATACTGGACGGTTCAGGGAAACTGGGGGCAGTGAATTCTACGTCGCCGGGTACCGTCAAAATCAATGCACGGAAGCAGCAGCTCATAGGTGTTCAGATCGATGCGGTTGCCAATGTTGCAGATACTATGAGGATTCGAACACTCGGCCGCATCGTAGCCGATGAGAACAGGGTATATCCATTGATTGCTCCTACAGACGGCTGGATGGGGAGAATCCATGAGAGCACCACGGGCAGCCTGGTCAGCAAAAATCAACTGATGGCCAAAATCAAGATTTATAACTATGATTTTTTTACCTGGCAGGAACGCTATCTGATAGAAATTGGCAATGCTGCCGAACGTAGACGCTATTTCCTGTCGCTGGGTTCAGAAAAATCGGACCGATTGAAATCCGTGATCCTGGATCAAGAAAACGAGACTTCATTTAATTCCCAGTTTCGAAGCCCAAAACAGAAGGTATTCAATAGTATCCGGGACAAGAGCGAGGGTGGCAGGAGTCCGGAAGTCTACAGCGCACCGCAGGCCAAAACGCAGCCTTTCTCTTCATCGACGCCATCCGTACTTCCTCTGGAAGGTGCACACCCGGCTGGAAAGTCAAAATCATGGCGCATCCCGCGAGGGGCTCAATATTACGGAAAACCCTCTGCCTCGACCGTTGATAAAGAGATGGAGATTAAAGAGCAGCGTACTGGGGCCGACATAGAGCCGATGGCCCATGCTCAGGAGGCGGATAGCGGCCAGCATGGGGCTGCGCATAACAAGCCAATCACAACTCCCGGGAAAGGAAAAAAGACGCCGGAGAAACTCTCATATTACGCGAGAAATAATATGGGGGTGACTAAAAGACCGGTAGAGCAGCTGCAATATACTGAAAAAGAAAACCTGACTTACACCAGCAAGGTCCGCCAGGAGTTGCTGGATTTGGGCGTCTCGGACCGGCAGCTGAAACAGCTGCTCAAAACCGGAGTCTATATGACCGATGTCGAATTACGTTCACCGGTCGATGGTCTTGTCCTGTCGCGCAATGTGTCACCTCAACAGAAGATAGCACGAGGCACCGAATGTTTCAGGGTTGCCGACCTGCGTAAAGTATGGGTTGAAGCGGATGTCTATGATGCTGAGGCCGGATATATTCTCCCGGGAATTCAGGCTATGGTTTCCATGCCTAAAATGGCTCAACAATTTCCGGCAACGGTTAGTGAAGTACTGCCGCGTTATGATGCAGACGGGCGCACACTTAAGGTTCGTCTGGAAATGGACAATCCGGATGTAACCTTTCTCCCGGATATGTTTGTCGATGTCGAATTTCATATCGATCTGCCACCGGCAATTACGGTCCCGTCTGGCGCGGTTATCGATTCCGGTAAAAGAAAGACGGTATATGTGGCTGTGGAAGAAGGTGTTTTTCAGCCGCGTGAGGTAGTGACCGGCAGGCGATTTAACGACAAGGTCGAGATAATCCAAGGCCTGCAGGCTGGAGAACAAATAGTCGTATCCGGCAATTTTCTTATCGATTCAGAGAGTCGAATGAAGTTTGCCGCTGCGAGGCTGATGGATGACAGGCCTGCGGATTCTTCGCCGGGCAGGCAAGCTCTGTCATATGATATACAAAAAGTATCTCACGTCCCCCCAAATACATCGCTTGCAGGGAAAGTGACGGACCCTGTCTGTGGGATGAAAATCGATCCTGCAAAAGCCGAGAAGGAAGGTCTTACCGCAGAGGTTGAAGGGCAAATATATTATTTCTGCAGTGAGGAATGTGCTGAGGATTTCCACAGGCACGGGCCGCAAATAGAGGAATCGCCTGATGAACATCCTCCGGTTGAGGCCATGCCGAAGGCCGGAGGACCTGACATGGAGCACATGGACATGTCTTCAGATGACCTGGCGGTGGACTCAGGCCAAACAGCCAGGGATCCGGTCTGCGGGATGACTGTCGATAAGAAAGATGCCGAGAGTGCAGACCTTATTGTCGAACAGGGCGATGCAACGCATTATTTCTGCAGCGAAGAATGCAAACATGAGTTTGAGCGGGATCCACAGCATTACAGTACTTCTCCGGCACCGACCGAGCCCCCCAAGCAGATGGATCACCAACCATGATTAACCGGATCATCGATCTATCGGTCGAGCACAGGTTTGTCGTTTTTCTGGTGGTCGCCGCCGCCTGTATCGCCGGTTGGTGGTCGATGGAGCGAGTGGCTCTCGATGCCGTTCCCGATCTCAACGATACCCAGGTGATCATCTATTCCCGTTGGGACCAAAGCCCCGACATCGTTGAGGACCAGGTGACCTACCCCATCGTCAGTGCCATGCTGGGGGCGCCGAAGGTCAAGACTGTGCGGGGTTTTTCCGATTTCGGCTACTCATATGTCTATGTGATCTTCGATGAGGGGACCGATATCTATTGGGCCCGCTCCCGTACTCAGGAGTATCTCGCCGGTGTCCTTTCCAGCCTGCCGGATGGGGTAAAGACTGAGATGGGACCGGATGCGACCGGCCTGGGCTGGATTTATCAATACGCCCTGGTCGACAAATCCGGCAAACACAGTCTGGCGGATCTCAGGTCCTATCAGGACTGGTTTCTGCGTTACTATCTGGAGGCAGTGCCCGGGGTAGCCGAGGTGGCACCTCTTGGTGGATTCAGGAAACAGTATCAGGTGAACGTCGACCCTAACCGTCTGCAGGCTTATAACCTGTCGATCAGCAAGGTGGTGGAGGCGGTGCGTGGTGGAAATACCGAAGTCGGGGGGCGGCTCATTGAATTCGGCGGTACCGAATATATGATCCGCGGTCGCGGCTATGCGACCTCCATCGCCGATTTCGAAAATATCCTTCTGCGCAGTGACGAAAGGGGCAACCCGATCCGCATCAAGGATATCGGCCAGGTGGTCCTGGGACCGGACCTGCGCCGGGGGGTATCCGACCTTGACGGCACGGGGGAGGTCGTTTCCGGGATCGTCGTGATGCGGGAGGGAGAAAATGCCCTTGACGTCATTGACCGGGTCAAGAAAAAAATAGCTGAAATTGCTCCGGGCCTGCCTGAAGGGGTGCAAGTGCTGCCCGTCTACGACCGTTCGCGGCTCATCCTGAGGGCCATCGACAATCTGAAGGCAACCCTGGTGGAGGTAATCTCCATCGTGGCTATTGTCATCCTGCTTTTTTTGTGGCACGGCCCGAGCGCAATAGTGCCGATGATCACTATCCCGATTGCCGTGCTCATCGCCTTTATCCCCTTTCAATGGATGGGGATCACCGCCAATATCATGTCGCTCGGCGGCATCGCCATCGCCATTGGGGCCATGGTAGACGCCTCTATCGTGGTCGTCGAGCAAACCCATAAAAAGCTGGAGGAGTGGCAGCTTGGTGACCGCAGGGAGAGGTATCAATCAGTGGTTGTCCGTGCCGTCAAGCAGGTGGCCGGACCGAGTTTTTTTTCACTCCTGGTAATCGCTGTCTCTTTTCTGCCGATCCTCACTCTTGAGGCGGAGGAAGGCCGACTGTTTAAACCTCTGGCCTATACCAAGACGCTTTCCATGTTCGTCGCCGCCGTCCTGGCAATCACCCTGGGCCCGGCCCTGCTTCTGTCCTTCACCCGCCTGCGTCGCTTTGAGTTCCGTCCCCGCTGGTTTTGCCGGGCAACCAATGCTGTCCTGGTCGGGACCATCCATTCGGAAGAAAACCACCCCTTGAGCCGTGCCCTGATCGCTGTCTATCGACCGGTGGCTGAGTGGGCTCTGCGCTGGAAATGGCTGGTATTGATTATCGCCCTTGTTCTGATGATCGGCACGGTCCCGGTGTTTTTCAAGCTTGGCTCAGAATTTATGCCGCCGCTTGAAGAAGGCTCAATTCTCTATATGCCCTCGACCATGCCGGGGATTTCCATTGGCGAGGCGCAGAAGCTGCTTCAGACCACCGATCGGATCATCGGACAGTTTCCCGAGGTCGAGCGGGTGCTGGGTAAAGCCGGACGTGCCGAAACGTCCACCGATCCGGCACCCTTGTCGATGTTGGAAACGGTGATCATCCTGCGGCCAAAAGGCGAGTGGCGGACGGTCGACACCTGGTATATTTCTTGGGCGCCCGGCTGGCTGCAATCAGTATTCCGCCGCTTCAGTCCCGACCATATATCACAGGAGGAACTGGTCAGCCAGATGAATGATGCACTGCGGCTGCCGGGACTCGTCAACAGCTGGACCATGCCGATTAAGGGGCGTATCGACATGCTGACTACCGGGGTACGGACTCCGATCGGCATTAAAATTTCCGGTTCCGATGTTGCCGAAATCGAAAATATCGGGGCGAAGATTGAAGCTATTCTACCAGCCGTCAAAGGCACCCGCAGTGTCTTTGCCGAACGTACCGGCAGCGGCTATTTTCTTGATTTTAAATGGAACAGGGAACAGTTGGCCTTTGCCGGGCTGAGCATGGCACAGGCCCAGGCCGCGGTACGGAATGCCATCGGTGGCGAGAATGTTACGACCACCGTCGAAGGCCGGGAACGCTATAGTGTCAACGTCCGGTACATGCGGGATTTTCGACAGGACCTGCCGGCACTGCGCCGGGTGCTGATCAGTGATGCAACGGGACAAAGACAGCTTCCCATCGGACAGCTCGCCGACATAGAAATTAAAACCGGGCCGGCTATGATTCGCAATGAAGACGGGCTGCTCACCGGCTATGTCTATGTCGATATGGCCGGTAGGGACCCGCGCGGGTATATCGATGAGGCGGGCCGGCTGATACGTGAGAAAGTACAACTACCTCCCGGTTATGCCATTTCCTGGAGTGGTCAATTTGAAGCAATGGAGAGAGTGGCGGAGCGTCTGCGGACCGTTTTACCCATCACCATCTTTTTCATTTTCCTGCTGCTCTATATCAATACCCGCTCGTTCATCAAGACCTGTATCGTCTTTCTGGCGGTTCCTTTCTCCTGCATTGGCGCTGTCTGGTTGCTCTATGTGTTAGGTTACAATATGAGCATTGCGGTCTGGGTCGGCCTGATCGCCTTGCTCGGTGTCGATGCGGAGACCGGGGTGTTCATGCTTTTATACCTCGATATTGCCTACGAACAGGCCAAAAAACAAGGTCGGATGCACAAGCTGGCCGATCTGCGCAAGGTTGTCCTTGATGGGGCGGTGACGCGATTGCGGCCGAAGTTCATGACGATGGCTACCACCTTTCTCGGCCTTGTGCCGATCATGTTTTCCATCGGCACCGGTTCAGACGTGATGAAGCGGATCGCTGCGCCGCTGATCGGTGGTATCCTCACCTCTTTTTTGCTGGAACTTCTCGTCTATCCGGTAATATACGAAACCTGGAAATGGAACAGCGAAGTGAAAAAGGCTGGAAAATCTCAGGATAATTAGGGCCGGAGAACCGAAAACGATATCCCTCCATCCGGTCAATTCCCCTTGCCATACCTCTTGTCTCCCGGAGAATTTTGTCCGGGCTTGTCCACATTTTTGTCCCCATCGATTTTCTTACCGTGCCACTTTCCTTCTTTTTAAAATGTGTATAAGAACAAAAAATGGATCTTGATTTACACTATCTATTTCGTTATTATGGGAAAATATATTTTAGTTACAGTATGTTACGCTGTCGTATAAGATGGGGCAGCATTGACATGGATGGAGCATTATTCGGCGCCTGAAAAGTATGATATACGGGGGGCACTGAGGCAACTCGACAAAGGAGGATGGTATGAAGGGAACGCTCTTGGTCATGATAGCAACCGCACTGCTCCTGGTCTTTGCCGGTATGGCACTCGCCGAGAGTGATATGCAAAAGGTACCGTCCTGTACCTATTGCGGCATGGACAGGACCAGATTTGCCCACAGCAGGATGTTTGTCACCTTCGATGACGGGACAATCGTTGGTACCTGCAGTATTCATTGTCTGGCCATTGATCTGGCGACCAGCATCGACAAAACCCCTGAGTCAATTCAGGTCGGAGATTTCAACCATAAAAATCTCATCGATGTGGAAAACGCCTTTTGGGTAATCGGCGGCGATAAATCCGGAGTTATGACCAGACAGGCCAAGTGGGCCTTTGCAACAAAGGACGAGGCCGAAAATTTTATCGCTGAAAGCGGCGGCAAGCTCGCAACATTTGATGAGGCCATGCAGGCGACCTATGTCAGTATGTATGCCGATGTGAAAATGCTCCGGGAGAAGAGAAAGAAGATGAGGATGAAGATGCAGACAAAAGGGGCTGCTCATCAGTAACAATTGTTTCATTTAGGGGGGAAGCATCATGCCTGTTTGCCGGATGATCATCGTGGCCCTGCAGCTGTTAGCCGTCCTGTCGCTGCCCGTAGAGGCATCTACCGTTGGCATTGGCAAAACCGACAAATGTCCGGTCTGCGGTATGTTCGTGGCCAAATATCCTGATTTCCTCGCCCAGATCATTTTTGCAGATGGTTCCTATGCGGTATTTGACGGCACCAAGGACATGTTCAAATACTACTTCAACCTAAAAAAATATAATGCCGCAGAAGAGCTTGCCGACATAACCTTTATCTATGTCACGGACTATTACGACATGAAACCGATTGATGGTAAAAGGGCCTGGTATGTCGTCGGCAGCGATGTTTTCGGCCCGATGGGACGGGAGCTCATGCCGTTTGCCAATGAAGCTGATGCAAGGGTTTTTCTGAAAGATCATGCCGGGAAGAAAATTATTCGGTTCGATGAGGTGACTCCGGAGCTGATCAGCGGGCTGGATTAATCGTGCAGAGAAATTCAGATATATTTTTTGGCATTCTGTTTATGGGTATCCTCCTCCTCTGCCTGATGTTCGTCGATGCAGCAGTCTGCCGGAGGATCGACAGAAAACTGGTTCGTCAGCGGCGAGAGACAGTCAGCGTTCTGGCTTTGACCGATCTGTGCCTTTTTACCGAGGCGCCTTACACCCGTCATCCCAGCATGGCTGATTGGCATACACCTTTTCAGGACCATCCCCGGTCCTTCGAACATTTTCCGTCAGGCTCCCTTATGGCGGTACCGCCTCACCTTCGCTTGCGGGCAACCCGATAAACATGAGTTCCTTTGCCAGGCATCGCTATCTGCTTGATCTCGCCCTGTCTTCCATGAAGAGGAGAAAGGGTAAAAACACTGCCCTGGTAATGGTGTACGCCTTTGTCCTTTTTTTACTGGCATCGGTGTTGTTTGCCGCCGATGCCTTAAAACATGAAGCGGCCGAGCTGCTGCAGGACTCTCCTGAAATGATCGTGCAAAGGTTGGTAGCCGGCCGGCAGGAGCAGATTCCGACCACTTATATTGCCTCAATCAAACAGATTCGCGGGGTACAATCGGTTGAGCCCAGGTTATGGGGATACTATTTTGATTCCTACAGCGGGGCCAATTACACGCTTATGGTCAGTACGGCCCTTATGGATCACAGTGGAGAAATTATTATCGGGCCAGGTGTGTCGAGGCGCAGTGCAGCAGAGGGACCTGTGCAGGTCCTCGGCAAAAAGAGCATCATCCCTTTTAAGACCTCAGATGGTTCCGTCCTGCCTTTGCAGGTAAGGGGGCTGCTTCCGTCCGCTACAGAGCTGGTAACCGCTGATCTGATCCTGATGTCTGAAGCCGATTTCCGGAAGATTTTTGCTCTTGCCGACAACCGGGCAACCGACTTGATCCTTAAAGTCAGAAATACCAAGGAACTGGCCACGATCGCCACCAAGATCACTGAGCGGCATCCGGATACCCGGCCGATTTTACGTGAAGATATCCTGCGCACCTATGCCGCCATTTTCGACTGGCGTGGTGGCGTGGTACTCATGGTTTTATCCGGGGCGCTCCTGGCTTTTATTATCCTGGCATGGGATAAGGCGACGGGGCTGAGCGCGGAAGAAAAGCGCGAGATTGGTATCCTCAAGGCGGTCGGCTGGGAGACTTCTGATATCCTTTTGATGAAGTTCTGGGAAGGTGCTGTTCTGTCACTTACCTCGTTTTTTATCGGGGTGGTCATCGCATATCTGCATCTTTTTGTCGGATCGGCCATGTTATTCGAACCGGTGCTGAAGGGATGGTCGGTGCTTCATGCCAATTTCCGGCTCACTCCGTATATCACTGTCTATCAATTGGCGACCTTGTTCTTTCTTACGGTTCTGCCCTATACCGTGATAACTATTATCCCGTCATGGCGCTCGGCCACGATTGATCCTGATTCGGTCATGAGGGTGTGAGAGCATGATTCGTCTTGAAAATATCCGAAAAGTCTTTAATGGCGGCAAACCCAATGAATTTGTCGCCATTGACGGTATCGATCTCAGCATAAAATTTCATGAGGTTACAGCCTTGACCGGGCCAAGCGGTTCAGGCAAAACCACGCTGCTCAGTATCCTGGGATGTATGTCTCGGCCTTCTTCCGGGAGAATCACCTTACAAGACAGGGAGATGACCAGCCTGCCCGAGCGGTTCCTTACCGAAATCAGGCGGGACACCTTCGGCATCATCTTTCAGCAGTTCAACCTAATCAAGGGCCTGTCTCCTCTTGAAAATGTTATGATTCCAGCCTATCCAACCGGAGAGAAATTTACTGTCCTGAGCCGGCGGGCAATGGAGCTGCTTGAGATGCTGGGTCTTGCCGGGAAGGCTCATGCAAAGGTGGAGTGGCTGTCCGGTGGCGAGGCACAACGGACAGCCATCGCCAGGGCGCTGATCAACAATCCTGATATCATTATCGCCGATGAGCCGACCGCCCACCTGGACACCAGGCTCTCCCGGGAATTCATGGAGATTATGCGCCAGTTGAAAAAACAGGGCAAGACCCTGGTCATTGCCAGTCATGATCCCATGGTCTCCGCATCGGATGTCGTCGACCGGCTTGTCCGGGTGCGGGACGGAAAGATCGTCGCTACAGAGCAGGGCCGATGATGGTGCAGCCCGGAATCATGGCCTTGCTGCTCGGCTCGGGGCTGACCGTGTCGATGCTGGGCTATGCCGCCTATCAGGGGGTGCAGATCCTCCGCTATTGGGACATTACCAGCGGTAGCGAGCGCCAGTTGGCGCTCGAACGGAGAACCTACCTGGTTTCAACCTTGATGAGTTATGCCATGGGGTTTCAGGTTCTTTCTCTTTTTCTCTTTATCTACACGGCCGATACCCTCAGTCCCCTGTTCGTTGGTGCGATGTGTGCGGCCGGGAGCCTGAAGGTCAATGGTTTCGGTTATCCGGCTCTTCTGCTGAACATCGTCGGCTGTCTTCTTGCCGGTTTGTGGCTCATCGTCAATAATACCGATAACAAAGCCTATAATTATCCGCTCATCCGGATAAAGTACTGGTTCCTGCTGTTCATCGCCCCTTTTTTCTTCGCCGAAACAATACTTCAGGGGGAATATTTTTTACGGTTGCAGCCCAATATAATTACCTCCTGCTGTGGGGTGCTCTTCAGTATCGATGCAGGTAACGTCGTCGCGGATCTCCTTAGCCTGCCCCGCACGATGGCAGAGACTGTATTTTTCGTAAGTGTACCGATTACTCTGGCTTTGGGATATTCCGTCTATCTAAGAAATAAAGGCGCTGTACTCTTTTCCGTCGCAGCATTTGCCCAGTTTCTCATCTCCCTTATCGCTCTCATCGTCTTTATCAGTATATATTTTTATGAGCTTCCTACCCACCACTGTCCGTTCTGTCTTCTGCATCAGGAATACGGCTTCGTCGGCTATTTTCTGTATGGAACCATCCTGGTCAGTACCATCTCCGGCATGGGGACAGGCCTTATCCAGCCCTTTAGCACCATCGCCAGCCTCTGTGAGGTTATACCGCCTGTGCAAAAACGACTTGCCCTGATTTCAATCGTATCCTTAGGAATGTTTATCCTGGCAACAGGGTATGGCATGCTGTTTTCAAACCTGAGTATGCAGGCATATTGACCGTCAAACAAAGAGCTCTTGTCAGTCAGTGATTCCCGCAATTTAAAAGGCTTGGAGCCTTTCCATCCGTCCTGCCGGTAATAACATTTGCATTTTGTTGATTTATTAATATATTTTTTCCCTTCACAAAAAAGGCTGCCGCTTCTATTACAGGTTGAGATGATTTATTTGACTGGCGGCAAAAGCGGCGCCAAAACCATTGTCGATATTAACCACCGTTACCCCGTTGGCACAGGAAGTAAGCATGGCCAGCAGGGCAGACAGGCCGCCAAAGCTTGCGCCATAGCCGACACTGGTTGGAACGGCAATCACCGGTATCTCTACCAGGCCGGCAATCACCGAGGCAAGTGCCCCTTCCATACCGGCTATGACAATGACCACCCGGGCAAGGCGGATGCTATCCATGCAGGCAAAAAGCCGGTGAATGC
>Ga0210123_1000074_pt1 | contig 60575 bp, 62 predicted proteins | sample Muzzi_PWB_D2_FD_185535 | JGI IMG/M metagenome (GOLD analysis project Ga0210123, IMG submission 185535) | Wetland microbial communities from San Francisco Bay, California, USA, that impact long-term carbon sequestration - Muzzi_PWB_D2 (SPAdes) | ecosystem: Environmental > Aquatic > Marine >... | reverse complement strand
CCCGTGAGCCTTGAGGCAGCGCTTGATAATAATGCCAGTGTCGAGGTCAGCGGTCCCATTGTTGGTGGTGTGTTGCAGGCCGTCGATGTCCAGCAGCGCGGTGGCCAGATCAGGGTAATTGCGCCCGTAACCACCGTCAATGCCGGGGCAGGCACGGTCAATGCCAGCGTGGTTAGCGGACAACCTGATATTACGATACAGACTGATTCCCGGACCGAATTCGAGGACGAACGTGATGGCATGGATGATTGTTCCCTGTCTTCCATGGCATTCGGGACCGGGCTGGTGGTCGAGGGTTTCATCAGTGGCGCCAGCGGTGTGCTCGCGTCTACCATCAAGTGCGATGACCTGGAAAAGATCGAATTGCGCGGTCCGCTGGATGCGGCCAGCGGTAACAGTACGAGCGGTACGGTCACGATCCTGGGGATTACGATTGCAACGGACGGCGATACGGAGTTCTCGGATTTCGGTTTTGGTACGGCGTCACCGGGCGACCTGGTCGAGGTGGTGGATGACCTGCCCGCCGATGGGATCGCAGACGAGGTCGAGACCGATTGATACGCCTGTGCAGTTTCAGGCTCCAGAGGGTAATATACGTTGCCGGTTATTTAAGTTTGTATATTTATCAGTAGCTTAATATATTTCATATTGAAAATATAATAATAAACTAATATACTTTAACGCTTGTTAATTCACTGCAAACGTTGAAGTCATGTCATTTCCAGGGCCCCTGTCGATTTTTATGCTGGTCACGCTGGTTTGCAGCGGGCACGCCTATGCGAATCAGTATGGTCCGTATGGCTATGGGCCTTATTACATGGGTCCATACGCTCCCCGGGTGCATCCTGTGTACCAACCCGGCCAGCGCGCCGCTATGCGGGCGCCTTACTACACTAACCGGGCCTGGTATCCAGGCTACGCCTATGCCGCACCCCCGGGACGGGGCCGTGTGCCACCTGTGCCAGCACCGGCCGCAACGGTACCTGTTCCAGAGCAGCGTCCGCAGGCGGAGGCAGAAGCCAGCAAGCACATCAATCTGCCTGCGGCTGAAAACCCGGCATCCGTGACCGGCAACAAGCAGGCATTCATTTCAACCTTGCTGCCGCATATAGAAAAGGAAAACCGGCGCCTGCTTGCCTTGCGAAAGGAGGTCGTGTCGCTGCTCGATAAGCTGGACTCCGGGAACACCCTGGGCGAGCAGGAACAAAAGCGGATAAAGGAACTGGCGAGGCACTATCGTGTGAAAACGGATCCGCTGGCCACCGGGGCTGCGCGGCAGGAGTTGCTGCGCAAAATCGATATTATTCCGTCATCACTGTCACTGGCGCAGGCCGCCAATGAAAGTGCCTGGGGCCAGTCGCGCTTTGCGCAGGAAGCCAACAACCTGTTTGGTATCTGGACCTACGACCAGGACAAGGGCCTCATACCCGTGAACAGGGAGCAGGGCAAGAAACACCTGGTCCGCATCTTCGATAATGTTGGCGAGTCGGTGCGTTACTACATGCACACGCTGAACAGTCATCCGGCCTATATCGGCATGCGCAAGACCCGGGAAGCTTTGCGGGCGTCAGGCCAAACCATCGATGGCCACAAACTGGCAGCCGGTCTTGAAAAGTATTCAGCCGGTGGCCAGCAATACATCGACCTCATCCGGAGCCTTATCCGGAAGAACAAGTGGACACAGCTGGATGCGAACAATCACGCTGTATGATTTTATTCTGAATCCGGCGGTGAGGCTTAACCGGGGAGAAGCGCCTCATCAGGATGATTTTTGCAACAGACGGTCAAGGGCATCAATCGCCTGAAGGGTTTCCTCCCGGCAACCGGCAGCCAGCACATGTTCCAGCTTCTGAAAACCATCCCGAAACTCGGTCAGACTGAAATACCCGACAATGCCATTCAACTGATGCAGGTGCCTGTCAAGGCTGACCGGGTCATCGGCCAGACAAGCCTGTTGCATATGATGTAGCTGTAAGGCCAGTTCCTCAGCCAGTTCCGCGCGTAATTCCGGCGGCATGGTTTTGCCGGCACCGGCATTCCCGGATAATTGTGCCGTGTTTTCCGGCGACAACGATTTTCTGGCCAGCCACTTGTCCAGCAGGGCCATCAGATTCGCCTTCTCTACCGGCTTGAAGAGAAAGTCATCAATGCCGCTCGCATGTAGTTGTTCATCCTTGTTGGCGAATACATCTGCTGTAAGTGCAATAATCGGTGTTCCACGGTTGATCCCCTTGCGAATAACCCGTGTGGCCTCGATGCCACCCATGACCGGCATGTGGATATCCATCAGGATAATGTCAAAGAGGGTTTCATTTGCATACCTGCAGGCCTCCTCGCCATTGTTTGCCATGACCATACGATGACCCAGGTCAGAGATCAGGGTTGTCAGAAGCTTTTGGTTGAAAACGTTGTCTTCAGCAACAAGTATTTTCGCGTTGCCAGGATGTTCAGCAGCGGTGTTATCGACTGTCTGTGCCGCTTCAGAAACTGACCTGTTTGGCGATGCATCTCCGAAGAGTAACTTTCTGGCAGTACGTAACATACGCTCACTGCGCGGGGGCTTCGACAGGATGTGTACATTCTCATTCGTGGCGGCGGTGTCGATGTTGCTCATTAATGAGCCGGCTAATATCAGGACGGATGCATCGCTAAGGTGTCTGACTGAATCGAGCTGTTCCTGTATGGTCTGATTGGTGCAATGCTTAACCGGTATGCCAAGCACAATCAGCTGGTATGCGGTTTTTGCATCGTTCCCGGACTCGATCATCTCCAGCAACCGTTCCCGGTCTGTCGCGATAAAGACAGTTGCACCCCATTTGAGGAATTGATTTCTGATGGCGCGGCAAACAAAGGAATTCTGGTCATAGACCAGTATCCTGGTTCCGGTCAGGGGCGTTTCTGCTGATGCACCAGTGTCTTCTGTTAGCGGAGATACCAGAGTAAACCAGAAACAGGTGCCGCCATCCGGGGCATCGCGGACATTGATTTCGCCACCCAGCAACTGCACCAGTTTCTTGCTGATGGACAATCCCAGTCCGGTGCCGCCGTACTTTCTGCTTATCGAGGTATCCGCCTGTACGAAGGGTTCAAAGATCTGCAGCTTGTCATTGTCGCCCACGCCCGCGCCGGTGTCGGTTACCGAGATGCGTATGATATTTTGCCGGGAATCTGTTGCCTGCAGCGAGGCCTCGACGACAACATGCCCGCTATCTGTAAACTTTATAGCATTTGTCAGCAGGTTTATGAGTATCTGATTGATCCGGTTTTGATCGCTGGCGATTCTAGTGGGAACATCGGTATGGATGTAGAGAACCAGTTCGAGTCCTTTTTCAAAAGCCGATTCACGGTAGATGCTGATGATGTTTTCGAGGCACTTATGCAGGTCGAAAGCGGTATTTTCCGGTTTTATATTGCCGGATTCCAGTCTTGTGTAACTGAGGATGTCATCTATCACCACCAGGAGCTGTGATGCGGCATGCATAATGGTCTGGATATTCTCTTTCTGGTCTTCAGGGTCAGCTGTTGACTCAAGCAGCTGGGCAAAACCAATGATTGCACTGAGGGGGGTTCTTATTTCGTGGCTCATTTTTGCCAGAAATTCCGATTTCGCTTCACCGGCCTGCATTGCGGCCAGACGTGCACTTACAAGCTCCTGATTCTTCTCTTCCAGTTTGCTGACAGTTTTATGAAGTTCGAAGGTCGCATCCTCGACATCCTTGACCAGTCTGGCCTGTGCACCTTCCAGGGTGCTGGCCATCTGGTTGATGCCGCGCTCCAGTGTGCCCAGCTCGCCAGGTGAATCAACCTCGGTGCGGGCGGACAGATCTCCATCGGTCAGTTGGTCAACTGTGCCGGTCAGTCGAATGATGGGACTGGATACGCGACGCGCTACGAGAAATGCCAGTAGTATGCTGGTCAGCAGGGCAATGCTGGTGGCGAGGATGCCCACGAACCGGATGTGCGCTTCCTGGGTACGCATCGAGACTCGCGACACCCCAACGTGCACTGTGCCGATGATATTACTCGGAATATCAATGCCAGCCTGCGTACTTTCGTCCCGGTAATCCGAGACCTCGACACTGGAGCGCATAATCGGCGCCCGGAACTCGATCAGGTTTTCCGGATCAGGCCGGTTCCCCGGGGCTTTCTGGTGCACAAGGATCTTGTGCTCTCGATCCTCGATGGTGACAAAGCTGACGTCCGCTTCACCAAGGATGGACGTGGCATACTTTTCAAGCTCGCTGGTATCGGTTGCGAACATACCAAATTCACTCAACACCGCCAGGTGTCTCGCCAACAGTTCGCCGCGCTCATTCAATGCATAGCGGGTATCCTCCAGAGTGGTCACGGTTACGTAATATCCGAGGAACAGGATGACTACCAGCAGAGGCGAGGCGAAGGTCAGCAGAATTCGCCGTCCGATTCGCCCCATGTGTATCCAGGATAAATTCATGGTGCGGACCTCTCACTCTCCTGAATTAACCTGATGAGTTCGTCAGTTTCGATTGTTTTACCACCAAGAGAGCGAACGATTCCACTGTTCACCGACACACCGTATTCGCCTGGATACACCGGATCGGGCAGGCAGAAATCTTCGGAGAGGTCTATGTCAGCAACCAAGCGCGCCGCATGCCTGCCAATTTGCTGAGGTGTCGAATACACTGCCGCCGCTGCGCCGGCCTTTACATAGGCCTGTGAGAAGCCGATAACCGGTGTCTGGTACTGGTAGGCGGTATACAGCAGCCACTTCGCATTGTTGCGGTTCAGTGCTACAGGATCACTGATCGCAATCAGGAGGTCGCTCTCTTCAACCAGCTCCCGCGTGAGCCATTCCGGCCCGTTCTCGCCACTGTACTCACGAATGATAATGTCCAGCCCGGTGCTGTCAACGCTATCCGTCACTTCCGGTTTGCGCCGGGCAGAGACTTCTCCGAGCAGCACCCCGTACTTGTCTGCACCGGGAAACAGCGCCCGGGCCAGGGTGACCTGCCGCTGCACGGGCTGGTCGATAAAGATGGCAGAGTGATGTGCGCAGGGTGTAGCCGTGGTGGAGATGTTAAGGTAGGCGCTTTCAGGGATCAGGGTATTCAGGATCGGGATGCCAATATCCTGTTTGGCAATCATCCGGGCTGCCTTGGTGCCGACGGTAATCAGCAGCCGGGTATTTGCATTAATCTGTTGCGGGTTGAAATTCTCTTCATCCAGAAACAGGAGTTCTTCCTGGTGCGGATGTGTTTTATCGCCATTGGTAGCAAGGGATGATGAAAATGCCTCGATGAAGTCAGTGTAGGTCGCGGTTCTGGAGGTGGCGACCAGCAGTATTTCCGGAGGGGTGGCAGAGGCGAGACCGGTGACGAAAACCAACAACCAGCCAAGCTTGTCAAGAGACCATGGCAGGAAAGTTCTTTGCGATGTTGGCTGGCTGGACAACAGGTGTTCTGGAGCTTTTTAATCGCGAATGTATGGATGGTTCATCTGCATGATCAGAATTCGATGCTGAAGCGCAGATAACTGCGTGTGTCGAAGATATTTTCGTCACGGAACGTGGCATAGTCCCCGCCGATGTTCTGTACGATACCTTCCAGCATCATGCGGGTGCTGCCTGTTTTCCAGCGGCGGGCAATACGGCCGTCCACACGGTTGTAGCCGTCGATGAAATCTCCGTCTGAGCGCCACTCCATGTCCGAGATTCTGTAGAAGCCGCCGCTGACTTCAAACCCCCTGGGAAGGGTAAGGCTGCCGAGTATGCTGATGGTGTGTTTGGGTACAGACTTATCCTGGCCGTTCCGGTATGGCGGCTGGTATCCACCAGGATAATTGAAGTCTCTGTGAATGAAGACATCTGCATTCAGATTGGCATAGGACAGGGAGATGAAATCTCTGGGGCCCGCCTGATACTTGAGCATGATTTCGCCGCCTTTCACGACTCTGTACCCGTCATTCCTGTATACAAAGGTTTCGACAGGAATAGCCGGAAACGGCTGGTCTGCGCCCTTGTCACTAAGATCATGAATGATGTCACTGGTACGCTCCTTGAATAGCTTTGCGTCCAGCAATAACCTGTGGTCAAACCAGTAGCCAACGTAACCCAGTTCATAGGATTCGAGGCTTTCAGGTCGCAGATCATCCGAGAGTCTGCTGTTTATGTAATCTGTGCCGTCATCAAGTTTGAAGATCGATGCAAAATTTTCTTCCACCAGTGACGGCTTGCGCCGGGCCTTTGCGTAGCTGATACGGACTGAATTTTCCGGGTTAAACAGCCAGTTTGCGTCCACGCGTGGGGACAGATAACTGCTGTACTGGTCGCTGGCCTCACCCATGACACCCAGGTTAAGAAGCAAGTGATCGGTGGCGCGATAGCCAAGGTTGACAAACACGCGTTCGCTGACTTCGTCAAACCAGTCATTACTGTTTGTCAGTGTTGCAGATTTGAAACGGTCAAGGCGGACGCCTGCGCCAATGACGGATCTTAATTTCCCGGTGTGCGGGGAGGTATACTGCACCTCGGTGTCATAGCGATGCCCCTTGTAATCATAGGTGCCGAAACTGGCATACTGGTCGGGTCTGCCATCAAGGAGGAACGGAATGACCTCTGGCGGCGCGTCGAAAGCGTGTGACAGCAGATCCCGGAAGTTGTCGCTGGAAGAATAGCCGTTATGGTATGCCTTCCAGCTGATGTCGGAATTATCCTTGAGTGCGCGACGCCATTTTACGAACTGATACTGGCCTATTGTATTTTTATCGTGGGGTGGCGGTACGTAGGTTGGCTCTGCCCCGGCGCCGAGGTCACCATCGGAATAGCCCAGTTGTAAATCCACCTCATCACTGGCCTGCGGATGCCATACGCTGCGGGTCGAGATTCCCTTGATTCTGCGGTCATCATTGGTCGAATCCAGGTTGCCATCAAGGCCCTCAGCCTCCTGATAATTCAGTGTGACGCGGTAGTCCAGTTCACCGATGCTGCCCCCATGCCGGAGGACACCATTGCGTGTGTTCTTGTCACCCACCGTTCCACGTGCATAGGTTCCCCTGTCCTGGTAGGGCTGCTGGGTGATGATATTGATGACACCGTCAACGGCATTCGATCCATACAACGGGCTGTTGGGACCGCGTATGACTTCAATGCGCTCGATGTCTTCCAGGGCAACGCCGAGAAACAGCCAGTCCACATCTGAAAAAGACGGTTGGTAAATTGCTCTGCCGTCCACCAGCACCTCCATGCTGCGGGGGAAGGCATCTGAATAACCGTGATAGGTTACGGCCATCCGGTTACCCTCTGGATAGGAAACCTGCATGCCGGGTACCAGACGCATAACATCGGCAATTTCAATGGCGCCGGATGCCTCGATCATGGCCTGGTCAATGATGGTGATCGAGGAGGGTGATTCCGTGAGCAACTGTCTAATGCGCGTAGCAGAGATGACCGTGTCGATCTCGCCTATAAAATCCTCCTCGGTCTCGAAATCTGTGCTGGCAGAAAAGTTACCGGTTTCTGCCAGTATGGCGCCGCAATGCAAGGCGGCCGGGAGCAGTAATATCAGGGTCGATTGCAGTGAAGATCGATTTGTATGTCTGGTTATCATGATTTTTCCAGTGGATGCTTTAATATTTCCCTTGAGGAGCTGCTGGCAGCTCCCGATTCCTGATCATGGAGGGTGTCTGTCAGTCTGTACTATTCCCGTAAATGCAGTCCCATTTCACGATATGCAATGACGGCTTCAGTTCGGTTGCTCACACCCAGTACCTTGAATATTCCCGTCATGTGGATCTTGACGGTGTGTTCAGACAGCCCCAGCCTGTTTGCAATGGCCTTGTTCGATTTTCCGGCACTCAGCAATTTAAGTACGTCCAGCTGCCGATCGGTAAAATCCGGCCGTACCGAAGTTGAGCGTTTTGGCGCTGCAGTTACCTTGTCACCGGTGACGCCGGTATCACCGATCGGTTGCAGCGGGTTGCCAAGTATCTCGGGCGGGATATACACGCCACCGGAAAGGACAAGCTGTATGGCACTGACCAGCACTTCGCTGGCAGCGCGTTTGGGGATAAAACCAGCGGCGCCACGGTCGATGCAGCGCTGTATGATGCGCGGGCTTTCCGCGGAAGAAAGTACAACAATCGGAGTGGCAGGATACTGGTTGCACAGGTCGCTCAGTAATTCGAGCTCGGAGACGCCGGGCATTTGCAGGTCGAGGACGACCAGGCCGATGTCGCTGTCACTCTCGAGAATGGATCGAACCTCGGTCGCATCGGAGGCCTCAAGGGGTATGCATGGAACGGGAAAATCACGCAGGGCGTGTTTCAGTCCTTCCCGAATGAGGCTGTGGTCGTCTGCGATCAGGATCTTAACAGCGTTCATTTTATTTCCTGTCGTTATCTATTTTTAATTACCCAGATTACTGTTTCCGTACCGGAAATGGCAAGCAACGAAGCGCTGTCTTAAAACGGTATTCCAGTTCAATGGTGGGACAAGTACTGGTGAGCGGGTGTGGTGGCTGATTTTGCCCCCAACTAGTACATAAGTAGTAGTGCATCATGAGTAGTGCCAAATCCGGCGCACTGGACTAGTGTAAAGCTGTACACAGGGACGTGTACAGTTACGAGGGGTAGATCGGTCATGAACTCCTGATCCACGGCAGCAGCCCTGATAGATCGAGACAGCGACCTGGTATATGACGACGTTCCTGGCATCCCCTGGGCGCAGATGCATAAGCAACCCTTGGAAACTGGAACGACATTCTCGTTATCGTCGTCAACCTGACAATCGGAGGCGTCAGTGGTTGGTGACTGCAATGCGCTGGCCTCTATGGAGATATTGTCATCATTATGATACTCCGAGAGCAGTTCAGCATGTCAGTGAGTGAATAAGGCCGTGAAGCAAAGCAGGACTGTTTTTCTGGTGGATGATGACGTGGCCATATGTCATGCACTGTCGGTATTTCTTGAAAACCACGGGTACCGCGTGCAGAAGTTTAGCTCTGCAGAGGCCTTCCTGAAGTATGCCGGCGGCACGGTGGACAGTATCATGTTACTGGACCAGCGCATGACCGGGATGACCGGCCTGGAATTGCAGGCCGAGCTCGCCAGGCGTGGCATTGCCCTCCCGATTATCTTCATTACCGGGAACGGGGATGTGCGGATGTCCGTGCAGGCCGTCAAGGCCGGTGCGATCGATTTCCTCGAAAAGCCGTTCAGTAATGAAGACCTGCTCGCGAGCATCAGCGAGGCGTTTTTGCACGCCGACGCCAGCAGCAAGCGCCGTGGTCAGCTCACCACATTAAGAAAAAGCTATGCCGGTCTGACGGCCCGTGAACGGGAGGTCATGCAGCATGTGGTTACCGGCCTTTCAAACAGGGAACTGGGTGAAGTGCTTGGCGTCAGCGAGCGGACGGTTGAAGTCCACCGTTCCAGGGCCATGAAAAAGATGGCGGCGGAGTCGCTTCCGGACCTGGTCCGAAAATATGCCATGTGCCAGCAAGCCGGTCTGTAGTGATTCCGTTCGAGTTGCACCAGTAAAACGCTACAACCGGTTTGCGATTGCCGTTGATGGGTCGTGATGAGATAAAGAAATATGGCTCTTCAGGAAAATCTGTGGGTAGAAATTCCTGATTTCGTCGTTCCGGCGCATGCCGGAATGACGTGGTAACAATATCAGCTTGTCTGCTACTCGGGCGGTTTCCTGTATTCAGAACTGACCCTCAAAATGATTCTACCAATAGATGCAATATTACGCATTCACTTCAACAGGTTGGTAGAGAGTGTCATTCAAGAACGTCCACTCGTTTTTCTAACGAGGCATTTTTCTGTTTGTAGCTGGTATTACCGATCGGTGTCATTCGCAGGCAACTGTGACAGCAGAATCTCGATGTTTGCCAGCAAGGTATAAGCCTTGTGACAGTTTGGTGGCCGGCGGCGATCAACAGGGACAGGGAACCCTGTGCTGTCTACCAACGGAAATTCAGCAGGCAGTCCCCAGCGCAGATCTCCCGGTTGTCTTCTTGTGAGTATCATTTTCGCAGGCCTTGCCAGAGAAGTATTGACAATAATGCTGGAAATGCAATGCCGAGCCATTCATTTGCCTTGTGCTTCATGTAAGTAGTTTTCCGTGCTTTTCAGTATTTGCTAATGTGGTAATCTGGATGATAAATATTTCTGACTGGTAAATCATGAATAACAGTCTAGACTTTCTAACTACGTTCTGGCAGCAGGAATAAAGGATGACCTGCGAAGACCCTGCGTACGAATCAAGAAAAACAACAAGCCTTATTGAGACTGTCTTGATATCCAACATATAAGAGGAGATGTATCATGGGACAAGTAATGCGTAGTATGGAAAACGTACCGGAGCATAGTGTGGAAATCGTTGTACACATAACCGAAACCCTGGAGCAGCAACAGCGCGGGAACCTGGTTGCCGCGCTGGAAAATGATGGCGGGATTGTTTCCGCGGAGTTCTGTCCGTTGCGCTACCACCTCATGCTGGTCAGATACGACAAGGATGTGTATTCCTCACAGGATGTGCTGGGTCGTGTCAAGTCACAAAATATTAATGCGCAATTGGTTGGTCCTGTATAATGCAGGCATGAATGAGTACTCCCGGTACGCAAATACCGGGAGTTTTTTCTGCACGAATTATTCCTTTTTTACTGGCGTATGGCTTTCCAGCATGCGAGATGGAGACGAGCGATGGTTGCGGTGAATGATATATCGGGAAAATCCCTTGCAGAAATGTCGGGGGATGAATTGCAGGCGTGGTTTGACCGGCGCTTTGAAGAAAAAATGGCACAACAGGAGAGCGACAAGACTCCCCGCATGTCTATCATGGTCACCAAGGGCACACTCGACTGGGCCTATCCCCCCTTCATCCTTGCATCAACCGCCGCCGCACTGGGCTGGGATACCACGCTGTTCTTTACCTTTTACGGGCTGGCGCTGCTGAAGAAAGACCTGCAGCCGAACATCAGTCCGCTGGGTAATCCCGCCATGCCCATGAAGATGCCCTTCGGACCGAAATGGTTCCAGGGGATTGAGTGGAATATGCCCAACCTGCTGATGGCCGGTGTGCCTGGATTTGAGGGTCTGGCGACATCACTGATGAAGATGACGGTGAAGAACAACGGTATCGCGACAATCCCTGAGCTGCGTGATCTGTGCATTGAGGCAGAGGTAAAGCTGGTGGCCTGCCAGATGACCGTTGGCCTGTTTGGCTGGAAGAAAGAGGACTTTATCCCGGAAGTCTCGGAATGGGCGGGCGCTGCAACCTATATTACAAATGCACAGGGCGCCGATATTACACTATTTATCTGATTTGCCCTGGCCGGGTGCCTTGCTTCGTCACTCTGATCGCAGCCTGCGCAGAAAATCCAGGTAGGCCTGCTGCTCCCATTCACGACCGCCCAGTGCCTGGTACCGGATACGCCCATCCGGGTCGACCAGGTAGGTTGCCGGCAGGCCGCGTGGCTGCCATTCCCCGGTGACCTGTCCATCCAGGTCCATCAACGGCATCAAATCCGGCGCCACGATGCCAAGAAAGGTGAACACCTCGTCTTCTGTTTCCGCGGTATTGACCACGACGAATTCAATGCCGCTGTCGGCAAGCATGTCCGTCATGCGCTGGATGCTGGGCATTTCCCTGCGGCAGGGGCCGCACCAGCTGGCCCAGAAATGTACGAATACCCAGCGTCCGCGGCTGTTGGCAAGGTCGTAGCTCTTGCCATCGAGGTTGGCGAGCTTTAACGCCGGTGCCGGCACACCATTGACGTGCATAACACCGGGCGGCAGTACAGCGGCGAGGCCGCTGAACGTGAGGCAGGTCAGTAGCAGGTACAAACAAAGAGAAGTGATATTTGGTTTCATGTTTCCTGTTCACCCTGCGGACACTGAACGTTCTCAAAACGGATGACCAGCATGCCGTTACGCTTGTCTTCCCCAACGTAGAAGGGTGCTTCCAGGTCAAATGAATCGGTCGTGCCGGGGAAAACGACGTTGCCACCGACCGGTTCATCGGGTTGCAGGTCGCGCACCAACGGGAGTTGGGTCCAGCCAAAGGTAGAACGCTTCGCCAGGGGCAGGTCTATATCATCCCACTGCGCATCCCAGTAATCGCTGCTTAGGCGCGGCAGAGGTTTGCTGTTGCTGGTGATTCGCCAGTTTTTCTGTTCCAGCCAGATGACCGAGCGGCTCTTGTTTTCAATGTGAACGGTTACAAAACAGGTCTTCCTGATTCGGGCAATGGCATCATCGGGAAACCCACGTGCCTCGTAGAAGGCCGCCATCTGTTCCGGTGTGCGTGGCATCAGGACCACCAGCAACTGGTCATTTTCGACAAACGGGCCGGGGTAGGGCTTGTCTATTGCGGATGCACGGGTGCACACAAGGGCAGCGAGCAGGACGCCGGCCAGCCAGTGGCCTGTAATTAGATATTGTATTCTGAATCGCATGCCATCACTTTTGACGGGTTCATGTGCAAATTGTTTCAAGTTTGCACAGATTAAATCCGGAGAACAAGCCATGCCGGGCGTTTTCGTAGCTTCCTTGCGTGTCTATTGGCCTTGCCATGTGCGCGTGCGGAAGCGAACACCGCGGTCAGCACACAGCGCCCGGTACATACCTATTCCATCGTCGCGCGCGACCCGGAAACCGGGCAGATGGGCGTGGCGGTGCAGTCACACTGGTCAATGCCGGACGGGTCGATGAGTCACTGCCTGTATTCAGGGTAATCTATTCACAGGACGCGCGTTGGCGTGAACTGGTTTTTCGGTTAAGCGATGCAGGATTACTGGAAGCGGACCGGCCGGTGCTTGAACGCCTGGCCGGTCCCGGATCACGATAGGAGGTGTCTGACAATGAAGACTGTATTGAAAAAGTGCGGCAGCCTGTTTTTCCTGTTGCAATGCGTTGCAACAGGGCCTGTGATTGCACTGGATGTTGTACCGTCGAGATTGCTGGGCCTGGATATGGCCCGGGACATCGCGCAGGGCGCAATCGATGCCTGCCGCAAGGAAGGCTATCAGGTGTCAGCGGTCGTCACGGATCGCAGCGGCGATCCGCTCGTCGTCATGCGTGATGTATTCGTCAGCAAGTATATGACGCAGCTCGCGCTCGGCAAGGCGAACGCGGTGGTACTGTCCAATTCAAGCTCTGCCGAGGTGCGCGTCAACATGGCACGGATCAGGGATGAGTTGAATCTTCTGGAAGGCGTGTTGCTGATGGACGGCGGCTTGCCGATCCGCATAGAAGGGTCCCTGATCGGGGCCGTGGGGGTCAGCGGTGCGCCGGGTGGTGACAAGGACGAGGCCTGCGCGCAGCAGGGGATTGACGCGGTACAGGAACGGCTGGATTTCGCGGATTAGCGATGCGGCATGGGCAGGTTTATAAGGCTCCTGTATTTACTTGCCGCTTGTACCAATCAGGTCGAGCTGTTTAATGTCTTCGGCAATAAATCTGGCCAGTGCCTGTTGTGCGCTGGCAGAAGGATGCCCGTCTCCCTCTATCTGGTATTTCTCTTCCCCGAAATCGATGCGTGAATAGTAGTCGAGGTAGCGGATGCCCAGTTCATCCAGGTAAGGGATCAGTTGCCTGGCAGTGGTGGCTCCCGGCCAGATCAGCACGTAGAAATTATCGTTTCCGAACTTTTTCTGGTAGGCAGCCTTCGCTGCCCCGATGATGGCAGCCGTCAGCTGGAGATCCTGCTTTCCGGCATTAAAAGGCAGGTCCAGCCTCAGGTATTTAAACAGCTGGCTCTTGCCAATAAGGCTGTAAAACATCGAGCGCAGGGGCCGTCCCGTTGTGAAATTACCATCGCGTTCCAGCGAGCCGTCTGTATCCAGATAGTAGTACGGCATGCTGTAACCCCAGGTGGAGTACACAATCATTGAGCCGATTGCGCGCTGCACGTGAGTGCTGATTATCGGATAAATCAGGAGGCCGTTCGGCTCCGGTATCTGATCCCGGATGTCACTGCGTTGCAGGAGCGTCAGTACGTTCTGAGGCCCGTACCCGGGGTGGCCATAGTTATACGGCGTGATGCTGTCAGAATAGTGTGCAAGCCAGGAGGGAAGGGTTTCATTATTATTCAGGCCTTCACCGAAAGTGAAGGATCCGCCGAAGAACATGGCGTAGCGGTCACCTGGTTCGCTGCCTTCAACGGGAGTAGTTCTTCGACCGTATTCATCCAGTGAATACGTTACGTCATATATTGTTTTTTCGCCCCGATTCTTTAATGCACGGGTTTCAGCGCCGGGGATTCCAGTGTAGCCGAGCAGTTCATCCGGGTGCTGAAACGCTGGTTCATGCCGGGTGGTTACAGGATCGCCAGGGTTTGTATTCATGACATAGCAAATACCTTCGACACTGCCGATGAGTGCGAGCGTTATAACCAGGCTCAGTGCCAGGTTCGCAGGCAGGAAGGCCAGGCAGACAGCGATGACCGCGACGCCCAGTGGAACAACATAGTATGAAAAAATGTCCCCGGGATTAACGAAGAACGTTTCTGCTTTGAGTATGGCATAGGCCAGTATGGCCAGGGAGCCGAGCGCGATTATCAGGCTTGCCTGTCTAAGTAAACGTGTCATTCGGAATATTCCAGCCAGATCAGGGTCTTGTATATTTCCATCGTAGTACGTTCATGGCCAGCAGTGTCGGGATAAATATCAGGAACAGACGTGATTATGATGCTTCTGGTATGAACTGGACAGTGCGGCAACCAGCGGGGCGTTTGCACGTAACACGGCCGCGCAAAAAAAAGGTTCAGTCTTGTTGGCCCCCCTCTCCGGGAGGGGCGAAGAACAAACAGTATCAAACAGGCAGGTAATGCTGTTTTGTTTTATGGATGAAGACCTCCATGCCGGTTTTGGCATAGCAAACCTATACCCCGCTCTTTTTTGAATCCCTGTTGTCCTTTTTACATGCCAATATGTCGAAATACTTAACATTCGACGCTGCCGATGATCGCATGTCTGTCTTGGTATGGTTGCTAACCATCTGTATCATATGTATAGTTAATTGCACGTCATAAAATTGGCGGCTATTTCCTAATATATGTAAGAATATTCATTATGTAAAATATTCAAGAAATATGGTGGATTGCATCTAATAAATAACTTCGAGTTGCGCCTCGTTCCGGTGTAAATGCCTCAAGAACGGTCTGCAAAAAAGATTGGATTTGGAGAAACAGGGATGTCGAACAACAATAATTTGACGGGAGAGAGTGCGATCTCCCTGCCCGTTCATGAGCAGTCTCTTCAGAAGGAAATCAGAATAACCCGTTTGCTGATCCTGCTAACGCTGATTCTTTGTGCACTGGCCACGGTGGATATTGTCGGGATCCTGGTTGAGCATGTACGCGCTGGTACGGTTGGCGCTGCTGTGGAGCAGTCGGTGTTTATCTTTATCGTCGGTTTTCTTGTCTATGGAAACCTGGTCTACCAGTACACCCGCCTTGGATACCTGAAAAGGAAGGTAGACCACTCTCCGGCAGATATCCACCAGCTGCGTAAGACCTTCAAGCGGAGCGGCCGGGGTCTGACTATCCTGGTGCCTTCCTACAAGGAAGAGCCGCATGTTATCGCGCAAACGCTGATGTCAGCGGCGTTGCAGGTTTGTCCCGAGCGGCGCGTGGTTCTTTTGATCGATAACCCGCCAAATCCGGCAGACCCGGAAGATCGGCTCATGCTTGAGAACACGCGTGCGCTCACCGCCAAGCTTGAAAATCTGCTGGCTGAGCCAGCCAGGCGCTTCAAGGTGGCCAGGGCGGCCTTCATGGAACGTAAAGTCATCGATTGCCTCGGGGAAACCCGGCGGCTGTCCGTGTTGTATGCCGAGGCGGCCAGCTGGTTTGAAGAACAGGCAGGTCATTACGAGGCGGTCGATCATACCGATCGCTTGTTTGTTGAAAAGGTGTTTAACGAACCGGCAAAGATGTACCGCGATTATTCAGAGTCTTTGCTGGTGCTTGCAGACCGGCAGGGAAAAGCGCTGGATTGGGAGCAGATTGGCCTGGAATACAAGCGCCTGGTGGCGCTGTTCGAGGTGGAGCTAGGTTATTTCGAGCGCAAGCGGTATATAAATCTTTCGCATGAAGCCAATAAGGCAATGAACCTGAACAGCTACATAGGGTTGATGGGCGGGAGTTACCGTGAGGTGACACGTGGCGAGGACATTTTTCTTGCGGATGCTGAAAACGCGGCGGCTAAACTGCAGGTTCCGGATACGGAGTTCGTTGTTACACTGGATGCAGACAGTATCATTAGCCACGATTATTCGATCCGCCTGATTCATCAAATGGAACTGCCGGAGAACAACAGGGTCGCCGTTGCCCAGACGCCCTACAGCGCGATACCGGGAGTGCCCGGCATGCTGGAACGGATGGCCGGGGCGACAACCGACATCCAGTACATTATTCACCAGGGTTTTACCCGTTACCGGGCGACCTACTGGGTCGGCGCCAATGCGCTGCTCAGGAAGTCGGCGCTAGAAGATATCGTTACGGTTACCCGGGAACGTGGTTTTGAAGTCCGTTGTTATATACAGGACCGGACCGTAATCGAGGATACCGAGTCCAGTGTTGATCTTGTTGACCGGGGCTGGTCATTGCTGAATTACCCGCAGCGGCTGGCCTATAGTGCGACTCCTCCTGATTTTGGGGCCCTGTTGATTCAGCGCCGCCGCTGGGCCAATGGCGGCCTTATTATTTTCCCCAAGTTGTTGCGTTACCTGTTTCGTTATACGGAAACACACAGGAAGCTGGCGGAAGGACTGGTTCGCAGCCACTACCTGACATCGATTGCAGGGGTCAATATCGGGTTGTTGGTCCTGTTTGTGTATCCGTTTGAGGCGAGCATGACCAGCTTCTGGCTGCCACTGACAGCGGTGCCTTATTTCTACCTGTATGGGCGCGACCTGGTTTCCATCCGCTATCGCTGGAGTGACCTGCTACGGGTGTATGCGCTCAACCTGATGTTGATTCCCGTCAACCTGGGTGGTGTCTTCAAGTCTATCTCCCAGGGGGTTACCGGTAAAAAAATTCCCTTTTGCAGGACGCCGAAAGTGGACGGACGTACCTCGGTACCCCCGGTTTACGTCCTGGCGGTGCTGGCGCTGACCGTTTGGTGTATCGGGGCGACCGTGCTGGATATTGGCCAGGCACGCTGGTGGCATGCCGCATTTCTGGCCCTGAACGGGGGCTTGTTTCTCTATGCGGTCAGTGTGTACATGGGATGGCGGGAAAGTTTCTCTGATCTTGGGCTGTTGTCAGGCGATTGGCAGGAGGTTAGCCAGTTACTGCTGGCTGACGGAATACGGCATGATGGAATTATGATACTGCCCTCTGCCATGAGCGCCGTTCTGCACGTCCCTGAAGATCAAGCGAACTTTGATGATGTGATGATGGCAGCGGATGTCGTTATTGCCCATGATGGACAAGTCCCAACGGCCAACGAGAACCTGGCCGGGTAGGCAACCCTGCGAAGCGAGACCCGCGAGTAGCGGGGTTTAGCGAACCGACCGGTTTTCCTTGCAGGATACTTCACGGTATTCACGCAAGGTTTGCTGGAAACCCTCCAGTCCACAGGATCCATCGACAATTAAACGCCGGATTTTTCGGGTGTCATCTCTTGGGCGGGCTGCTCCCTCCAGTATTGTGAACAGGGCCTGGTAACCGGCCTCAGCGGCCATCCGGATCAATGTTTCATTGAAGTATCCTGCAGGCCAGGCGAAACAGTTGACCGGCACTCCCAGCCGCTGTTCCAGTATGGCCCTGGACTGTTTAAGCTAATATTCTGCATCAGAACGGTTTTCCCCCGGGCTTCATCATGCTGTTGGTTATTATAAGGGAATTGATTATACCGGCCTCTATGTTATCTGACTTCTGCAAAATATTACTCTTTACTGGTGTACTCGCCAGTGTTGCGGCTTGCAGTAAAGATCCTGGTGGGGCAGCAGAGCCTGTCGACCTTGCGCAGGCGGCGCTGGAGTGGAATAGCGAAAGTAAACAATGGAGTGATGGAGAGTTAACGACCCTTGAAGTCGGAAAAAGCCTTTACCGGGGGCGTTGTGCCGGCTGTCACCAGCTGACGGGCACCGGTTCAGCAACCATAGGCGCGCCTGCATTGAAGGGCAGTGCCGTTGCCAGGGGTTCCGCTGATATCCTGATTGAGACCGTGCTCTTTGGTCGCGCCAGTATGCCGGCCTTCCGGATGTCGCTGGACGATGCCGGGCTTGCCATGATCCTGTCTTACGTTCGCAATGCCTGGGGTAATGATATGCAGGATATTGTCAAGGCATCCAGGGTTGCGGAGCTAAGGGCTGCAGGGCGCTGACTTCCTGGTTTGCTGGTGGCAATAACCGTCCGGCAGGTAATTATTTCCCGCAGGTCAGTACCAGCTTGCCAATGGTCTGGCCGGACTCCAGGTCGCGGTGTGCGGCTGCCACGGATTCGAAGGGATAGCCGGTCACGGTTGGTGGGCGCAGCCTTCCCTCGTCAAGCCATCGCAGTAGTTGCTGTAGTCCGCGTTCCAGAACAGCGGTTTTGTCGAACAGAAAGCTCAGGTTAAAACCGAGTACGCTGCGGTTGCGCGTGGTCAGGTCAAACGGGCTGAAGCGCGGGGTGCGCAAATAGTCCACGGCCAGTTTCAGTTTTCCGGGGAGGCTGCCTGTTCCTGGCAGCATGCTGTGAAAACCGTAAACCACCAGTTTTCCCATGGGCGCCAGATGCCGGTAGCTTTGCCTGAGCGTCGACACCCCGTTGGCATCCAGGATGATGTCATAGCCCTGCGGTGCAAGGGTCTCTGCTTTTTTCCAGAGATCCTGTGTCGATTTATCAATAACCTCATCCGCGCCGAGTGCGCGTGTCGCACTGACTTTGTGGGATGCGCCGACCACGGCTACAACCCGGCAGCCTGCGAGCTTTCCAAGTTGCACCAGCATGCTGCCGACCCCGCCGGCAGCGGAATGCACCAGCAGGGTATCGCCGGGTTGCGGGTGCGCCAGTTCGAACAGTGCATACCATGCGGTCAGCGAGACGGCCGGGAAGGCAGCGGCGGTCTCGAATGTGAGTGGTGCCGGGAGCGGCCTGACCTGTGCACGTTTGACGGTGAGTTGGGTGGCGTAGCCGTTGAAGCGGGTAATTGCGAGTACGGCCGTGCCGGGCTGCAGGTCCGTGACGTCCTTGCCGACAGACCGGATGATGCCGGAGACCTCGAAGCCCGGGGTGACTGGATAACCGATATAGTGCTTTGCGGACGCGTACAGGCCCATGCGTGTCACGCAGTCTGCATAGTTGACCCCGATGGCCTCGACATCGATCAGCACCTCACCCGGACCGGGTTCCAGGTCCGGATATTCCTCGATGAGGAGTTGCCCGTAGCCGCCGGGTTTGTGAATAACGATTCTTCTCATGGTTGAGTTGTCTTTAACATCATGAATGCCGGTTGCCAGTGTATAAACAGGGCATCCCCTTGAATAATCCATGGCTGCTGTGACGGGTTTTTTTAAGCAGTATCGGCCGTTGTCGGCCCTGGGGCAATATTCATGGCTGCTTGCCCAGGCACTCTTCTTTTGACCGTGCGGCACTATGCCGCACCTGATTTTAATGTAATTTCAGCATTGAATCGTTATTATTATTCAATCACGTCACCTCTCCCATGCTGACGTGTGTAGAGGTTTCTTTCATTGAAACTCCTCCATAGTTAAGGCGGCTGCCCCCAAACCAGCCGCCTTTTTTATTTTCGTAACGGGGCTCGCCTTTTATTTCAATTCCGAATCGAGTGCCACAGAAGGACAGGCAATCCGCTAGCGGGCCAGGAATTTGATCATCACGGGACCTGTAACCCGGGTCCCGGTGCTTCCCTAATACAAGGGCAATGGCTACACTTTGCAAACAACTCACCGACAGGGTCATGCCGTGATACGCCATATTAAATGTATTCGTAAAAGTCCGGATTTATCAGACGAAGAGTTCCGGGCTTTCTGGAGTGCCCCTGAGTACGAAGACCTGAACCGGCAAATGCTGTCGCTGGCGAACGCCGTGCGTTACTCCAGAAACCTGGCGCTCAAGGTGGAGGCTACACAGCGCGTCATCGCTGATCGTGGATTTGTCGATCCTTTCGACGCTGTTGTCGAGTTCTGGTGGGAAGATGCCAGTAATCTTATGGAACTTTACGATACGCCCGAGGCGCAGAAATTGCGCAAGAACATAGCGGACTACGAGAGCCGGTTTATCGATACACTCCGTTCGACCGCATTCTTTACCGAGTGAACCTGGCCGGGCAGCCGCTACCGGTCTCATTGTTCGCGTATGGTTAGCCCTTGTGTATCCCGGTTTCTCCTCTATTACTTTATCCATTATTATTTGTATGGCCTGCATAGCCTGTCCTGGATCCGAACAGCCATGAAAATATTCTACCCGAACGACAAGGCAACAGGCTTCAGCAAGGGCGACATCAGGGGCGCATTTACGGTTACCAGGCTTATCGACTAGAGCCGAACCGGCAGGCCGTATTTCTATTTCAGTCCATCGCAAGACACATGAACAATAAAATGCAACGATACAAAATACTGATCCTTATGCTGCTGGTTTGCCCAATGTTACCCGGTGTGACAAACGGACAGGACGAGTTGCCTGATGATTACTGTCGCTGGGAAGTTTCGGATTACACCATCCTGGAGCCATTATGCGGCCTTGCAGGTGATGCACAACGCGGCAGCAAGATCGTATCTGACGGCAGTCGCGGCAATTGCCTGGCCTGTCATCAATTGCCTATCCCCGGCATCGAGGCCTACGGCACCATCGGGCCGCCACTGGCGGGAATCGCTGCGCGCCTGTCCGTGCCCCAGATCCGTATGCGTGTTGTCGATTCGCGCAACATAAATCCGCTGTCGATCATGCCCGGGTTTTATCGTGATCCTCGCCTGATCAATCGCCCCGGAAAAAAATACCGTGGCAGAACCTTTCTGACAGCCCAGCAGGTCGAGGATGTCATTGCCTACCTGGCCACGCTCAAATGATTCGTCTTGACAAAACCGCCCTGTTGCTCTGCGCCTGCCTGCTGGCAATTCCGGCGAGTGCGGCCCTGGCCGGTGAGGCCAGATCCGGCTATGAATATATCAAGCCGGCGTCACGTGCCATGCAGGACGATGAGTTCGAGAATCCGGGGATGCTTGCCGTCGAGAGGGGCCAACAGCTGTTTAACAACAAGCAGGGGGGTGCCGGCAAGGCCTGTGCTGAATGCCATGACGAGGACGGCGCAAAACTGAATACGAAGAACATTGCCCGCTACCCTGTATACAGTGAGGATGCCGCGGATATCGTGACCCTGCAGAAGCAGATCAGCCGTTGCCGCAGTGATAAGTCCGGCCGCAAAATACTACCGGCTGATCATCCGGATCTTGTTGCCCTGGAGGCCTTCGTTCGTCACCGTGCAATCGGTGAAGTCGTCAATGTGCAAACAGACGGCCCGGTGGCGGCATTGCTGCAGGCAGGCGAGAAGCTTTACAGAACACGCTATGGCCTGATCGATATGGCCTGCAACCAGTGTCATGATGTATATCCAGGTCAAATGATACGGGGTCAGAAAATCAGTCAGGGACAGGGCAATGGCTTTCCTGCCTACCGGCTTGATACCGGAGAAATTACGAGTCTGCAGCAGCGCATACAACAGTGTCTTGTCTCGATGCGTGCCGAACCTTTTGCGGCGGACTCCGAAGAAATCAAGCTGCTGGGGCTGTATATCATGTCGCGCTCCAATGGTCTCAGGATAGAAACACCCGCGGTCCGTTACTAGCGGACTCTTGCGGCCTGTTTGCCGCCATGATGATTTTCTTCCGCGGCGTCTCCTGCCGGGTATTCACCCGGAAGAAAAGGCATTTGCAGAACTCTTTGTTTCCCGGGTGATGAGCTATGGCCCTATTCTGGGTAATCTCTTAAGATTGTTTCTATACACGCAATAGAAAAGGGGTGAAAAAGGCATATGAGACCAATTCTTACTGTTGAATTCCATGCAAAGGACGGGGACGTAGAATTTGATGAGGAAAGCGTAACATTGCATAGTCCTGAAGAGCTTTTCGGATTCGTTGCGCCCGGAGGCGGATGCGAAGCGATCCCGAATGACGTGGGTGAAATCAGGATGGTATTTTTGAACCCCGAACATCCGAACGCCCAAAATCCGATTGCCGATCTTCCCGCGACGCTGCAACTCGGCATGGTGGTTTTCTATGGCCCGCTATCGGAAATTACAAATACCGCAGAACAGATCATTGACAGGGCGGGGCGCGGCGAGCTTTCCGGTTCCTTTCTTGCGGTTATCGGTATGGCCCGGTAAACGCGGGAGTCTTGCCGTGTAATCACTGCGCTTGCCCGGATCGACTGCAGATGGCTGATCAGGGACGGTGCAGTTGTTTCGCTTTCTCCTGCTGTTTCCGGTATAGTGCGCGCCAGTTCGGTGCACTTCGGTCTGCACCCGAGTCCTCGCGGTAACCACTTCTGGCAAACCTCGAACATCTACAAGTGCATTGCGCCTAGACCGTCCCGGGACCTGTGTCGCCGGTAGGCCGATCCAGGAGCATTCCATTATTATGTCATTTGATACCCTCGGCCTGTCGGCCGAATTACTTCGTGCTGTCTCCGATCAGGGCTACAGCGAACCTACACCGGTACAGAGCCAGGCGATCCCCGTCATTCTTCAGGGAAAGGATATACTGGCCGGGGCACAGACGGGTACCGGCAAGACCGCCGGTTTCACCCTGCCGCTGCTGCAACGCCTCAGCGATGCAACACCCGGCAAGGGCCGGCGCCCGGTGCGCGCGCTTATTCTGACCCCGACACGCGAACTGGCTGCCCAGGTGGCGGAGAGCGTCAACACCTACGGCAGACATCTGCCGCTGACTTCGACGGTGATCTTCGGCGGCGTCAAGATCAACCCGCAAATTGCGCGACTGCGCGCGGGTGTGGATATCGTGGTGGCAACGCCGGGGCGGCTGCTGGATCACGTTTCACAAAAGACGCTGGATCTTTCCGCCGTCGAGATCCTGGTGCTGGATGAAGCCGACCGCATGCTGGACATGGGGTTCATACACGATATCCGCAAGATTCTCGCCTTGCTGCCGAAGCAGCGCCAGAACCTGTTGTTCTCCGCCACTTATTCCGATGACATCAGGCGGCTTGCCGACAAGCTGCTGAACGCACCCGTGCTGATCGATGTGGCACTCCGCAATGTCCCTACCGAGCTGGTTGAGCAGGTGGTCCACCCGGTAGACCGGGAACGCAAGCGTGAGCTGCTGTCGTTCATGGTGGGTTCGCAGAACTGGCGCCAGGTGCTGGTGTTTACCCGCACCAAGCACGGCGCCAACCGCCTCTCGCAACAACTGGAAATGGATGGCATCAGCAGCGCGGCGATTCACGGCAACAAGAGCCAGGGCGCACGTACCCGTGCACTGGCCGACTTCAAGCGTGGTGAGGTGCGGGTGCTGGTGGCCACAGACATTGCAGCACGCGGCCTGGACATCGATCAGTTGCCGCATGTGGTGAACTATGAACTCCCCAACGTGCCGGAAGATTATGTGCATCGCATCGGCCGCACCGGTCGTGCCGGTAACGAGGGGCAGGCGCTGTCGCTGGTGTGCGTGGATGAACACAAATTGCTCGGTGATATCGAACGCCTGCTCAAACGTGATATTTCAAAGATCGTGATTCCGGGTTATGAACCGAATCCCGCTATCCGGCCCGAACCGATTCAGACGCGGCATACCGGGGGTGGAAAACCGGGGGTCCGCAACAATTCCGGGCAACAGCGCGGTAAAAGACCGGGTGGCAATGGCGGTGCATCGGGCAAGGCACGTTCGGGCGCGTCTGCAAGCCGCGGCCAGCCAAAAGGCCCTGCAGGGGCTAACCGCAGCCAGGCATTCTCCGGGAAGTCCCACCGGCGCTCTGCACCGTCAGGCCAGGCGTAACGACCGCTGTCGCTGCCTGCGTCGTGCATACCGGGGAAACCGGGGCGCAGTGTCAGCAAGGGGTTCGGTGCAGGATTATCGGACCGGGATAGCTAGCGATGCTTGCGTCCGCGTGAGGCCTTCGGGTCGTCGAAGCGTACGCGCAGGGATCTGTCGGTACCATTGACCATGTTGCCGTCCAGCGCAGCCTGTGCGGCACGGGCCTCGTGGCCTTCCATTTCGATGAAGCCGAAGCCCTTGCATTTGCCGGTAAAGATATCCGAGGCTACGTTGATTGAGCGCACGGTGCCAAAGGCGGCAAACATCTCGCGTACGGAGTCTTCAGTGGCGTCCTGCGGGAGGTTGCCGATAAACAGCTTTTTCATTTGCGTATCCTCGTTGGAGCCGGGCGGTTGTCGCCGGCTGCGGGAAAAAGACCCCCGCGAGCGGGGTTCCCTGTTCTGATAAGGGCTGCAAGTTTTATCAGCTTGCCTGCATTACATCGGTGGCCTGCAGTCCCTTGGGGCCTTGCTCCACGTCGAGGTTCACCGATTGTCCTTCCACCAGGGTTTTGTAACCGCCACCCTGAATGGCGGAGAAGTGCACGAACACATCGTCGCTGCCATCAGCGGGAGAGATGAAACCCAAACCCCTGGAGTCGTTGAACCACTTTACGGTACCTGTCGTCATTTGAATTACCGGTGGAAAAAATAAATACCTAATCAATCGCAGATCTCAGTAAAGGTGATTTACAGGAGATACCAGAACGGGGCTTCTGAGAAGACCTAAAGGACTTGCAACCAATCTCTAATACAGACGGGGCTTGGCCGTACACTGTTGTTTTGCTGACCTACCGTCTGATGGCCCAAGAATATCTGTTAACACATGGAAAAACAAGCGGTTTTTCCGGGCCTGCGCGCTCCTCTGGCCTAGCTGTCCTGCCAGCGCCTGAAGATCAGTGTTGCGTTGGTCCCGCCAAAACCAAAGCTGTTCGACATCATAATATTCACGCCGGCCTTGTCGATGTGTTCGCGCACGATCGGGAAATTCTCCCCTGCCGGGTCAAGCTCGGTGATGTTTGCCGATGCGGCGAGGAAGTCTTCCTGCATCATCAGCAGCGAAAAGATGGCTTCATGAACCCCCGCGGCTCCCAGTGAGTGTCCTGACAGGGACTTTGTCGAGCTGATTTTTGGAATCCTGTCACCGAAGACGGTACGCATGGCTGCCAGTTCACGGATGTCACCGACCGGGGTGCTGGTACCGTGCGCATTAATGTAGTCAACGGGTTCGTCAACGGTGGCCATGGCCTGCTGCATGCAGCGTACGGCGCCTTCGCCGGAGGGTTGTACCATGTCGTAACCATCAGACGTCGCACCGTAACCAATGAGTTCAGCGTAGATCTTTGCGCCACGTTGTTTGGCATGTTCCAGTTCTTCCAGCACCACCATGCCGCCGCCACCGGCAATCACGAAGCCGTCGCGCGTTGCATCATAGGGGCGTGAGGCGGTTTCCGGGGTGTCGTTGTATTTCGAGGACAGGGCACCCATGGCGTCGAACATCAGTGTCAGGGTCCAGTGCAGTTCTTCACCGCCGCCGGCGAACACGATGTCCTGTTTGCCAAACTGGATCAGTTCGCTGCCATTGCCAATGCAATGTGCACTGGTAGAGCAGGCCGAGCTGATGGAGTAATTTACCCCGTGGATCCTGAACGGTGTGGCAAGGCAGGCCGAGTTGGTGCTCGACATGGTGCGCGGGACCATGTACGGGCCGACCCGGCGCAGTCCCTTGGCGCGCAAGGTGTCAACGGCCAGAGCGACATTCTCGGTCGAGGCGCCACCGGAGCCTGCAATCAGGCCGGTGCGGACATTGGATATCATGTCGTCTTCGAGGCCGGAGTCTTCGACGGCCTCTTTCATGGCAATATAGTTGTAGGCGGCACTGTTGCCCATGAAGCGGTGCAGCTTGCGGTCAATCAGTTCTTCGGTGTTTATATTGACGGTTCCGGCAACATGGCTGCGGAAGCCAAGTGCTTCATACTCGGGGATGAATTCAATGCCTGATTTTCCCCCGCGCAGGGCTGCAGTGACTTCCTGCTTGTTATTCCCGAGGCTGGAAACGATACCTAGTCCGGTAATGACAACTCGACGCATGCAGAATTCCCTAGAAATTTTCTGTTGAAGTGAACAGTCCTACGCGCAGGCTGCTGGCGCTGTATATGACGCGGCCATCGACTTCCATAACGCCATCGGCAATACCCATATTGAGTTTGCGCTGGATGACCCGTTTCATATCGATGCGGTAGGTGATTAATGTGTTTTTCGGTGTAACCTGACCGGTGAATTTAACCTCGCCGGCGCCCAGTGCGCGGCCACGGCCGGGGCTGCCAGCCCAACCGAGGTAAAAACCAACCAGTTGCCACATGGCATCCAGTCCCAGGCAACCGGGCATGACCGGGTCACCGTCAAAATGGCAACCGAAAAACCACAGGTCGGTTTTTACGTCCAGTTCGGCAATTATCTGCCCCTTGCCGTATCGGCCACCCGTGTCGCTGATAGTGATGATTCTGTCGACCATCAGCATGGGCGGCAGCGGCAGCTGGGCATTGCCTGGGCCAAACATCCGGGCATGACCGCATTCCAGCAGTTCTTTGTAGGTGTAACTGCTTTTGCCGTGGTTACTGATATTGGGCTGGGTCATTGGGGTCATGGTTCCGGATGCCTGAAGACAATACTAGGGGTCGGTATTCTAAGCTACTTTGCCAAAAGTCTGTAGGTGGATTTTCAGTTATCCATAGCGGCAGTCGGGGCGGGGTGTGTCTGGCAGTACCGGCCCCTAGTCCCGGAAGTTGATGTACTGAAGTGGCAGATCGGCATTGGAGTCCTTCAGGTACGCAATGACATTTTGCAGGTCGTCACGGTTTTTTCCGCTGATGCGGACCTTGTCACCCTGGATACTGCCTTGGACTTTCAGTTTTAATCCCTTGATTTGCTTGACAAGTTTCCTGGCTGTGTCCTGGTCTATACCCTGGCAGATGGTGATGGTGAGGCTGGCTTTTCTGCCGTTTGACTCGATTTCCCCTTCAGACAGTGCGGCTATATCAATGCCGCGTTTCGCAATTTTCATGTGCAGGATATCGAGTATCTGTCTGATCTGGAACTCGGTTTCACTATGCAGTGTCAGCACCGCCTCGTTTTGTTCCACGCGGGAATCGGTGCCCTTGAAGTCAAACCGGTTGCCGACCTCGCGGTTGGTCTGGTCGACTGCATTGGTTACTTCGTGAAGGTCTACTTCGGATACCAGATCGAATGAAGGCATAGGCGGACTACTGTATCACTCTACAGCCCAGGCGCGCCATTATATTCCATACGTGACTGCCGGAAAAACAAAACAAACGACCAGCAACACGGGGCCGGTCGTCATATGTCTTTTCCGGGAAGTGCCGGTCGGGCGGCTTATTCCGGTTTCCTTGATCTCATGAAAAGGGACCGTATGCCTGTCAGTAGCCGCTGCACTAACCCGGTGCGCACTGTCCTGATATCCACTGTTTGTATTGACGGTTGCCCGGTGGTGGTATCCGTTGGGCCGGCGGCCATGTTGTACCTTGGCGTATGATGGCCCACCGCCGTGTATGGATTGGTGTCTGCAGTAATTTCAATTATTTCAGAATCTGCATGATCCCCGGTCAGGGAAATGTCAGCTGCGGGTCCGGAGATGCCAGTGCAAAGGGATAGATCCGGAATTTTCAGCAGGGCAGGGTTGCCTTGATCGGCGTCTGGAGACGGGGCACTTGAAGTAAGGCTTACGGCTGCCATCCCCTTGCCCGGTAATGAATCACCCGTATCTGTGATGCGGCACTCAATAGTCGCCAGGTTACTGCCGGAGAGCGTGTCCATAAAATTCGCCATATTCGGCAGGCCCACTTCGATTTCCTCGACCTCGGTGGAGCTATCTGCGAGCCGCGCTTCCATTTTAACCATGAAATCAGCCTTGCCTGCAGTGGCCATTGCCAATTCGGGCTGCCCGTGTGGTGCCGGGTTGTCCCCGTCTTCATAGACGACCTGGTTCCCGCCGTGGGCAAGCGCATAAACCAGCCGTCTGTTTGCAACTGATAGCAGGTCATCAAAACGGGTGTCACGGCGGATTTCCATGGCCGCTACGCCGATGCTGATTGTGTAGTGGATGCGCACGTCCTTGTGCTTCAGGACGCGTTGCCTGATGTTTTTCCTGATACGGTTTGCCAGGTTCTGGATGCCGTTGTTATTCAGCCCCGGGAGCAGCAGGGCGAAACGGGCAGCGCCAATGCGTGCTGCCATGTCTTCATGGCGGATGGCCGCTGTGAGTTCAGTTGCGACTGTCTGAACGATGCTTTCGGTAACGTTGTTACCGTATGCCTTGAAGAATGCACCAAAGTGGTCTACTTCAATACGAAATACGGACAGCTCGGTGTTGTGCCGGACTGCATAAGCCAGCTGCTGGTAGCCGCGTTCCATGAACGCCGTTTCATTCGCGAGTCTGGTCAGCGGATCGAGCGCAGACTCGTCTTCCAGTGCCAGGGTTTCTTCATTGAGCCTGCGAGTGGTGTTGTGGGCGCTGGCGTGGGCCTGGGTGCGTGCCAGCAGGTGTATGGCATCAAAAGGTTTGCCGATAAAATCAGTCGCCCCCGCCTGTGTAGCACGTTCCTTGCTTGCTTCCGAGTCGCTGGATCCCGTAATGATGATGACAGGCAAGTCACGGATATGGGCAAGGGGGGACTGCCTGATGCGTTCCAGCAGTCCGAAGCCGTCCAGGTTTGGCATGCTGAGATCGGAGATTACGAGGGAAAAGGGTTCTTCGCTGGTGAGAATGTCCCAGGCCTTTTCACCATCAACGGCCTCGACTGTCTCGAAATGATTATGCAGTATCTTGCGGGCGGTGACGCGCACAACCTTTGAGTCATCTACGATCAGCAGGCGCTGCTGTTCCCGGGTGGTAGCGTCCATCTGGATCCTTGTGTCACGGTCGTATTTCATTACCTTTGTAGCGGCCTGGCCGGCCTGATCTTTAGATCATGCAGGTCTGATCGGCAGGTCTTGTCCCGGAGCTTCCAGAGGCCGTTCCCGGAGTGTTTGCCGGCGCGGCTTGCCGCTGTGATGGTGCTGTAGGGCAGCTTGTTTTAGACTGCGGGTTGACAGGCCGATGCAGGGGTTGAGGTTGCGACCGGCTGACCTGTGAATTTCGCATAACAAGGGACGTGCAGTGGCATGAAAATCAGGATTCAGGAACTGCTGACACAGCTGAAGTCCTATATGTGGGACGATGATCTGAGCCACATGGAGCGCCCGCAAAGGATCCTTGTTTTCATGTTGCGTGTTATGCAGATGTTGCTGAGAGAGTTGCTGGGCGGGCAGTTGAATCTCCGTGCGATGAGCCTGGTTTATACCACCTTGCTGTCCATTGTTCCCCTGCTGGCGGTGAGTTTTTCGGTGCTGAAGGGTTTCGGGGTGCATAACAGCGTTGAACCCCTGTTGTTGAATTTCCTTGAGCCACTGGGGCCGAAAGGTGCGGAGATAACCGGGAATGTCATCAACTTTGTCGATAATGTAAAGGTCGGCGTGCTTGGTTCGGTTGGCTTCGCCCTGCTGATTTACACGGTTATTGCACTGGTGCAGAAGATCGAGGCCGCCTTCAATTTTGTCTGGCAAATCGATCACCTGCGTCCCTTGTCGCAGAGGATCAGTAACTACCTGAGTGTGATCCTGATTGGTCCGGCGCTGATTTTTATCGCGATCAGTTTTTCTGCGACGGTGATGGAGCATGGCTGGACGCAGCGACTGATCACAATTGAACCCCTCGGCACCCTGGTGTTTTTTGCCGGCAAGCTGATTCCATACGTGCTGGTGTGCCTGGCCTTTACGATGATTTACATGTTTATACCCAACACGGTTGTACGGTTTCGTGCGGCGCTGGTGGGTGGTGTGCTTGCCGGTGTGATATGGAAGATAACCGGTTGGGGCTTTGCTGCCTTTATTGCCAATTCTTCCAAGTATGCGGTGATCTATTCTAGTTTTGCGATCTTGATCCTGCTGCTTATCTGGATGTATCTGAGCTGGTTGATCCTGCTGGTCGGGTCACAGGTGGCTTTCTTTGTGCAATTTCCAAAATACATGACCCTGCACCGGGTGCGTTTTGTGCTCAGCAACCGTCTGCGTGAGCAGCTTGCATTCCAGATCATGTACCTGGTTGCATACAATCATCACCATAACAGGCCGCCCTGGGACCTGGAGCAGCTTGTCGAGTACCTGAGCATACCCGGTGAGCCGGTGCATCGCATGATCCTGGTGCTGGTGGATGCCGGCTACCTGGTCGAGATTAGCAATGAAGACCCGCCGGTATACCTGCCGCTACATGATATTGATACGATCCGCCTGGTTGACCTGCTGACGGATATTCGGGCAGCAGGAGAAAGTCGCTTCCTGAGTCTGCAGCAATTGACCCCGGTGCAGGCGATTGTTCAGCTGATGTCGGGGCTGCAAGGGGCCTGTGGGACTGATCTGGGAGAACGTACGTTGAAAAGCCTGGTGCTGGATGTGGATGACGGGCTTGAGCCCGGTGCTACCCCTGTACGGTAACTGCCTTCACTTGAGCAGGGTAACGGTTTCCAGCGGGCGTTGTTTTCCGCTGCTCACGCTGGCTGACTGGACATGGATCCATTCCGGCAGGCTTGCCTCCATTTCCTGGTAGACCTGGGCGTCGCTGGCTGTTGTGCATCCCTGTAGCCCGGGCAGGTGGCTGATGCGGTAATACCAGGCAGGATAGCCACCGTTTGTCGTAGCGGCCCAGGCCTGTATCGGCCCGATTATATTCGTGACCGTACTGTTGCCTACCCAGATACCATCACAGAGATGATCACCGGCCTGTTTACGGGCGTTTCCCAGGGCCGTGTGTGTCAATGCCTTTGCAACGGTCGCTGTCTGCGCCTTGTCTCTGGGGATCCAGGCGATGTAATGGTCCAGTGCAGGTTCAACCGCCGGAATCGCACTGGTTGCAGCAAGTTCCGAACTGGACGGGCTGCGGGGTGTCATCGCGCAGCCCTGGAGCACCATGAAGAGGTATAATGCAGTGGCTATTGGCAATAATCGTATTCTCATACCCGTTTGTCCCTGGATGCGTGTAGTGAACCAGTGAGTATTAGCCTAGGATTATCTGGTCGGGGATACTGTGAACCAGATCCAGATTTCGGGATTTACCAACCGCACAGAAAGCAAGGTTTTTATGAGGCCTGACGTCATGCCTGCACATAAGGACAAAATCGATCAATGCGTGGAAAGTCTTTGCAGTCAGGGCTGTAACAGGGTTTCCGGATATATAGCTGAATTAAGGGCCGGACAGGAATTCCCGGAGGTAGCGGGGTTAAGCGGGGAGGAACGCCGGCTGGTACTGGAAGAACTGGTGTCGATCATGGCTGCCTACGATGGCAGCTGCAAGAGCTGATGGTTTTCCAGGAATCATTCCGGATAGAAACGACCGGCCGTGGCAGTTATTCAATTACGGCCGCGATACAGCGTCATGTGCAGCAATCAGGTATCCGGGTCGGACTCTGTCACCTGTTTCTGAAGCATACAAGCGCCTCCCTGATCCTCTGCGAGAATGCTGACCCTGATGTACGTGTCGATCTGGAGCGATTCATGTCGCGGCTGGTGCCGGATGGTGACGTCTTGTTTGCGCATACCGCGGAAGGTCCGGATGACATGCCTGCGCATATAAGAAATATCCTGACGCATTCCGACCTGACTCTGCCGGTGACTGGGGGTCGTTGCAGTCTGGGAACCTGGCAGGGCGTGTATTTGTGGGAGCACCGGCAGCAGGGTCATCACCGGGAAATTACCGTAACCGTGTACGGCGAGTAACGACCTTGTGTGATTAATGCTGCAGCGTATGTTCTTCCATTTCCTTCTTTGTATCGCTGTCCGGTTTGCGTGGGGCTTCAGTCATTAACTGGTCGATGTCTTTTCTGATGCTGGAGAGTTCTGCCAGTTCATCATAATCAAAATCAGGCTCTGCAGATATGGCGCCGGATGCATATGTGGTATCAATTTCTTCCTTTTTCGCCTGGTGCAACTGGCTTGTTTCCGGATCGGCGTCGCACAAATGCTGGGCGCCCGAGGCAAGGTGTTCATACACGGCGCGGTAGCTCTCTGTCATGGTCTGTACGAGACTGGACGTTTGCATGAAGTGCTGGGTGACCTGGTCACGGTAATCTGTGAAATTTTCCTTCAGTTCGTGTAGTTCTGTTTCCAGCTGCTGCGTTTTCCGGTTGCGGGAAAAAACGAGCCAGGCTGCAATGCAGCCCAGTGATATGCCAAGCAGGAAGCCGAGTACACCACCTGTCCACATGGAAGATATTCCTTCAAACGCAATCATTTATTAACCCCTGCCGACCTGTTACATGCCAAGTTTTATTTGTCGGGCTATTGTACTGAATTCTATCGCCATGAATATGTTTCTGATGAATTTTTTGCCGCCCTGTCAACTCACACTCCCTCCAGAAGAGGGGATAAAACAGGATAACTGCTTGATTTTATAACCCCACTCATCATTGTGCGGGCCAGCGGCCCTGGTTCAGCTCCTGACGGGCGGGCGGGGGCCGAATATCGCGCTGCCCACGCGTATCATGGTGGCGCCCTCGGCAATCGCATCTTCGAAATCACCACTCATACCCATTGAATACTCGCTGAAAAGCCCTGCGCCGAAACGCTCGGCGCACTTGTGGCCAAGTTCATACAAGGCGGAAAAATCCCTGCGGCGTTGTGTGTCCGTTACATCGCGGCGGCCGATCATCATCAGGCCGCGTAATTGAATGCCGCTGAGATCGGCACGCAGCAGATCATCAATAAACCGGAACAGGCCGGCGGCAGGCAGTCCGAATTTATCAGGATCGTTGGCAATATTTACCTGCAGCAGTACACGCAGTGCCGTTGTGGATGTTGCAGCAGCCGAGAGTTTTTTTGCCAGCTTGGTGCTGTCCAGCGTGTGCAGCCAGGCGAAATTCCCCGGAACAAGTTTTGCCTTGTTGCTCTGCAGGTGGCCGATAAAGTGCCATTCGGTTGCCGGGTCATCCATCAGTGCCTGTTTTGATTGTGCATCCTGTAGCGTGTTCTCACCAAAGCAGTGTTGCCCGGCCAGTATGGCCTGCCGCACATAGGCCGGTGGCATGTATTTGGAGACCGCAATCAGGCGGATGGTACCCGGATCCCGTCCTGACGTTACGGCGGCATGCAGCATGCGCTGCCTGATTGCGTCCAGGTTGGTTCTTATATCGACTGGCGGGGATGGCATGTGTTTTCCCGGGACCCGGACAGTGCCTGGGCCTGGACTACATTTCTGGGTGCGCCAGCCAGGAAGGCCTGGATATTGGCTGCAATTTCATTGATCAGGGTCTGGCGTGCATTGATGCCGGCCCAGGCAATATGCGGGGTTACGATCAGGTTTGGTAACGATGTATCCAGTAGCGGGCTGCCGTTGCGTGGCGGTTCTTCGCTGAGGACATCGATTCCGGCACCGGCAATCCGGCCGTTGCGCAGCGCATCCGATAAAGCCATTTCGTTAATAATCCCGCCGCGTGCTGTGTTTATCAGGATAGCATCCCTGCGCATGAGCGCCAGTTCCCGGTGGTCAATCAGGTTGCGGGTCGAGTCCGTTAACGGGCAGTGCACGCTGATGATGCCGGATTCCGATAGCAGCCTGTCGAGCGGTACACGCTTCGGGTCAGGCGGTGTGCCGGGACGTTGCGCGACCAGTATATGCATCCCGAATGCCCTGGCCGTGGTTGCAACGGCCTTGCCAAGTTCACCATAGCCGATGATGCCCAGTGTTTGCCCGTTCAGCTCGCGTACCGGGTAGTCCAGCAGGCAAAAGCCATCCGCGTTTTGCCACGCTCCGTGGTTGACCGCGTCGCGGTAATTATGAAGATTGCGAGCCAGGTTGAGCATCAGCGTGAAGACGTGTTCGACGACGGAGGCCGTCGCATAGGCGCGTACGTTGCACACCGTGATATTGGTTTCACGGGCGGCAATCAGATCAATATTATTGGTCCCCGTTGCTGCGATACAGACCAGTTTAAGGCGTTCAGCCGCAAGCAGTGTGTCACGATCCAGGCGGATCTTGTTGGTAACGACAATGTCAGCGCTGCGTATTGCCCGGGCGACGTCCCCGGTTTTTTTCAGCAGGGACCATTCAGGCAGGGTCGATTCCAGCGATTGCAGGTCCAGATCATTGCGGTCAACGCTTTCAAGGTCAAGGAAAACGCCACGCATGTTATTTAGCGTCTATCCATAAATATCAATATTTTTCTCGCGAAGGCGCAAAGACGCCAGGAAAAGAATTTATTTGCCACAGAGCCCACGGAGTACCAGGAGAAAATCTGTTCAATTTATTCTTGAAATCTCTGTGGTCTCTGTGAACTCTATGGCAGTACTACCGTAGGGTATGCCGTGCGCTCCATGGCAAAAAAAGGGACTGTCATTACTTGCCAAGCATGTTTTCGCGCAGCGATTTGGTTACCGGTTTTTCTCCAATCCATACGGACAGAAGTGCACGAAAGAAGTCATTGCCTGCAACCGTGCCGCGCCACTCACCGTTAATCCTGACCTGGGTGCCGCTGTCGGGCAGGTAATCAATACGGATAACATCACCTTTGCGTACTGTTTGGAACAGTTTATTGAACACGGTCAGGCGTTCCTCAAGGGTCTCCATTTTTGTATGCGAGGTATTCTTTTCAAGGCCTTCGGTCCAGCCGTCGGTGATCTTTTCCTTGCTGACTTCACTATAAAGAAAATGCATCATGACGCTGGCGGCGCCCGTGTCATTCAGGATGGTCTTTGCTTCGGATGTCTGTGACTCGAGGTAGAGTGCGCCAATGTAGATATCCATGAAAAACTTTTTCCGGATGCCGGCACCGTTCAGCAGCAGGGTGGTGTCGCTGTTTGGCAATGACAGCGTGTCGGGAATCTCGACACCCTCTATGTCCATGGCGGAAACAGTGAAACTTGAGAGGGCCAGGGACAGAAGCAGGATAAGGGGATTTTTGTACATAATGTCTCCTTCTGACACGTGTATTATCCCTGCCTCGCAGGGTGCTGGAATATATCTTCTACATGGACCGGGAAATGGTTCGATTTCAGGTCATTGAAATAGCGCTCAAGTGTCAGTCTGACCACCGGGAAGGCGAGTTCATCCCAGACGATCTGGTGTTCCTCGAACAATTGCACATCCAGGCTTTCCGGGCCTGGACGGTACTCTCCGCTACACATGTCTGCCCGGAACATCATGTAGACCTGGTTGATATGCGGAATACTGAAGACACCATAGAGTTTTATATTCTCAACCATGGCGCAGGCCTCTTCCCGGGTTTCGCGGGCCGCGGCCTGTACCGTCGACTCGCCGTTTTCCATGAAGCCGGCCGGCAGGGTCCATAAGCCATGGCGGGGCTCGATGGCGCGCCGGCACAGTAACAGGCGGTCTTCCCATACCGGGATGCAGCCCGCGACGATCTTCGGGTTCTGGTAATGTACGGTCGCGCAGACCTCGCAGACGTGGCGGGGCCGGTCGTCACCTTCCGGGATCTTTTCCGTGACCTGCTCACCGCAGTTGCTGCAATACTTCATTTGAAATGATTACCTGGTTTGTTGCCAGCCAGCGTTGTTATGTGCAAACAATAACATATTAAATGTACTGGCTCCCGCGGATATACGTGTCGTATAACAAGCGGCTATTGCCTGCCGAGATGCTTGTCAGCCAGCATCAGCCCCAGCATGGTCTTTGCGTCATTGATGGAGCCGTCATACACCTTTTCAAGTGCATCCATGAAAGGCATCCAGTGGACTTCAATGAGTTCGTGTGGCTCCTGCTGCGTGGCGGTGGTTTTCAGATTGCGGGCCAGGAACAAATGGATAATCTCGTCGCAGAATCCGGGCGTTACAAGGGTTTTCCCCAGTACCTCCCAGCGGCCGGCATGCAGTCCGGCCTCCTCTTCAAGCTCGCGTGATGCCGTGGTCGCGGCCGCCTCATCCGGCTCCAGTTTGCCGGCAGGTAATTCCCATAACCAGCCACCGCCGGCGTGGCGGTACTGGCGCAGCATGCATACCCGGTTGTGTTCGTCCAGGGCAACAATGGCGGCGCCACCGGGGTGACGTACAATCTCCAGTTCCAGTGCCACCCCATTGGGTAATGTGAGTGACTCTATTCCGAGATTGATAACCCGGCCCTCGTAAATTGATCGGGTGGTGTGGGACAATGCGCTTCTCCAGGGGATTGTGTGTATACCGGGAAGTTTCAGTTATGCGCCGGATACATGCAATACGCTGCCCTGGTCCATTTCACCGGCAAGCGGACAGGCAGGAATGAAACCATTATATGAACGCCAGTCATTGTGTTTTTCATGCACCGGGTGCGGTGACTGCTGCAGTACTGGAAACGATTACTATGTTTACCTGACCGGCAGGGAGGCGGACAGGATACGCAGTTATCTGAAGTTGTCTGCGGGCTGGTTCAGACGCCGTTACCTGGATCGGCTGGATAACGGTGAACTGGTAGCGGCTTCCTCAGCCGATAATCACTGTGTATTCCTCGATTCTGACAAACGGTGCAAGGTGTATCCCGTGCGTCCCCTGCAGTGCAGGACTTACCCGTTCTGGCCGGAACTGGCGGGCAATGCACAGGCCTGGCAGACCGAGGCACGCCGCTGTGAGGGCATTAATTGCGGCGCGGCAGTGCCGGTAGAGAGGATACGCAGGGCAGTCAATGCCTGTCTTGCCCAGGCAAAAAATAACCAGTCTTCATCCTAAAAAGCACCGCAATGACTTTCGCAAAGGCGCAAGGAAAGACAGTGTTCCTGAAGCCTCTGTGTACTCTGTGACAGAGTATTTTTGGCTTTTCTTTGCGTCTTTGCGCGAGTTATTTGTATGGGGAATAACTAGGGCTGGCCGGGTTCAAAGATGCAGAACATCTGTCCGGCACCTTCCGGGCTGTGCGGGTCATGATATAGCTGGACCAGTTGCATGCCACGGACAGGGTCAAGCCGTGCGCCGCGTGTCAGGGTGTCATAGTCATCACCACCCAGTAACCGGTGTGCAATTGTCAAATACAGGCGATCAATCGCCCCGGTCACGAGCATGGTGTGGAATACTGCAGGGCCGGCGATGCAGTAGATACTCTGATAGTTCAGTTCTGCCAGTGCCGAGATCATTGCCCTGCCATCAACCTGTTTGTCCGGGCCTGCACAGATGACTTCAATGTTGTTGTCCCTGAGAGTGGCAATGCGCTCCTGGTCGGCTTTTTCGCCTGTTATAACTTTAATCCTGCGATGTTTATAAGGTTCCAGTGTCGCCAGCGGGATATCCAGGCTGGCACTCATAATGGCAATGTCCGGTTGCGGGGGCAGTCCCTGTTCGATACGCCAGTCGCGAATGTCGGCATATTCATCCTCATTTCCAACGGGCAAGTTGTCCTGTGCTTCACCGGCAACACTTTGTCTGAAAAACCTTCCACTGGTAATCAGCAGATCGGCCTGCCCGGCCAGTTCCTGGTAGAGGCGCCAGTCACGCCGGTTGGCTGTTGCCCCGGGTACGACGCGGGTTTTGCGTCCAGCAGCGGCGATTGAGATGCGTCCATCAAGTGATGTGATGAAGTTAACGTAGATGAAAGGTCTTCCGGGGCTGCCCCGCGTATGCAGGCGGTGGTCCAGGTACAGGCCTTCCAGCGACTGTTTGCTGCCAGGAGCCGGGTATAGCCGGGTAACAGGTGTTTCCATGTCATGCATTTTCAGGATTGTATGCTTTTTGGCGGATTTTATTTGCCGCAAATAATGTGAATTATCTAAAAAGATGTCGTTGTATATGAAACGAATTTCCTGTGTTTTTGGCACTAGGGAAACTGATTAATTGTACTTCCGTCATTCAGCGAAGGCCGGACAAAAGCGCGTAGCGCGTTGAACGTCCAAAGGGCGGCCCGAAGGGTGAGCGCAGCGAATAATCCAGTGGCTCATTGATTCCTAACCTATGGATTCCGGATCTCCGCTACGCTTCGTCCGGAATGACTAATGGATCTGAGTTTACCTAAACTTGACCTAATGAACATATTATCGAATACAATTTCCTGCGGGAGCCGGATGAGTTGCCGGGTTTCGAATTTGCGCTGAAGGGACTGTGCAGGAGGATATTCCGGCATGAACAATAAAGGGGCCAGCTGGCCCCTTTAATCGTTCTGTTACTGTGCAAATAATCAGGCTTCTGCGGCCTTATTCAGACCTGATTTGCCCTGGTAGTCTTCAATGGCCGCCTTGATGGCATCTTCAGCAAGCACTGAGCAGTGTATCTTTACCGGCGGCAGGGCCAGTTCTTCCGCAATATCGGTATTCTTGATTTGACGGGCTTCATCCAGTGATTTCCCCTTGACCCATTCGGTCAGCAGGGAACTCGATGCAATTGCAGATCCGCAACCGTAGGTTTTGAACCTGGCATCTTCGATGACCCCGTCACTGCCGACCTTGATTTGCAGCCTCATGACATCGCCACAAGCGGGCGCACCAACCATGCCGGTCCCGACCTGCTTGTCATCCTTGCTGAAAGAGCCGACATTGCGAGGATTCTCGTAATGGTCGAGTACCTTTTCACTATAAGCCATCTTGAATTCTCCTGGTTAACTCAACGTCTTGAAATTCTGGTGCTAGGCAGTTTTCCTGAAGCCTGATCCGAACAGTGTCTTACCGGATTCATCGGAGGCCGATGATGTTGCTTCATCCAGTGTGATGCTGTTGAGGTAGTCATAAATCCGGTTGTTCAGGTTCAGCCACATCTGCACACCAACTGCCACCTCGCCCTGTGTATGTGGCATCTCTTCGTGACGACGGATGTCGTCGACCGTCGCCAGGATGCTGGCAATGGTGATTTCAGATGCCGGGCGGGCGAGACAATAACCGCCGCCAGGTCCACGCATACCTGTGACAAGGCCATGTTGACGCAGGTTCGCAAACAGCTGTTCAAGATATGAGACTGAAATGGATTGCTGTGCGGAAATGTCTGCCAGTGTCACGGGACCCTTGTTGTGTTGCAGGGCCAGTTCCATCATCGCTGTGACGGCATGGCGACCTTTGGTAGATAGTTTCATGGCCAACCTCGAAATGAATACGGTACTGCATTGCTATTGCCGGTTATCCTGGTCCGTATTCTATAAACCAGTGACCCGGTGCAGGGAACACGTTTGGATTCCCGCTGACTCTATGCGCATATAATAGTAATTGTTGAGTGTTTTAGTCAAGTATTATAGCTGTTTTATATGGTAACTTATACCATAAAATGGTATATAAAACAAATAGATGTGTAGATCTATCCTTATAGGGATATGCCAATGGGGTGTACTTTTAGAACGTCCGGATGAGTCGATGCGGTGCGCCTGAGTACAGTTGATGGTGCATACAGCAGGTAAATACAGTGAAATTTCAGCGGCTTGTCAGGCCAGACACGCAAATGCAGAGCGACAGCAGGCATGTCTTTGCTACAATAGGCTTTCAAAGCAACAGGCAGGCCGCGTGTTTTCTGTGGAACACCGGTGAACCCTAAAAAGATCAACAAGGTAGGAGCAGAATATGGGATCTGAATATCAGGGCGCCGATCGCCGGAGTAATGCGGTTGAAAAACTCGATGCACTTGTTTCCTCGCGCACCTCAACCCTTGCATTACTCGCGGAACTGGCTACCCGGCAACCGTTTCATCCTGAGCCCTCCATGGAGAAGGCGTTGCGGCAGTTTTGCGAGGCCTTGATCGATTACACGGCCAGCGCCCATTTCCAGCTCTATCGCTACCTGGCGGATAGCCGGGAACGGCGTCGTTCAGTACTTTCCATTGCCGACAGGTTATATCCGACTATCGTGGAAACGACTGATGTGATCCTGCGTTTCAATGATAAATATGAGTCGATGTCCTTCGACAACAGTGTGGAATTTCTTGCAGAAGACCTCTCCAACCTGGGCGAATGCCTGGCTGACCGGATTCGGTGCGAAGACAAGGTCATTGAGGCGCTGCGCGGGAAACTGCATTAAACAAGCAGAACCGGCAGACTCCTGGAAACCGGGCAGGGCCGAAGCCGTCTCGCACGGGGTGTTTGGTGTATATCCCGGACAGTGCGCGTTGCCGGTATAAGTATTATCACCAATGGTAAATTCTACACTACGAATTCCATGTTCAGGCAAGCCGGAGCAAGCAAGATTATTTTCTTGTTGCGGTCAATTTCATCCATTTTGGAGGCAATACCGGTTTCCTCTTCACGTGCTTCGCAGTGAATAATTTCGTCTCGGTACCTACAAAGGAGAACTCCCGGATGGCAGTAAACGATGCTTGCGCAACGACCATCGACAGTTTACTGGAAATCATGGCTCGTTTACGGGACCCGGAGTCGGGTTGTCCCTGGGACCTGGAGCAGGATTTCAGGAGCATTGCTCCCTATACACTTGAAGAGGCCTATGAGGTGGTTGATGCCATCGACAGGGATGACAGGGCAGGTTTACAGGATGAGTTGGGCGACCTGTTGTTTCAGGTGGCGTTTCACGCGCAGCTGGCAAGTGAGGCAGGCTGGTTTGATTTTCAGGATGTGGTCGCCGGGGTCTGCAGGAAAATGATCCGGCGGCACCCGCATGTCTTCGCCGGTGAAGTCATCGAAAATTCCGAAGCACAGACGCGGGCGTGGGAAGCGCACAAGGAAAATGAACGCGGTGCCGATGCCAGTGTCCTGGACGGGGTACCACTGGCCCTGCCGGCACTGACCAGGGCATGCAAAATTCAAAAACGGGCCTCGCGGGTGGGCTTTGACTGGCCGAGCATTCATGGGGTCGCTGAAAAGGTGGAAGAGGAACTGGAAGAATTGCGCGAGGAAATTAACAACCAGTCAGCTGCCGTAAAACTGGCAGATGAGTCCGGTGACTTGCTGTTTGCCGCTGTGAATCTGGTACGGCATGCGGGGGTCAATCCGGAATTTGCCTTGCACCAGGCCAACAGCAAATTTACAAGGCGTTTTCACCAGGTCGAGGCCTGCTGCCGGGAGGCCGGTCAAAGTGTTGCGGAAGCCAGCCTGGATACCCTGGATTTGTACTGGGAAAAGGCCAAGCAATCAGAACACACGGGCGCGCCTTGAAGCCATGCAGCCCTTCTTGTGTATTGAAGGTAGTTCCGGTAAAAAGACCACTTATAAAACCTGTATATAACGTTTCACAGAGAGCCGCTCTATGGCAGCAGAAAACAGAATCGAAGTTGAAAACCTGGTTGCCCATTATGGCGAGCGTGCAATCCTGCAAGGGATTAACGTGGAAATCCGGGCCGGTGAAATCATGGTCATCATGGGCGGCAGTGGTTCCGGTAAAACCACTTTAATGCGCAACCTCCTGGGTTTGAATAAACCGACATCGGGAAGTATTCGTGTCTTTGGCAAGGATATTACAAGGATCAGCAGCCGTGAGCTCTACGAGTTGCGCCGCAAGATGGGTGTTGCCTTCCAGGGGGGTGCCTTGCTGGGTTCCATGACGGTGGCTGAGAATGTTGAACTGCCCTTGCATGAGCACACCAATCTGGATGATCACACCATCCGCATCATGTCGCGCATGAAGCTTGAAGTGGTTAATCTCGCCGGTTTCGAGGACCTGATGCCCTCTGAACTGTCCGGCGGCATGCTGAAGCGTGCCGCGCTGGCGCGGTCAATTATTATGGACCCGAGCCTGCTGTTCTTCGATGAGCCGTCCGCGGGTCTTGACCCGGTGGTTTCGGCTGAACTGGATGAATTGATCCTGCGTCTGAAGGGTGCCATGGACGTCAGCATCGTAGTGGTGACCCACGAACTCGAAAGCGCCTTCAAGATTGCCGACAGGATTACCGTTCTGGGAGGCGGGCATGTCCTCATGACCGGTACCGTGGAAGAGATTAAGAACAGCGATAACCAGGATATCCAGGACATGCTGAATCGCAAGCCCAGGGATGAAGCTGTCAATGCGGAAGATTATCTGGCAAGGCTTACTGCTGCCCGGGGGCATCAGGGTATCTAAGGGATTACCCTGATTTATTTGTGGAGCCCGTCATTGCGGGCGTGGCTGCGCCCGCAATGACGAAATACCGGTGTTGGCTCAGCTGGCGTCGGCGGTTTTGAGTTCCTTTATCTTTTCCTTCATCTTTGCCATCAGGCCGTCAAAACCTTCATCCTTGACGATCGTCTGGTAGGAACTGCGATAGTTGCTGATCAGGCTGACGCCTTCGATGATCACATCGTATACCCGCCAGTCGCCATCCTTGTTGTACAGCTTGTAATTCACGGGGATGTCTGCGCTCGCAGTCTTGATCATGGTTTCAACCACCGCCTTCTTGCCCTTGACCTTCTCTGCAGGATAAGCGACGGTCTCGTTGGTGTAGGCCTCCAGTTTGCCGATATAGCTGTTTTGAATCAGCTGTTTGAACAGGCCTGTAAATTCCTTCTTCTCTGCGTCAGTGGCACTTCTCCAGTTGGTGGCCAGGGTGCTTTGAGACATGGCGCGGAAATCGAAGCGCTTGTCGATTTCGGTTTCCATGGCGCTACGCCTTGCCTCCTTGTCCATGCCATCCGTCTTCAGGATACCAATAATGGCTTCAACGGTAGTGCGTACGGCATCCATGGCGGAACTTTCAGCCGAGTAGACCACGGGTGCGAAGGCCAGCGAAAGACCAACGGTCAGGAGCATGAAATAACGTTTTAACATTGCCATTATCCTCTTTACTTCAATGTGGTTATAAGACAGCCAGGAGTCCTGTTAGTTCTTGACCAGGTTCTGGCGGTACTGGGTCCAGGCGTCACGTACGAACAGGTACGGGTCCAGTGCATCTTTCTTGATACCTTCATAGGTGTCCTTGTCGAGCGAAAGTTTGTTGATTGCCCGGTAGGCGACTGCGTACCAGTAGTCGCTATTTTCCCAGATGTAATAAGTCAGATCCATATAGCTGTCAGCAAACAGGCCAAGACCATCTCTGGCACTGGAGGGCCCGATGAAAGGTAGTACCAGGTACGGACCCGGTCCGACACCGTAGTGACCCAGGGTCTGCCCGGTGTCTTCATCCGTCTTCGCGATGCCGAAATGTTCCTTCGAGGGGTCAAACATCCCCAGTATCCCGAGCGTGGAATTGGTGCCAAACCGAACCAGTTCATTGCCTGCATCACCGAACTTGCCCTGCAGGCCGGCATTGATCACCCGTACGGGGGTTGCAAGGTTGGAGAAAACATTGCCGATCGCAACCCTGAAGGGTTCCGGCGCGATCCAGCGGTAGCCCCGTGCGATTGGCTTCAGCAGGTAAAAGTAGAGCTTGTCATTGAACCAGAACATACCCCGGTTGAAGGGCTCGATCGGGTCCCAGACTTCAAGTGTCTCGTCATCGTCGTCCAGGAACGGCAGGTCTTCGTCTCCATCCGAAGTGGCAGCCTCACTGCCAACCTGTGCTACAAGCAGGTGGGTACTGTTGCCTGTTCTGGACGGGGTGGTGGCATCGCTGTTGCTGTAATCCGAGACCATGTTGGTATCACCGGCATAGGCCAGTGTGATCTCATTTTCGCACATGCCGCTAACCGGGAAAGCGAGGGCGAGTATTAAAACAATATATTTTTTCATGGGATGAGCCTGCGCGGTTTATTTGCCTTCAAAGATGTATTTACTGACGAGTTCTTCCAAGCTGATCGAGGCTTCGGTTTCATCAATGGAATCCCCGGACTCGAGGTAGGTATCCGATCCGCCCGGGGTGAGCTTGATGAACTTGTCACCGATGATGCCCGAGGTGCGGATCGAGGCAATACTGTCGTCGGACAACTTTACGGACTTCTCGATGTCCATGTATACCGTGGCTTCGTAATCCTCTTCATTCAGCTCAATTTTCGTGACCTTGCCAACGACAACACCGGCGAGCTCAAGGGTTGCACCTTCCTTGAGTCCACTTATGGATGTGAAGTTTGCACTGACGTTATAGCTTTCTTTTTTGAAGGGGTCGAGGTCACCCATCTTGATAGAAAGATAGGCAAAGCTGGCGAAGCCCGCCAGCAGGAAAACACCAACAATCATTTCAAGGCTTGTTCTTTTCATAGTGGCTAACCCCGTACTCTCCGGTCAATGTGCAGCGAATATATTGGTTACGAAAGAATGAGAGACCCGATCAGGTAGTCCCATACAAGAATGCTGACTGATGCAAGCACTACAGCATCAGTCGTTATGCGGCTGACTCCCTCTGCACCGTACACGCCGGTCCGGCTGAGATGGAGATAGTACCCCTTGACGGTGGTTATCCACACGATCAGCAGGCCGAAGATGAGGGACTTGATTCCGCAGAGGCGGATGTCTGCCCATTCCACGCTTTTATACATTCCCTGGAAGTAGGCCCCTGAAGAGACATCCAGCAGGACAACACCGGCCAGGTAGCCACCAAAGATGCCTACCACGCAAAAGATAAATGCAAGTACCGGTAGTGAGATCAGGGCCGCCACAAACTTGGGTGCGACCAGGTATTTAATAGGGTTGATCGCCATGCATTCCAGCGCATCGATCTGTTCCGAGTGACGCATGATGCCGATTTCTGCACAAATGGCAGAGCCGGCGCGTCCAATGACCATTAGCGCTGTCAGGACAGGGCCCAGTTCCTGTATCAGGCTGAGGGCGACGGCTGAACCGAGCAGTTCCTCGGAGCCGAACTGTTTCAGATTGTGGTAACCCTGCAGGCCCAGCACCATGCCGGTAAACAGGCCAACAATCAGGATAACGATGGTAGAGCGGGCGCCGAAGAAATAAATCTGGCGGACAATGGCGTACAGGGAGAAGGGGGGCTTGAAGGTAGCGGCGACCGCCGAGCCGAAAAACATGCCGGCCCTGCCGATATTTTCCAGCAGGTAGAGGAATTCACCTCCCAGTTTCTGTATCAGGCTTCCCATGATTCTTGATTTTTTTCCCTGTTTCTGTACTTTTGATTTCCGGCGGATAATACCGGATACGGTATTTTAAGTCAGTAATAATTGCCTATGAAGCAAGGCCCTCGTCGACAGAATCAAACATGGTGAACACCTTGTCGAGGCGCGCCAGTTCCAGTACACGCCGGGTGGGTTCGCTGGTGGCTGCGAGTGCAAATGTGCCGCCGTTCTTTTTCGCGGCCTGCAGGGCCTCAACGAGTGATGCAACACCGGAGCTGTCGATATATGACACCTGGGAAAGGTCAACGATGACCTTCTTGGTGATCTGGAAACACTTGATCAGGATTTCACGTGCGACCGGGGAGCTTTCCAGGTCAATCTCGCCTGAAAAAATTACGACACGAGCGTCCGGTTTTTCAATAATTTCATGTTTCATTTGGTTTATCTCTCTCGATGAATTTTGCCATGCGTAACAGGTTACCCTTGCCGGATGGTGCCGGCAGGTATTCAACTTCGTCCATAACGTCATGGATCAGGCAGATACCCAGCCCGCCCGGTTTTAGTTCTTTCGGCCACTTCGGCTTGAGCTTTTCCTTGTCTACCGGGGGTGCTGAGTCTTCCAGAAAGAATTCAAGTATGCCGTCTTTGCAGCGTATTTCCAATGTCGCGACGCCATCCGGTGCGCCCTTGTAGGCATGCCGGACGATATTCTGGCAGGCCTCGCTGATTGCAATGACCATGTCCTGGGTCACTTCGGCACTGCAGCCACAGGCCTCACAGGCCTTACGGGTTACCGCGCGTGCCCCGGGTAATGCTTCCGCAATCGCCGGAAATGTGTGGCGTGTAACCATATCAGCGGGATTATCCTGTGTTTTCTTAATATATCAAGTGGTTGGGACTTCTACGGCGACCAGGGTGATATCGTCGTGACGGGTACGGCCGGTATTCCTGAGGAGGGACACCACGGCCTCAATGCGCTCAGCCGCGGGAAGATGCCGGCCTTCCATGATGATTTTCTTGAAACCCTCCACCTCAAGCCGGCCACCCTCAGCCAGGTCACCCTCGGTTACTCCGTCCGTGAAGACATACAGGGCGCCGCCATCCAGGTTGAATATCTCATCCCTTATTCCTGCCTCGCCCGCTTCCAGTGCCAGAATGCCCAGCGGGGGGGAACTGGCCGGAACCTCGGTGAATGATCCGTCCCGCGCATGGATCAGTGGTGGTTCATGTCCTGCATTGGCCAGACGAACTTCTCCGCTGGCGGGGTTAACCAGGCCGCAGGCCATGGTGACAAACATGCCATTGATGGCCGTTTCACACAATTCACGGTTGATGGTGGCGAGCAGCACGGAGGGCTGATGAATGGTTTTGCCCAGGCAGCGGAACAGGCTGGCTGTTTTTGACATCAGCAGTGCGGCATTGATGCCCTTGCCGGAGACATCACCGAGACTGAAATAAATGCTACCGTCATCCAGTTCAAAGAAATCGTAGAAGTCCCCCGACATTTCATAGGCAGGGAGGTTGATCCCGCTGACCGGAAAAGATGATCCGCGCGGCTCGGGCAGCAGGCTGCGTTGCATCTCGCTGGCCAGTTCCAGTTCACGATTGACGCGTTCCTGCTGGACCAGTTTGCCTGCCATACGGGCATTGTGGATAGCCAGCGCTGCAGCGGAGGCCAGGGTTTGCAGCATCATCAGGTCAGTCTCGGAATAGAGTTCGTTTTTATCGTTCTTGTTGACCAGTTCGATCGCACCGATATTTTTTTCCTGGACGGTCAGGGGCGCGCAGAGGATGGAGATCGTCTTGAAACCGGTGGATTCATCAATCGATTTGTCGAAATTCGGATCGTTCTGGGCATCCCGGACGATGCGGCTGCTGCCATTAGCGACGCATTGGCCAACAATGCCTTCGCCTTCGTTGAGCGTGATTCCTTTGATGTCCACCGGGCCGACGCTGGCCTTGCAGGTGATGATACGGGTGTTTTCTTCCAGCATGAACAGGGAGCCGCCCTCCGCCTTGACGAACTTCACAATCAGGTCAAGGGCCTTCTGGATGGTTTCGCCGGTGTCGAGAGAGCCTGCCAGGTGGCCGCTCATCTTTGAGAGTAATTCGAGGTGACCGGAAATGGCCAGGTCTTTGCGGCGATCCAGTCGACTCCTGCTTCTGCGTTCGTCCTCGGGGTGAATTGCACCCGTACCGGCTGTTTTAGTGTCGTGTGTCATGCATTACCGGACTGTCCTGTATGGCAGCCTGTTGCTCGTTGCAATTAATGGTCGGGCAGAGAGGATTTGAACCTCCGACCCCTTCGTCCCGAACGAAGTGCGCTACCAGGCTGCGCTACTGCCCGATTAATAAGAACGATTAACAGAAAACTCGGCAAGGCTGTACAGTGCATCACGGTATGCTGAATCCGGCAACGGGTCCAGTGCCGCGATAGCAAGGTCAGCCTCTTGTTGTGCCGCGTGTGCAGTGTACGGAATGGCGCCGGTTGCTTCAATAATAGCGCAAACGGCCTGCATATTGTCATGCCCGCCGTTTTCAATGGCCTTGCGGATCAGTTCGGCCTGTTTCGGGGTACCAACCTGCATGGCATGTATCAGCGGCAGGGTGGGCTTGCCTTCGGCCAGGTCATCACCGACATTTTTACCCGTGTCCTCAGGGGACGCGCTGTAGTCCAGTACATCATCGATCAACTGGAATGCGATGCCGAGGTGCAGGCCATAGCTGGCCATGGCATTTTCAACCTGCTCGCTTTGCTGTCCGAGCACCGCGCCGATTTGTGCGGCTGCCTTGAACAGGCGCGCAGTCTTGCGGCTGATGACGTTCAGGTAATGTGTTTCTGTCGTTGTGGCATCATGGCAGTTCAGCAGTTGCATGACCTCGCCTTCTGCGATGGCGTTGGTGGTGGCGGACATGATTTCCATGATGCGCATTTCCCCGGCTTCGACCATCATCTCGAAGGCCCGTGAATAGAGAAAGTCGCCGACCAGGACGCTGGCCTCGTTACCCCAGACCGCGTTGGCGGTCATGTTGCCGCGGCGGAGTTGCGAGGCATCGACGACATCGTCATGCAGCAGGGTCGCGGTGTGGATGAATTCAATAACAGCGGCCAGGTTGATATGCTGATCGCCCCGGTAGCCGCAGGCATTGGCGGTGAGCAATACCAGTATCGGCCGCAAACGTTTGCCGCCACTGTTGATAATATAGTGCGAGAGCTGGTTAATCAGGCTTACATCGCTGTACAGTCGGGCCTGGATGAGCGTATCCATGGCATCGAACTCTTCCGAGACGAGGCTGCGAATGGCCTCGATGGCTGATGTACTGGGTTGATTTTTAACTAGTTTTAGCATGCGGCCGTGTATTTGTTGAAATTTTTTGTCCGGGTGATGCCTTGCTACTGACGATCTGGTTAGTTTAGCGGTCTTGCGGACCGTGCGCCAGAAGGGATTTGATTGACCTTGGCGGGTGCAATCATTAGAATGGGCGCCCTTTTTCGACAATGCAGTGGATGCGCTTGGAGTTTCTAACATGTATGCGGTAATCAAGACAGGCGGCAAGCAGTATCGAGTTTCCGAGGGCGAGACCTTGCGGGTGGAAAAGCTGGATGCCAGCGCAGGTGAGACCATTGAATTTGACCAGGTCCTGGCGATCGGAGAGGGAGCGGATCTCAAGGTTGGCGCCCCCTTTGTGGAAGGCGGAAAGGTGACTGCTACTGTCAAGCAACAGGGCCGTGGCAAGAAGGTCGAGATTATCAAGTTCCGTCGTCGCAAGCACCACATGAAGAAGATGGGACATCGTCAGAGTTATACCGAGCTGGAAATCACCGGTATCGCCGGCTGATTACCGACTCCAGAGGATTATCAAATGGCACATAAAAAAGCAGGCGGCAGTACCCGTAATGGCCGCGATTCAGAATCAAAACGACTAGGTGTGAAGCGTTTCGGCGGTGAGTCGGTACTGGCCGGGAATATAATTGTTCGCCAGCGTGGTACACGTTTTCACCCGGGCAGGAATGTCGGGTGTGGCAAGGACCACACGCTGTTTGCCAAGAGTGACGGCGTAGTGCGCTTTGTTCAGCGGGGAGCAAACAAACGCAAGTATATTGAAATAGAAGCCGGCTGAGGCCAGCGCCCGGCAGCAATCAACAAGCCCCGCCACGAGCGGGGTTTTTTGTTGCCGAGTCCAAAGGAGCGATCTGTTACTGTAGGAGCGGATCTCATCCGCGATAAGCAATCAGGGTTATTCCCGATCGCGGATGAGATCCGCTCCTACAGGGTACTTTTCAGGAACCGCAGTGTTGTCATGAAATTTGTAGATGAAGCAAGTATTGAAGTGCGTGCCGGTGATGGCGGGAACGGCTGTGTCAGCTTCCGGCGCGAAAAGTACATTCCTTTTGGCGGGCCGGATGGGGGCGATGGCGGTGATGGCGGCAGTGTTTACCTTGAGGCCGACAGCAGTGTGAATACTCTGATCGATTTCCGGCATGCGCGAAAATTCCTGGCAGGGCAGGGTGAGAAAGGCGGCAGCCGGAACTGTACCGGCAAGTCCGGTGCAGACCTGGTCGTCAAGGTACCTGTCGGTACGCTTGTCCACGAGGCGGATACCGACGAGCTGATTGGTGACCTGGTTCGGGAAGGTCAGCGCCTGGTTGTCGCCAGGGGCGGATTTCATGGGCTTGGTAATACCCGTTTCAAGAGTTCGACCAACCGCACGCCGCGCCAGTCGAAGCCGGGCACGCTGGGTGAAAAGCGCCACTTGCATCTGGAACTCAAACTGCTTGCGGACGTGGGCCTGCTCGGGCTTCCCAATGCCGGGAAATCCACCCTGATACGCGCGGTTTCCTCTGCGCGTCCAAAAGTAGCGGACTATCCGTTCACGACACTGTATCCAAACCTTGGTGTCGTGAGCGTCTCGGCCCACCGCAGCTTTGTCATGGTCGATGTACCCGGCTTGATCGAGGGCGCATCCCAGGGAGCGGGCCTGGGCATCCAGTTTCTCAAGCACCTGTCGCGGACTAATTTACTGCTGCACCTGGTCGACATGGGGCCGCTCGGCAACCCGGTTGAGGATGCGGGGACCATCGTCGGGGAACTCAAGGGTTTCAGTGAGGATCTGGCGGGCCGGGAACGCTGGCTGGTACTGAACAAAACAGACATGCTGCCGGAGGATGAACGCGAACGTCGCTGCAGGGATGTGGTCCAGGCATTGAACTGGGAGGGCCCTGTATTTGAAATTTCCGCACTGGGCCGTCAGGGTACGGACAGGCTGGTCCAGGCCGTGATGGAATTTGTAGAACAGCATAGCGCTCCGGAAGCGGCTGCGGATGTAGAGTAATACCCGCCATTTGCGTGTTCACGGTGAAGCATTAACATTATTATGTATTGGTAGCTTGTCTGGCGGAATGAATTCCGCCCTACAACACCGTTCTTTGTAGGGCCGACAAATTCGGCCTGTTACAAACCGGGCCACTACCGATGTATCGGGGTAACACGGGCATGTCTGGACAGTTAAAAACAAGCGACTGCAAGCGCTGGGTCATCAAGATCGGCAGTGCCCTGCTGACGAATAATGGTACCGGTCTTGCCGTGGAGGCGATTGACAGCTGGGTTGAACAAATGGCTGCCTTGCGGAAGCAGGGGCATGAACTGGTGCTTGTTTCTTCCGGGGCGGTTGCCGAGGGTATGACACGTTTGGGGTGGCAACGGCGCCCGCATGCCCTGCATGAATTACAGGCGGCTGCAGCCGTTGGCCAAATGGGCCTGGTGCAGGCCTACGAGTCCCGTTTCCAGAAGTTTGGTCTGCATACGGCGCAGATATTGCTGACACACGACGACCTGGCAAACAGGCAGCGTTACCTGAATGCACGCAGTACCCTGCGAACCCTGCTGCGGCTCAACGTGATCCCGGTCGTCAATGAAAATGATACGGTTGCCACGGAAGAAATACGTTTTGGCGACAATGATTCCCTCGGTGCGCTTGTTGCCAACCTGGTAGAGGCAGATCTGCTGATATTTCTGACCGACCAGGACGGATTGTTCGATAGTGATCCCCGCGGCAACCCGGCCGCCGTGCTGATGTCGGAAGCGCAGGCCGGCGACCAGAAACTGGAAACCATGGCTGCCGGAAGCGGCGGGGCACTCGGGTGCGGTGGAATGCTTACCAAGGTAAGGGCCGCCGGACGCGCGGCACGCTCGGGAACAATGACACTGATTGTATCCGGCAGGGAAAAAAATGTATTGCAGCGCATCTCCGCTGATGAGCCCCTGGGGACACGCCTGTACCCGGCCAATGCGCCGCAGGCCGCGCGCAAGCAATGGCTGGCGAGTCACTTGCAGGTGCGTGGGCGCCTGCTGCTGGATAAAGGTGCCGTGGATGTTTTATGCAGTGCCGGCAGGAGCCTGCTGGCGGTAGGGATCACCGGGGTTGAAGGGAATTTCAGGCGTGGCGACCTGGTCGTCTGCAGCGCACCGGGTGGCGGGGAGGTTGCGCGCGGACTGGTGAATTACAGTGCGGATGAGGCACGCAGGATCATCGGTAAGCCGAGTAACCGGATCGAGGAAATCCTGGGCTATATCGATGAACCCGAATTGATACACCGTGACAACCTGGTGCTGACGTAGGGTGCGCCGTGCGCACCATAAATCAACACATTGCTATTGCCTACAGGGATGTAGGTAAGGGGCGTAAGCAGGAGCGGAAGCTTTACCGATTGGTGCGCACGGCGCACCCTACAAGAAAGCGAGGCACAAAAAAGCCGGCCACTGGCCGGCTTTTTAATTACTGAATGTGCTGTTTTTCAGAGACTGCGGATATGCTGATTCAGACGGCTCTTGTGACGAGCGGCCTTGTTTGCATGAATCAGTCCCTTGCCGGCAGCCCTGTCGATAACGGGTACGGCATCATCATAGGCCTTTTTGGCTATCTCACGATCACCCGCCTTGATGGCATTGATGACTTTCTTGATGGATGTGCGCATGTTTGAACGCTGACTTGCGTTGAGCTGACGGTGATCTTCCGCCTGCCGTGCGCGCTTTTTTGCCTGTGCTGAGTTTGCCAAGTTACTGCTCCTGCCTGGATCATACAAAAGACGGCGTACTATGCGGATTCCAGCGGGATTTGTCAATATTCCAGGAGTCCGCCTGGCGGAATAAATTCCGCCCTACAACGCCGTTCATTATAGGGCCGACAAATTCGGCCTGCTACTAACCGGGCCACTACTGGAAGCAAGTATCCGCACCCTGCCGAAATCAGGGTAATTGCACGGAAATATAGCAGGCAGAGATAAAACAACTACTTATGAATGAAGATAACGTAATATTGGCCCTTTACCCGGGGGGCGGCATTTCCCTGCACGGCGACTCCGGGTGACCGGGATCGAAAACGGGTTGTGAATATTACAGTAGATGCCTCATAAGTTACTGAAAAATACTGCAATTGTTGGCGGGATGACGCTGATATCCCGGGTGCTGGGGCTGGCGCGGGATATGGTGCTGGCGCGCTTCTTCGGGGCCGATGCCCACATGGATGCCTTTTTTGTGGCCTTCAAGATCCCGAACTTCCTGCGCCGCCTGTTTGCCGAGGGGGCCTTCTCCCAGGCCTTTGTCCCGATTGTCTCGGAATACAAGGAGCAGCAAAGCCGCGCGTCCGTACAGGAGCTTGTTAATCGGGTCGCGGGTACCCTGTTAGGCGTACTCTCCCTGATTACGGTCGTGGGAGTGCTTGCAAGTCCGGTACTGGTTGCCCTGTTTGCACCGGGGTTTCTCTACCGGGACCCGGTCCAGTTCGACCTGACCGCGCTGATGCTGCGTATGACCTTTCCCTACATCCTGTTTATCTCCCTGGTGGCCTTTATTGCCGGCATCCTGAACACCTGGGGACGGTTTGCCGCGGCCTCCTTTGTGCCTGTCTGGTTGAACGTGGTTCTGATCGGAGCCGCGGTACTGGTTGCACCAAAACTCGCGCAGCCCGAGCTGGCGCTGGCTGGCGGCGTATTTATAGCCGGCCTGGTGCAGTTGCTGTTTTTGTTACCTTCCCTGAAGCGGGTAGGCTTGTTGCCCAGACCTCAATGGCAGCCGGGTGATGCCGGTGTGCGGCGCATCATGAAACTCATGCTGCCGGGTATTATCGGTTCGTCGGTCGCACAGATTAACCTGTTGTTTGATACCCTGATTGCATCGTTCCTGGTCGCCGGCAGTGTCAGCTGGTTGTATTATTCTGACCGCTTGGTTGAATTTCCGCTGGGTGTGTTCGCAATCGCACTGTCCACCGTTATCCTGCCGAGCCTGTCACGCAGTCATGCGAATGCGTCCGATGAAGAGTTTTCGCAGACGCTGGACTGGGGTCTGCGCTGGGTCTTGCTGATTGGGATACCGTCGACCGTGGGCCTGTTTTTTATGGCCCGGCCAATGATTGCGACCCTGTTCTATTACGGTGATTTCACGGGCGGTGATGTGGACATGGCCGGTTTGAGCCTGATGGCCTATGCCGCCGGGTTGCCGGGTTTTATGCTCGTCAGGGTGCTGGCCCCGGCGTTCTATTCGCGCAAGGACACCAGGACACCCGTGCGCATCGCCGTGATTGCCCTGGTCACCAACATGACGTTGAACCTGGTTTTTGTCGTGCCAATGGTGATGCTGGAGATGCCGGGCCCGCATGCCGGGCTGGCGCTGGCGACCTCGATTGCGGCCTGGGTGAATGCAAGCCTGCTGTTTACCAGGCTCTACCGTGGTCAGGTTTACCGGCCACAGGCAGGCTGGCGCAGGTTGTTTCTGCAAATGGGCCTGGCGGGCTGTGCCCTGGGTGGATTACTGCTGTTCGGTATGCAGTCCGTGCAGGAATGGCTGAACTGGACGGTCTGGTACCGGGTTGCCGGTCTGTTCGGCTGGGTGGTGGCCGGTGCCGCAATATATTTTCTCACCCTGTGGCTGCTGGGGCTGCGCTTGAAGCCCCTGCGGAAGAAGACCGGGTAAGCCCATACGTACAACCACCATAGCAAAACAAATCGTCCCTTCCCCCTCCGGGGGAAGGACAGGATGAGGGAATATGATTCAGGCTGTTGTCCCAATTAGATCCCCTCTCCCCAACCCTCTCCCGGAGGGAGAGGGGGTAACGGCGCTGTAAGGATATAACCGGATATGGAACTGATCCGAGGTTTACATAATTTGCGTCCCGCGCACCGCGGCTGTGCGGTCACGATTGGCAGCTTCGACGGGGTGCACCTGGGCCACCAGGCCGTTCTCGGCCAACTGGCGGCGCGCGCCGCGGAGCTGGACCTGCCGGTTACCCTGGTCACCTTTGAACCCCAGCCACGTGAATACTTCAGCCCGGAAGACACGCCGCCACGCCTGACCCGTTTCCGGGAAAAGCTGGAGGCCCTGCCGCAGTGCGGCGTACAGCGGGTGCTTGCGCTTTCATTCAATGATTACCTGGCCGGTTTGACGGCCGGGGAATTTATCCAGGCCATTCTGCTGGATGGCCTGGATGTAAAACACCTTGTGGTCGGCGATGATTTCCGTTTTGGCAAGGCGCGCACCGGAGACTTTGCACTGCTGCAGCAAACCGGGGCCCGTCACGGTTTCCCGGTGGTCAACATGGAAAGTTACAGCGTGGCTGGCCGGCGTGTCAGCAGTACCCGTGTCCGTGAGGCCCTGCGACGGGGTGACCTTGCCCTGGCCGAAACACTGCTGGGGCGGCCCTACGGGATGTGTGGCCGCGTCGCCCACGGCGACAAGCGTGGCCGGACCATCGGATTTCCCACGGCCAACATCCACCTGCACCGGGCGGCGTCTCCGGTGGACGGGGTGTTTGCGGTGGAAATGACCGGCGTCGATGGTGGACCGATCGCGGGCGTGGCCAATGTCGGCAGTCGCCCGACGGTGGATGGCACCCGCTCCCTGCTGGAAGTCCACCTGTTCGATTTTGACCGGGATATCTATGGCGCCCATGTCGCGGTCAGTTTCCTGAAGAAACTGCGCGATGAGCGGCGCTTTGAATCGTTTGCTGAATTGCAGCAGCAAATCAGGCTGGATGCCGCGCAGGCACGGACGTTTTTCGGCCTGTAACAAGACCCGTGCGTGTTCGTGGCAAGTGCCCGTGAAATCTACCAATCATCTGCCTAATAGGTTATAACTCTGCGCTCTCTGCGGTGAGTGAATCCATGACTGATTATAAAGATACCCTGAACCTCCCCAAAACGGCCTTCCCGATGAAGGGCAACCTGCCGAATCGCGAGCCGGAAATCCTGAAACACTGGGAAGAATGCGGCCTCTACGGACAACTCCGGCAGGCGGGTGCGGGCCGTCCACGCTTTGTCCTGCACGACGGTCCACCCTACGCCAATGGCGACATTCATATCGGCCACGCGGTGAACAAGGTATTGAAGGACATTATCGTCAAGAGCAAGACAATGAGTGGCTTCGATGCACCCTATGTGCCTGGCTGGGACTGCCACGGGCTGCCGATCGAGCTGAATGTCGAGAAAAAGATCGGCAAGGCCGGGGTCAAGGTCGATGCCCCGGCATTCCGCAAGGCGTGCCGCGACTATGCCGGCAAGCAGGTAGATGGCCAGCGCAAGGATTTCATTCGACTGGGCGTGCTGGGCGACTGGCAGAACCCCTATCTCACCATGGATTACCGGTATGAGGCGGACATTATTCGTTCCCTTGGCAAGGTGATCGAAAACGGCCACCTGCACAAGGGTTTCAAACCGGTGCACTGGTGCACGGACTGCCGCTCTGCGCTGGCGGAGGCCGAGGTCGAGTATAAAGACAAGGAATCGCCGGCCATCGATGTGCGTTTCCGGGTCGTGGATGAAGCGGGTCTGCTGTCCCGCTGCCACCCGCATGAGCATATCGGTGAAGGCCCGTTGTCGGTGGTTATCTGGACTACGACGCCATGGACCCTGCCGGCCAATCGCGCCGTGTGCCTGCATCCGGAACTGGATTATGTCGTGGTGCAATGTGATGCCGGAAACGGCGCCGAACGCCTGCTGATTGCCGGGGCCCTGCTCACGGATGTCATGCATCGCTATGGTGTTGAGCAGTACCAGGTCGTGGCTACCTGCAAGGGGAATGAGCTTGAAGGCTTGCTGCTTGTACATCCGTTTTATGCGCGGGAAGTGCCGCTCATTCTCGGCGACCACGTCACCACCGATGCAGGTACCGGAGCCGTGCACACGGCCCCCGGCCACGGACAGGATGACTATGTGGTTGGCAACCGCTACGGGCTCGAGATCGATAACCCGGTGGACGGCAACGGTTGTTTCCTGCCGGATACCGAGTTGTTTGCGGGCCAGCACGTGTTTGCCGCCAACGACCTGGTGGTTGATACCCTGAAAGAGAAGGGTGCGCTGGTGCGTGTTGAAAAACTGCGTCACAGCTACCCGCATTGCTGGCGTCACAAAACCCCGATCATCTTCCGCGCCACGCCGCAGTGGTTCATCAGCATGGACCAGAATGGCCTGCGCGACGCGGCGCTGGCCGCTATCAGGGAGGTAAGCTGGCTGCCGGACTGGGGTGAGGCGCGCATCAACGGCATGGTTGAAGGCCGCCCGGACTGGTGCATCTCGCGTCAGCGTACCTGGGGCGTGCCAATCCCCCTGTTTATTGATAAACACAATGGTGAACTGCACCCTGATACCGTGAAACTGGTCGAGGATGTTGCCATGCGGGTCGAGGCGGCAGGCATCGACGCCTGGTTCGAGCTGGAACCGAACGAGTTGCTGGGCAAGGAGGCCGGTCAGTATGAAAAGGTTGGTGACACACTGGATGTCTGGTTTGATTCCGGGGTCAGTCACTTTGCCGTACTGGTAAGCAGGACAGCGCTGGGTGTCCCGGCCGATCTTTACCTCGAGGGTTCCGATCAGCACCGGGGCTGGTTCCAGTCGTCGTTGTTAACGTCCATTGGCATGCATGGCAAGGCGCCGTACAGGACAGTGCTGACGCATGGATTCACCGTGGACTCGAAGGGACAGAAGATGTCCAAGTCACACGGCAATGTCGTGGCCCCGCAAAAGGTTATCAATGCGCTCGGCGCGGATATCCTGCGGCTCTGGGTGGCCGCCACCGATTACAGTGTCGAGATGAATGTGTCGGATGAAATCCTGAAACGCACGGCGGATGCCTACCGGCGCCTGCGCAATACCTCGCGTTTCCTGCTGGCGAACCTGGATGGTTTTGACCCTGAAATGGACCGGCTGGACCCGGAGCAGATGCTCTGTCTGGATCGCTGGGCACTGGAGCGGACGCGCCGCTTGCAGGAGCAGGTTCTGCAGGCCTATGAGAACTACGAGTTCCATAAAATCTTTCAGCTGGTGCATAATTTTTGCGCCGTGGATATGGGCAGTTTTTACCTCGACATCATCAAGGACCGCCAGTACACCACAAAGCAGAACAGCATCCCGCGGCGCTCGGCGCAAACGGCCATGTACCATGTGGTTGAGTCGCTGGTGCGCTGGCTGGCACCGATTCTCAGTTTTACTGCCGAGGAAATCTGGAAGCATATCCCCGGTCCGCGTGAGGATTCCGTCCTGCTTTCCACCTGGTATGAATTGCCACCGGCCTTTTACCCGGAAGGCGAGATCCTGAAACAGATGGGCCGGGACTTCTGGGAGCGGATTATTCTCGTGCGCGAGGCCGTCAGCAAGGAACTGGAGACACTCCGTGCTGCAGGCAGGATCGGTTCCTCGCTGGATGCAGAAGTGGACCTGTATGCCGACGAGGAAACCCTCCGCCTGCTGCGGGCGATCAAGGATGAGCTGCGTTTTGTACTGATTACCTCCTATGCGCGCGTCCACGCACTGGACGATCGGCCTGCTGATGCCGTGGATGTCAATGTGCCGGGTGTAGCACTGGCCGTCAGGGTGACGCCTTCTGCGTATACCAAGTGCATCCGCTGCTGGCATCACCGCGAGGAGGTTGGCACGATTGCCAAACACCCGGAAATTTGCGGGCGCTGCGTCGAGAATGTCGACGGTGCCGGTGAACAACGCCGGTATGCCTGAGCGGTCTCCGCTATGAGGTGGCTCTGGATATCTGCAGCCATTGTGGTGCTGGACCAGTACAGCAAGGTGCTGGTGGACTCTGCGCTTGAACTGCACCGCTCAATAGAGTTGCTTCCTTCTCTTGCGATTCGCAAGATTTACAACAGCGGGGCGGCGTTCAGTTTCCTCAGTGATGCCTCCGGCTGGCAGCGCTGGTTTTTTATAACCCTGGCATTGCTGGTCGTTGCCGTATTGACCGCCTGGCTGTATCGGTTGCAGAAAAACCAGCGACGCATGGCGCTGGCATTGTCCCTGGTCCTGGGTGGTGCCGTCGGCAACCTGATTGACCGTGTGTTTTACGGCCACGTCATCGATTTTATCGACGTGTATTACGCGAGCTGGCACTGGCCCACGTTCAATATTGCGGATTCGGCCATCACAATCGGTGCCGCGCTGTTGTTGCTGGATGCGTTGACCGTGTATAAAAAAGACCGGCCTGGGGAATAAAAGTTTGACCCTGTAGGAGCGCCTCGCAGGCGCGACTAAATTAACGCATAAAGCATCGCGCCTGCGAGGCGCTCCTACACAAAGGTTTACGAAAACCAAATCGCGCTGTGTTGATTTATCATTGCAGGAGCGGATCTAATCCGCGATATATCTCCTGCAAGGCGTTCCTGCGCATACAGCGGGCAGGACGGGTGAAGGAGTAAATACACCAGGATGAAATTCCCCATCGATGTTGCCAGCACCGTGACCCTGCATCTTTCCCTGACGCTGGAAGATGGCACCGTTGCCGAGAGCACCTTCGAAGCGGAGCCGCTGACCTTCACCATGGGTGATGGAACCCTGGTGCATGGACTGGAACTGGCTCTCTATGGTCTGGTGCCGGGAGACGTGCAACGGCTGGAACTCTATCCGGAGCAGGCCTTTGGCCTGCGTGACCCGGCCAACATACATGCTGTTCCACGGGCGGACTTCGATCCCGCGATTACGCTGGAGCCGGGTGTTATCGTCGGCTTTGAAACGGCCGACGGTGACGAACTGGCCGGTGCAATCCTGTCACTCGATGAAGATTCGGTTGAGGTCGATTTTAATCACCCGCTCGCCGGGCATACCCTTGTCTTTGACGTGGAAATCATCGATGTCGTGCCTGCGGATGGTGGTGAAGGTGAATAAAAATTTATTCACCGCTTTTTGCGGTGGTAATGAAACGCAGGACATGGTGAATCCCTTCCCCCTTCGGGGGAAGGCCAGGATGAGGGGATATAATAAAGGCGGTTAGCTTTATTTTATCCCCGGCCCCTCGCTTCGCTCTCCCCAACCCTCTCCCGGAGGGAGAGGGGGTTAATGGGGTAGTAGTGAGTTTACATTCAAGCGTGGTAAACAAGTGTTTATAACGAAACCCGAATGAAGGTAGTACACTACATCCCTATGCAAATCCTGCTCGCCAACCCCCGTGGTTTCTGTGCCGGCGTCGATCGCGCCATCGAGATAGTTGAGCGTGCGCTGGAACTGTTTGGCGCACCGATCTATGTGCGCCACGAGGTGGTGCATAACCGGCATGTCGTGGAAGGCCTGCGTGCCCGCGGTACGGTCTTCGTTCATGAGCTGGATGAAGTGCCGGACGGGGCAACGGTCATTTTCAGCGCCCATGGTGTCGCGCGTGCGGTACATGAAGAAGGCGAGCGGCGCGGCTTGCGGGTGTTTGATGCGACCTGTCCACTGGTCACCAAGGTTCACCTTGAGGTCAGGCATCACGCAGAGGCCGGGCGGGAATGCATCCTGATCGGTCACAAGGGTCACCCTGAGGTTGAAGGGACGCTGGGCCAGTATGATCTTGCAAACGGCGGCCAGATAATGCTGGTGGAGACACCGGGGGATGTACAGTTGCTATGTGTGAGCAATCCTGATGAGCTGGCATTTGTGACGCAGACGACCCTGTCAGTGGATGATACCGCGCAGGTGATTAATGCCCTGAGGAAACGGTTCCCGGCCATCCAGGGACCGCGCCAGAATGATATCTGTTATGCAACCCAGAATCGCCAGGATGCAGTGAAGGCCTTGTCACAACAGTGCGATGTGGTGCTGGTGGTGGGTTCTCCCAACAGTTCCAACTCCAACCGTCTGCGGGAGCTTGCCGAGAATCAGGGTGTCCCTGCTTACCTCGTGGAGGAGGCTGACCAGATCCACAGGGAATGGATCGAGGGCCGGGGAAATATAGGTGTTACTGCCGGTGCCTCCGCGCCGGAAGCACTGGTGAATGGTGTCGTGGAGAGGCTCTGTTCCTGGGGTGCGCTCCGGGGTCCTGAATCAGCGGGCCGCAAGGAACCGGTCACCTTCGCCCTGCCGAGGGCGCTGCGCTAGTCTTTATTCGGTCCTATTTCCAGCAGTCGTTATCATCCAGGGATCCGTTGACGGTTTTCGTACCGCCCGACGTCAGTGTAAAGGTGCCGCACCTGGTGTCATTTGCCTGCGCCCCCTGCGGGGCTGCGCTAATCGAGAAGGCGACGGCGCTCAGGCTGTTAAGGCTGAACTGGTAGTTGCCATGTTCCGAGGTAAGCGCGTGGACGGCGCTTGCCGAGGTGCCGAGTGTTGCACCGATATAGGTGCCGCGGTCGGAATAATAGCGTTCCAGCTTGTCTGCCAGCGCCAGCAGTTCCCCCATGCCTTCCGAGCGGCGGGACTTCATGACCGTGTCGCGATAGGAGCTGTATCCCCAGGTCGTGATGATGGAAAGGATCACGATCACGAT
>Ga0210123_1000073_pt1 | contig 61148 bp, 54 predicted proteins | sample Muzzi_PWB_D2_FD_185535 | JGI IMG/M metagenome (GOLD analysis project Ga0210123, IMG submission 185535) | Wetland microbial communities from San Francisco Bay, California, USA, that impact long-term carbon sequestration - Muzzi_PWB_D2 (SPAdes) | ecosystem: Environmental > Aquatic > Marine >... | reverse complement strand
CCGAACTGGATAAAACATCCGTAGGCGCCGCCCAGCTGACGCACCGTGTTCCAGAGGTAATCCCGGGAGAGATAGGTCTTCAGCACCTCGAAGTGGCCGTTATAGCCGACGCCGCCCGGCAGCAGATTGCCGCCCTGAACGGCAAAGACCACCTCTGCCGCAGTGATGAAGGCCTCGTGGTTCGTCAGCTGCAGCTCGGGCAAAGCGTGCTTCGTCACCGGAGTGTCGGCCAGGGCATCGGTGAGACAGCCGGCTGTCTTGGTCAGGTGCCCTAGCTCCTGGCCATCGGCGGTCACGGCGAGCAGCAGGTTGTTCCGATTGAAGAGCAGGCTGGAAATGGTGGCAAGAGCCGCCAAGAACTGTTCTTCTTTTATCTCGTAATTGAGGGCAAGATCCTTGGTCGCCAGATAAGAGGTTACCCCGTTGAACATTTCGTTATATCCGCCACCGGTACTCAGGTGGGCGAAGACCCGGGTGGCCGGGAGATTGTATCCTTCGCTCTGTACCCCGTGTTCCGCCCAGGCAAACTCCCGGCCGACTATCTCCCGAATCCGTGCCCGGTCCTGAAAGGAGACGGTGGAAAAGATCTCCGCCATCAATTGCAGGGCCCGCTCCAGATAATCGGGCAGACACTTCAGGTGCAGCCAGAAAAGGGGTTTTGTCTCCTGCAGATTCCGTCTGTTGGTGTAACTTGTCAGGGAATGGGAGAAGGAGCCGGTACAGGTGGCAATTTCCTTGGCAAACTGCTGATAATTAAGACGTTTTGTGCCGATTTCCGTGACGATGGTACCGAAGAGATCAAGCCAGGGCAGCAGTTCGGGAGGCAGACAGGAGATATCAAAACCGATATCGAGATAGGAGATGTGGTTGGTAGTCAGTTCACTGACCAGTACTTCCCGGCCAAACATCTCCGTCTGCACGACCTCGTGAAAATCAACCTTTGCCGACAGGTCCGACAGGCTCAACTGCGGCAGCAGGGAGAGTGTCGCCACGCTGTTTGGCTGTTGCTGTTCCTGCATCAGCTCCTTTGTCCGGTTGATCCGCTCCTGTTTCTCCTGCTCGGAGACGGTCTTATCATAGATCGCCAGGCGCTCTTGCTCTTCGGCTTGACTTCTCTGCTGTTTTCCGGGGTCGGGTTCCAGGGTGACGGTGACGGTTGATGGGTTATCCAGCAAAAATTTTCTGATCAACTCCTCAAAATATCCCTCGTTTAAGGCCTTGTGGCGGAGTGTCCGGATAAGTTCCTCGTTCATCAGATGGACCATGGGATCGGTACCGTATTTCAGCCCGGTCATCGCCTTGCCGATGAGGTCCAGTCCACGTTGGGGTTTGCTCGCATCTTCTCTGAAGCTGAACTCAAATTTGTTCAATTCGGCGAGAACCAGATCCCGGTCAAGGCCATCGGCAACCATTTTGAGAAGAGCGCTTCGATATAGCTCGAGAAATTTGTCCCGATGCGTGGCCTCGCTACCGACCAGATAGGTGATCATCAGAGTCCGGTAGGAGGAATTGGCCAGATAAAGCCCCCCGAAATCCTTGCAGAGGCCACTGGAAACTATGGCGTTTTTCAAAGGGGAGCCGTCGGAATTGAAGAGGATATTGGCGATGATCTGGAACGCGCTGTTTTCCTCACGTCTGGCGACGGTGGATACGTTGGTACCGACGGCGAGAAAGGTTTTGCCTTTGGTATCGGCGGAGTCAACCGCATACGTGTCGGTGATGAAGACCGGTTCCCGGGGTTGACTGCCCGCAACTATCGCCGCCCGGGGAACCGGACCTTTAAATGCGGAAAAAAATCTCTGTTGGAGAAAAGCCAACTCATCTTCCAGCGGGGCGTCCCCATAAACGAAAAAGAAGCCGTTCGAGGGGTGATAATGGTTTTTGTGGAATGCACAGAACTGATTATACGTAAGATCGGGAATATTTCTCGGATCCCCGCCCGATTCATGGGCATAGGTCGAACCGGGCATCAGCCCGGCGAAGATATGATGAAAGAGATAACGGATCGGATCGGAGAAGGCGCCCTTCATCTCATTGTATACCACGCCTTGGAACCCCAGGGGTTCCTCCGGCCCCTCCTGGTGATAGTGCCATCCTTCCTGTTCGAAGGTGGACCTGGTGAGGAGCGGGTTGAAAACCACGTCGCAGTAGACGTCCATGATGTTGAAATATTCTTTCAGGTTCCTGGTGGCAAAGGGGTAATAGGTGATATCGGCCCCGGTCATGGCGTTCAGGAAAGTGGTCAGACCGCCCTTGTTGATCTCGCCGAAGACATCTTTGATGGGATATTTTTTTGAGCCCATCAAAACCGAATGCTCGAGGATATGAGCCACGCCGGTCGAATCGGTGGGAACGGTGTTGAAGGCAGCGGAGAAGGTTTTGTTGGTGTCGCTGTTTTTTATCGCCAGCAGCGGACATTGCAACAGTGTATGTTCAAAGAGATAGACATCCGAGTCGATTTCCTGGATGAACTTGTGGGTTTTAAGGGTAAAACCGGAATAGGTGGAACCTGGTGTCAATGTCATGGAAAATCCTTGAGCTAAGTTAGTGCCTGTTAAAATATTTTTTCGGAATCAAGCAGCAGGGTGACCGGCCCGTCATTGACCAGTTCAACCTCCATTGCCGCCTGAAATATACCGGTGGCAACGCTGATCTGTTTTTTTTCTACCTCGGCTACGAACCGCTGGTAGAGGGGTTCAGCGATGTCCGGCGAAGCTGCCCCGGAAAAACCCGGCCGACGCCCTTTTCGGCAATCGCCGTACAGGGTGAATTGCGAAACGATAAGCATTTGGCCTTCGATGTCCGCAAGGGATCGGTTCATTTTCCCCTGGGAATCTTCAAATATTCTCAGAGTGACGATTTTTTCCGCCAGCCATTGTAACTCCGTTAGCGTATCACCGTCTTTAATACCGAGGAAGACCAGCAGGCCTTTGCCAATTTCACCATGGATTCTACCGTCTATTGTTACCGAGGCTCGACGTACTCTCTGGATCACCGCCCGCATCTGTTCTCCCTGCACTATCCCGCTGCTGTTTGCTCCACTGCTATTGCCGTGTGTAATCGCAAGAAATCATTTCATATTGACCTAGTCAAATGGTATACTCATTTTCAACAGGTATTTGAAGAAGGTTCTTTGTCAAATCCGAATTTATCCAGGAAAACAGATGATAAAATTACTCCAGAATCTAATCGACCAGATGTCGAAAGAGCTTCCCGGAATACTTGCTGCGGCGGTTGTTACAGTGGAAGACGGGATGTCCATCGCCGAGATCAGCCGGCGGGAGGATATTGAGCCGGCTGCTGCGGCCGCTTATCTGGCATCTATAGTCAAATCGAACGCCAAGGCGATAAACCTGCTGGCTGATGATGAAATCGTCGAAGATATTCTTATCACTACCCGGCAGTATCACTTTATTATCAGGCATGATGATAAGCAGCCTTTTTTCATCTTTGTGATGACCACAAAAGATGAATGGTTGGGCAAGGCGCGTATGCTGATTAAAAAATATGAGATCCAGTTTGCCGGATTTGCAAAATATTTCGAGAAAAATTTCAAATGACACCGGCAACCGGTAAACAAAACAGAGGTCGGTTCATTTGCCCAGGCGGGAGCAGGACAAACCGACCTGAATTTTCTACAGCGCTGCCACTTCCTGGATCTTTTGGGAGTTTTTCTTGATACTGATCCTGATCCAACCGAGATTGGTGTTCAGATCGGCAACAATGACCAGGAAAGCGTTCTCACCCACCGGCGCGAACAGCACCGGGCCGTTTTCAAACTCGAACATCGTCATTCGAAGTTGTCCCTGGCCAAGTTGTAAACCCATCGATTCAGCCGATCCCAGGCCGGACGAGGCAATTGCACCTATCATCTCCGCGTCAATGGCTGCCCGGCCGAGACTGTCCAGCAAAAAGCCGTCCCGACCAACCAGACAGGCAGTATGGACACCTTCAATATTGGTGAATTCCGCTAAAATAGTCTGAATCTCTGTCATTTCAAATTCCTCGGTTAAGGTTGTCTCGTCACCTTGTATTGTTTCGGTATCATTCGGATTTTCACCAGCCATATCCGGTTCCAATTCTCGTTGCCGCTCCTGCTCCGCTACGTCTGCCGAAGATGATTGCTGGTCATCCGATTGATCGGCGAAGGACTCGGTGGAGCCTGGGGCGCTCTCTGCATCGGCCCCTTCTGCGGCCAGTTTCTCATCGTTTTGTAACGCCGCCTCAAAAAGCAGACTTTCGATACTTTTCCGGATGCTGACGATGGGCGGCTGCACGCCCCGGATATTCTGCAGGGAGCCGCCATTAAATGCGAGGATGGTAAAAAAAGCGCTCTCCCCGGTCTCCTGCTCGCACATGGCGTGCACCACCGCCCCGTCCCTGAAGAAGATCATCCCCTCCCGGTCGCCGGTTGTCACTTTCAGGGCGGCGGTCGCCCGGGAAAGCGCATTGAACTGGACGATATCAATCAAATCGATACCGTCCACTGTCCCTTGAAAACCTTCGTTGACCTTGAGGGCCTCTTTGACGATTGTACGTACTTCATTGATGTCGAAAGGTTTTTCGATAAAACGCAGGCTGCCGCTCATCATAGCCTTGTTTTCATAGGCATTGGAGGGGTAGGCCGTCATGATGATGACCCCGGTCGAAGGGAAACGGTTGTTGATTTCGACCAGAAGATCAAGACCATTCATCCCGGGCATATTAATATCGGTGATAACCAGGTTCGCCGGGGTGTCGCTGAGTGTCGCCAGGGCCTCCTCCGCGGATTTGGCGGCGAGAATTTCGACATCCGGCATCCCCTTGTTGAGATTTCTCTGCAGCATCCAGAGCATATCTTCTTCGTCATCAACAACCAGCACTCTTTTCATAATCTCACCATTTGATCACTCTCTGACCGGTTACCTGAAACCGTGGACGGACAGAGGGGTTGCAAGAATCAATATCCAGACAAAAAAATCTGGGGCCGTAATCTCCCTTGCAAAGGCCGGGCCATGTAGGCTGACACCGTCGTTGAAGGAGTAAGTCGTTAATTATACATAGAAATAGTATGAAATTTTTCCGGAAACGGAAAAGAACACCAGAGAGCTGGAGTGGTTTAAAAATGTTCAACTGGTCAGAAACTGACCGGTTGGCCGGGGTTAGAGTTTCTCGCGCAGGGTGGTTCTTGAAATGTCCAGGATGCGGGCCGCTTTCGATTTATTGTTGTTGACACTGTTCAGTACTTTTTTGATGTATTGCCGTTCCATCTCTTTTAAGGTGGGCAGCCCTTTGCCGTTACCCGCCTGGGAGGCCTGATTGTTCGCAGAAAGGCCGGTCAGGGCGATCCAGCCGTTCTGGGTAAAAATCACCTCCCGTTCTATGAGGTTTCGCAGTTCCCTGATGTTGCCCAGCCAGTCGTGGTGCAGCATCTTTGTGCAGGCCTCGGGGGTAAAGCCGTGGAAGTTCTTTCTCAATTCCTTTTGCAGGTCATGGAGAAAAAAATCAGCCAGCAGCAGGATATCCTCGCCACGGTTCCGGAGCGGCGGCAGCGGGATGGGAATGACGCTCAGCCGATAGTAGAGATCCTCCCGGAATTTTCCCCGGTCGATCTGCTGCTCAATGTCTATATTGGTGGCGGCGATAATGCGCATTTTCACTCGGATATCCTTCAGTCCGCCAACCCGCCTGAAGGTTGATTCTTCAATGAGTCGTAAAAGCTTCGGCTGCAGTTCTATGGGAAGGTTGCCGATTTCATCGAGAAACAGGGTGCCGCCGCTGGCCAGTTCGACAAGTCCCTTCCTGTCGCTGCTGGCATCTGTGAAAGCGCCTTTTTCATAGCCGAACAGCTCTGATTCAATCAGGTTTGCCGAGAGAGTGCCGCAATCGACTTTTACGAATACCCCCCCCTGGCCTTCGCGGCTTTCGTGGATTGCCCTTGCGGTCAATTCTTTGCCGGTACCGGTTTCTCCGGTTATGAGGATGGCTGAATCGACTTTTGCCGCCATACGGATAGCCTTTTTTACCCGTATCATCGGGGGGCTGATTCCTATGATGGCGTTGATCCCCATGTCCCGGTGTTCCAGTGCTGCCTTCTTACCCATCAGCCGGGCTTTAAGCAGCTGGTTGAGGATTGCCTGAAACTCGATGATATCAAATGGTTTGACGATATAATCCACGGCTCCTGCGCGAAGGGACTGTACTGCTGTCTTGGCCTCGTTGATACCGGTAAGCATGACGATATCGATGTCTTCACAGATTTCTCTGATCCGTGGGATAAGATCTATGCCGCTGCCGTCCGGCAGGCCAATGTCCAGGAAGACCAGATCGATGACCGAGGTACGCAACATATCCAGCGCGTCACCGCCGGTCGCCGCCGTTGCCGCACTATACCCCTGTTTCTCAACTACCCTTGCCAGCGAGAATCGCAGATCCTCCTGGTCATCGACGATCAGTACCGCGCCCATTTACAGATCCGCTTTGAAAAATATGGTAAAAGTCGTTCCCTTGCCTTCTTTACTGTTCAGGACGATAGCCGCATCGTTTTCTTTGAGAGTCCGGTAGACTATGGAGAGTCCGAGACCGGCACCGGAAGTTTTTGTGGTAAAAAAAGGTTCAAATACCTTCTCGGTGGTGGCCGGGGACATTCCCGTACCATTGTCGGTAAAGTTGAGCACGACATAGGGGAAGTTCTGTAACAGCGCCGGGTACCTTTTTCTGAATTGCTGCAGTTGCATCTTGGTCGGCATGCCGGCGGTGATATCGATACGGCCCTGTTGTTTGATGGCGTCTATGCTATTTAAGAAGAGATTGAGAAAAACCTGCTGCAGTTGGTGCGGATCGCCAATTATTTTTGGCAGGTTGTCGCTGATATCTTCATAGAGTTCAATATGGTTTTTGGTCAGTCGACTGTTAATGAGCGGTTTCGTTTCGGTAATAATATCTTCCAGGGAAGTCGGCCGTTTTTTAGGTTCCGCTGGTCTGGCGTAAGAGAAAAAATCACTGAGCAGTACGTTCAGCCGGTCCACCTGGCGGGTAATCCGCTGGGCGCATTCCAGCTGCTCGCTGTTATCCCCGGCTTCCTCCTCAATCGACTGGGCCATGATTTTTATTCCAGCGAGGGGGTTGCGAACCTCATGGGCAACCGCTGAAGCGATTTCGGCTATCGTTGACAGCCGGTTCATCTTTTCCATCTCCTTTCTGACGTATTTGAGCTCGGAGATATCTGCCAGAGAGATAATGACGCCGATCTTTCTGCCTGAGGCATCTTCACGGCAGACATTGGAAAAGCCGATGATTTTTTTCTCACCGCCCGGGGTGTTAAAGGACAGTTCCCGGTCAAACTGTTCGGATTCCGAGGGGGCGGTGGTCAGCAGTTGATCAGCCGCATCTCCGCCGAGAATATCGATGAGATATTGCCCTTCAATCCGGGATGTTAGAGATTTAAAGATCGATTGGGCGACGGAATTACTCTTTCTGACCCTCCCGTCCAGATCGACAACGAGCAGGCCGTGGTGCAGGCCCTGGATGATGGATTCGGAAAACTTCTTCTCTTCCCGCAGGCTGATGATCGAGGCGCGAAGGTCATTAACCAGTTGAATGAGCTGCTGGTCCATTTGCTGGCCTTCTATCATGACCGCAAATATATTGGCTATAGCGCCAAGCAACCTTTCCATCTCCGGAGATGGCTGATGGTTCTCCTGCACATAGAAGGTGAGTATGCCAAGGGACTGTCCATCTTTGATAATAGGCACACAATAGTTGCCGGAAAACGGCCTGGGTGCTCCGGCGAGATCGAACAGGGGGGGTGGGCTGCTGAAAAAAGCGATTTTTCCATTTTGTGCTGCCTGCCCGCAGTGGCAGAGTCCGAACCTGGTTTCACGGCAGGCGATCGTCTCCGGCTGGCCAAAGCCTCTGGAAATAATGAGGGCCAGGGTTTCCGAATCCTGCTCGACGAGAAACAGGGCTACCTTCGGACCAAGTTGCAGATGGCCCAGTGAAAGCAGGTAGTCGATAATAAGTTCGAATTTCTTCTTAATCGGGTTGGGTTCAAGCGCAGCTTTCAACACCTCGATGAGAATCGACTGGTGGCTGCGTTCCTGGGCGGAAGAAACATACAATTGTGTCGCTTCCTGCTGTGTTGTCAAATCTGTACTTGATTGCTTGTTCATGGGTAACTACTTGAAATTGATCCTGATACTCTATAGCTTGCAGCAGTGGTGAATCGACGAAAAAGCATCCTGTTTATAATACATTGATCTCTGTTGAAAAAACAAGGTAATTGCACTACTCTTTGAAATCACGTTATTTTTCCGGATAGTTGTCGAATGGGGGTGAGAAGAAAAGTTGCGGCAAGGGTGCTGGTTTATTGTTAGTATTGGTTTGTTTTGGTAATTATCAAGGTTAAAGAGGAGTAACGATAGAAAAAAAAGTAGATTCTGTTTATTTCATTTCAGGCAAAAAGTGTTTTCCCAGGAAGGAGAAGAAACAGCACGATGAACGGGATTAGAAGCGAGAAGTTCCTCACCACCAAAGAAGTCGCCCAACTCCTCCATGTCAATGACAAGATGGTCTATTCCCTGGTCAATGACAAAGGGCTGCCGGCAACGAAAGTAACCGGTAAATGGCTTTTCCCAAGGAGGCTTGTTGAGGATTGGCTGGAGGCAAATATCCTCAACTATAAGAAGCCCGGCTACGGCAGTTCCTCTGACGAGGGAATTTTGCTGTTGGCCGGCAGTGATGACCTGCTGTTCCAGAAGACGCTGTCGCTTTTCAATGCCAAGGATCCGGGAACAGTCAGTTTCTTTGCCAATTTGGGCAGCATGGGTGGACTGAAAAGTCTCAGACGGGGGATCTGCCACATTGGTGTCTGTCATCTGCTGCAGGACGATAATGAAGAATATAATTTTGATTTTGCCGATCAGGAACTGGACAGGTCGCCGGTATTTGTCAATTTCAGTCGCCGACAGCAGGGTCTTTTGATTAAAAAAGGCAATCCGAAAGGCATTACCGGGGTCGCTGATCTTGCCAATAAAGACATCACTATAGTCAACCGTCCGCTGGGCACGGGTACCCGATTGCTGCTTGACTATGAAATTGCCAAATCGGAAATATCCTCCGGGCAGATTTCCGGCTATCATCATGAAGTCTCCCGCCATCTGGATGCCGGCCTGGAGGTCTTTGCCGGCCGAGCGGATGCCGCCCCGGCCATACGGGCGGTTGCCGGGCTGCTCGGTCTTGGATTTATCCCGCTTCGCTGGGAAAGATTTGACCTGCTCATTCTCCGGGAACGGTTCTTTGAGAGGACAATACAGAACTTTATCGGCCTGCTCCATGATGCATCGTTTCGGGAGCTGGCCGGCGGTTATGAAGGATATGATGTTTCTTTGTGTGGGAAAATGCTCTTTCCCGATAATTTTAAGATTGAGGAGTAAGGTATGAAAAAAGCAATAATCTTTTTGGGAATATTCTGTCTGCTGGGTATCTGGGGTGGGAGTGGTTCCGCTGCGGAGAAGGTTTTGAAAATGTCAACCACCACCAGTACCCAGGCCTCAGGATTGCTCGATTTACTGCTTCCGGAGTTCAAAAAGGATACCGGCATTGAGATAAAGGTCATTGCCAAAGGAACCGGAGCAGCGATACGCGATGGCATGGACGGTAATGTCGATGTGATCTTTGTCCATGCCAGAGTTCCTGAGGAGAAGTTTGTCGCCGATGGTTTCGGCACCAAGAGATATGCCGTCATGCACAATGATTTCGTCGTAATTGGTCCTGCAGCTGATCCGGCAGGAATAAAGGGGATGTCGGATGCCGGAGGTGCTCTGGCCAAGATTGCAGCGGCGAAGGCAATCTTCGTCTCCCGCGGTGATGATAGCGGTACCCATATCAAGGAGCAGGCGCTATGGGCCGATTCCGGTGTCGTGCTGGCTGAAGAGACGAAGAAAATCGTCAGGAAGGGCAAAGAAAAAGAGGTTCATTTTAAAATGCCCGCCGATTCCGGCGCCTGGTATATGTCAATTGGCCAGGGGATGGGGGAGGTTATCACCTTTGCTGAAGAAAAACAGGGGTATACGTTGACGGATCGAGGTACTTATATCAAATTTAAGTACGGCAAAACTCCCGCGGTCGACCTTGATATTCTCAGTGAGGGTGGCGCTAATTTAGCTAACCCATATGGTATCATTCCGGTAAACCCAAAGAAATATCCCCATACTCAGTACGACCTGGCCATGCAGTTTGTCAACTGGATCGTTTCCGAAAGGGGACAAAAGCTGATCGGTGGCTACCGTCTTGAAGGAAAGCAGCTTTTCTTCCCGGACGCTTTATAAGTTGCTGGCAAAAATTTTTTGAGTTGGTACGGTTGGGGAGGGTATGTTCGCATACGCCTCCCCATTTTTTTAATATAAAACCTGGTTACTTTCGTCTGGAGTGTCAAACGCATGGATTTACTTTTGGACAGTGTTCGATCGGCACTGCTGCTGTTTCTGTCCTTTGATCAGGAACTGGTTGACATCGTTTTAGTGTCGTTGAAGGTGAGTTTCTCAGCAACGTTGATCGCTGCAGGTTTCGGTATTCCGGGAGGTTTTGTCATCGCTTCTTCAAGCTTTCCTGGAAAGCGTTTCGTTCTGACCTCTCTTAATACCCTGCTTGCTCTGCCGACGGTCGTCATCGGTCTATTGGTCTATTCCTTCATCTCCAGGCGTGGTCTTTTGGGGCCCCTCGGTCTGCTCTATACCCAGAAAGCAATGGTTATCGGTCAGGTTATTCTGATTGTACCGGTCATCATGACCCTGACCATTGCCGCCATCAGCCGGATCGACCAGCGCTACAGGATGACCGCCCTGACCCTGGGAGCGAGCCGTAATCAGATGGCGCTGGTGATATTAAAAGAAGCTCGTTACGGTATCTTGGCCGCAGTCATCGCCGCCTTCGGGCGAGTGATTGCCGAGGTGGGAATAAGTATGATGCTGGGCGGCAACGCTAAAGGATTTACCAGAACCATGACCACGGCAATGGCCCTTGAATACAATAAAGGGGAATTCGTGCTGGCCGTAGCCCTTGGGATAACCCTTATGACCTTTGCCTTTCTCGTCAATATGCTGTTTCATCTCTTACAGGGCAGGACGGGTAGCGATGCTGTATAAACTGGACAAGCTCAAAAGATGCCATGGCAGCCGTACCGTTTTAAACATCGATACCCTGGAGATTGATGCCAACCGGATCTATACCTTGATCGGACCAAATGGGGCCGGCAAGACGAGTTTGCTGAAAATCCTCGCCCTTCTCGATAAACCGACCGATGGCAGCATGTATTTTCTCGACCAACGGGTCTCTTTTGAGGAGAGACAGCTCTATGCCCTGCGCAGGCAAATAGTGTTGCTCGATCAGAATCCCATAATGTTTACCGGCTCGGTCTGGAAGAATATCGAATTCGGTCTGAAGGTGCGGAAGGTAGCCGCCAGGGTGCGCAGGCAGCAGATCGAAGAGGCGCTTGAATTGGTGGGGATGGAAAATTTTGCGCACTATAACGCCCAGGGGCTTTCCGGCGGCGAAACGAAGCGTATTGCCTTGGCAAGAGCCCTGGTTCTGCAACCGGAGGTGTTGCTCTGTGATGAACCGACGGCCAATGTTGATACTGAGAACCAGGAGATTATTCTCAACATAATTGGCAGAATCAACCGGGAAAGGCAAGGTTCAATCATCTTTTCCACCCATTATCTTTCCCAGGGACAACGCCTGGCCGACCATACCTTACTTTTGCAGAACGGAGCCCTTTCCGACATTGCCAACGAAAATATCTATCGGGTAAGCGTGGTTGAGTTTCGGGAGAAATATTGCACCTGCCAACTTACCGGACAACTTTTTCTGACCCTTCCGAACCATCTCCTGCCGGGCAAGGTGAGTATCGTAAAGCTCCATATCGATCCGAAGGGGATTGTATTAAATCCCGAAGAAAAGGACTCGGTCGAAGGAAATCTGATGAGCGGGCATGTTACCGAACTCTCTCAGGAGAGCGGCCGGATACGGGTGGTCGTTGATGTGGGAGTAAAACTGGTTCTGATCATGGCGCTTGCTAAATATCGCCTGGAAAAACCCTGCATTGGCGATAAGGTGCAGGTTTTTATTCCTTACAGCAATACTTTCTGTACCGGCATGGATCCGGTAACTTAGCTCACCCCACCCTGTGTGACCGGTCTTTTATTATCTGGGAAACTTCCCGGACAAAAGCCCGTTCGCAATGAGCTGAACATCGTTCCAACTGTCGTCGGTCAATGCATTTTTTGGTGCAATCCGGCAACATATATCTGTTCTCGCAGTATCGTACTCCATCATACAGCGAGAGAAACATCTCCGCCTTGAGAACCATGGTCGAGCCACAAACCGCATGTTTGTGGGTGAAATAAAACAAGCCCTGCTCGAGGATGCCGAAATTCGGCTGGTAGCCATTAAAAACAAGGTCCGGATCATCGAGAAAAGTGTCGCGGCAGATCCATTTTTTTGCGCACATCGGGCAGGTTTTAAAAATCTCAACTTTTTCAATACTCATTACTCTTTCTCTGCTTTTGCGACATGGAAAGCTAGAGAATACCCGAACCCGTTGAGAATGCAAGATAACTTTCAATCGCACAACCCCTCATTCGACAGGGAGTATAGCGTTAAGTCATTGAGTTAATGCCGCTTGCTCGGCTGGAACCGGGATGCTTTTTTATCTTGAAATTGTGCTGAATAGTTAGTTAACTGAAACTGATACTAAAAGACCGATTTCCCGCCTTTGGTCCGGTCACTCTTTAATATCAAAGCACAAAATCTCCTCTCTCCCTTAAGAAGCAGTTAATCATTCTCATCTTACAGGAGGTTCAATGGACGCCGCACAACACACCAATAATCCCGCCAACAAGAGGTATACGCTTATCGCAGAGGTTGATCCGCCCAAAGGGGTCAATCTGGACAATTTTCTCGGTGCTGCTTTGCAGATAAGGGGTCGGGTGGACAATACACGAGTGACCGACAGCGAACACGCCATTATGCGGATGTCGCCCATAGCACCCTGTCTGGCCCTTAAGGAAAAAGGGTATGAACCGGAAATGATCATTACCGGCCGTGACCGAAACCGGATCTCCTTTCAGGCCGATCTCCTTTCCGCCGCGGCACTGGGGATTAAAAACATCGTCATCAAGGAAGGGCATGATCCGGCGGAAGGTGATCAGCCGGTTGCCAGAACCAGTGGCGATCTGGATCTCCACTCCATGCTGCAGTGCGCCGCCGCTCTCAATAATGGCAGAGATCTGGCTGGTGAGCCCCTTGACGGTGCCACCGATTTTAATATAGGAGTGGCAATTGATCTCTCCGATGACATCAATTTCAACCGGGAAAGAGCGGAATTTTTTAAGCAACTCGGCCGGTTTGGCGTGAAGGCAGTGACCCTGGGACCAACCTATGACCTGAATATCATCGAGCAGTTTATTCCCTTTGCCGAGGAAACCGGCATCAAACTCTTTACCTCGGTGATGTTTTTAAAGTCGGTTACCATGGTGCGTTATCTGAATAACCTGCCTGGAGTGCCGTCGATTCCTCAGGAATTTTTAAAAAAGATGATGGATGCCCCGGTTAAAAAAGATGCCGGGATGCAGGTAGCGGCCGATTTTATGCAAGACCTGGCCCATCTTGGTGATGGAGTGGTCTTACATGCAATGGGATGGAGGGACAGATTACCTGAATTTCTGGATTCCATTGGTCGTTAGAATACCGTGAATAGCGTAGCCGTTCTCTCGACAGCTAACAGGGATGCAGACGTTCTACAAAAGGACCTGGGCCCCTATCATTATCTGCATACCATTCTTGAAGAAACACCGAATGGCGTCGTGGTAGTGGGACAGGACCATGCGGTGATTCATGCCAATCCGGCGGCCAGCAGGTTTTTCGGAGTTGCCTACGGCGAACTGGACGGCGGCAGTTTCCGGGAAATCCTCGGCGACCATAATGGCGAACTCTTCCTCCTCATCAGGGATCATTTTGAACAGCGGGGCGGGCAGAATGGCGGAAAGATCTATCATGAGGTGGAGTTCACCAGGCAAGGCAAACGGTCGATCCTTAGTGCAGTGGTGGTTTTCCCGCCCGTCGATCTCCAGTATTATCTTGTCTATCTCATAGATATTACACAACAAAAAAACCTCGAGGGGGAGCTCAGACGCCGTAATGCCTTTTTCCATAATCTGATAGACAGTTCCGTCGATGGGATTATTGCCTCGGATATGAAGGGCAAGATCATGCTCTTTAATCAGGAAGCGCAGGCCCTGCTCGGCTACAACCTGGAGGATCTCAAGACGCTCCACGTGACGCAGTTGTACACCGAGGGAGTGGCCTACGAGCTGATCAAACGGATGCGGAGCAGTCATTTCGGCGGTAAAGGCAAGCTGTTGCGCCACGAATTGAGTGTCAAGCATAAACTCGGCCACGACATTCCGGTCAGTTTTTCGGGAGGCATCATCTACGATCGTGAGCTGGAGATTGCCACCTTCGGGCTGTTCACCGACCTGAGAGCGATGCAGCAGATCGAGGAGGATCTCGAACAGACCCATAAAATGCTCATGCAGTCGGAGAAGATGGCCGGTCTTGGCCGGCTGGCAGCCGGAGTGGCACATGAGATCAATAATCCGATGTCCGGTATCATGCTCTATGCCAACCTGGTCCAGGAGGAGTTGGGGCCGGAGCATGAGCTGAGCGGGGATTTGCAGACCATCATCCATGAGGCGGAGAGATGTAAAGTGATTGTCGCCGACCTGCTGGAATTCTCCCATCAGACCACCTACGAGATGGAGCTGGTCAACCTCAACGATGTCATCGTCAAGACACTCACCATCCTGCAGCACCAGCCGCTTTTTCAAAACGTCGAGATAAAGAGGGAGCTGGACTCCGATTTGCCGCCGATCTACGGCAATGCCATCCGGCTTAATCAGGTGGTAATGAACGTCATCGTCAACGGCGTCCAGGCCATGGAAGGCAACGGCCGGCTGCAAATCACCAGCCGGACAAGAGCCAATAAAGATATCAACGAGATTATTATCCAGGACACAGGACCGGGAATTGACAACGAACTGCTGGAAAAAATCTTCGATCCATTTTTTACCACGAAGGCAACGGGCGAAGGGACCGGACTGGGTCTGTCGGTCTCCTATGCGATAGTCAAGGAACACAAAGGGTCAATCAGGGTAACGTCTACCCCTGAGTCGGGAACCACCTTCACCCTCAGGTTTCCGGTCGTCATGGAAACTTTGACTGGAGAGAACCATGGATAAGAACAGTATTTCCCCGGATGAACGGAGTGAAAAATTCCTCAGTAAACTAAAAGAAAGAGATATCGATGTGCAGGCCTGCTATCAGTGCGGGCGCTGCTCCTCGGGTTGTCCCATTGGCGATTTTTTCGATTTGAAGGTCATGGAGGTGGTCCGTCTGGCTGCCTACGGCCAGGAGGACCAGCTGCTGCAGAGCCATGCTATCTGGTTATGCGCCGCTTGCGAAACCTGTGCCACCAGATGCCCGAACGAGATTGAGATTGCGGGGCTGATGGATGTTCTGCGGGAACTTGCCCTGCGCAAAGGAATATCTCCCGCGGAGCCTCGCATTCCAGTCTTTCACCGCTCGTTTCTCGGTTCGGTGAACCGGTGGGGCAAGGCCTACGAGATCGGCATGATCGCCAATTACAAGATGAAGACCGGCGATTTGATGGGCGATATGCGGCTCGGGATGAACATGTTCCTAAAAGGCAAGCTCAAGCTGATGCCCCATTCCATCGAGGGGAAATCGGAAATTAAAGAAATATTTTCCGGCAAGGGAAAGGAGTATGACCGATGAAACTCTCTTACTACCCCGGCTGCTCCCTCGAGGGAACAGCGCTTGACTATGACCAGTCGGTACGGGAAATCTGCCGGCAGCTGGACATTGAGCTGGTTGAGATCCCCGACTGGAACTGCTGCGGGGCCTCCTCGGCCCATATGACCGACCATGAGGTGGGAATACGCCTGCCCATGCGTAATCTGCTGCTGGCGGCCGATGCCGGACACGATATCCTCGTGCCCTGTGCAGCCTGTTTTCAGCGGCTGAAGGCGGCCGACAAGGCTCTCAGGGAAAATCCTCGCTTCTGGGACGTAAAGAAATATACAGCTGATTTCGAGATCATCCATATCAGTACCTTTCTGGCCCGGCCGGAAATACTTGCGGCCATCAGGGAGAAGGTGAGCCATAACCTCGATCAGCTGGCTATTGCCTGCTACTACGGCTGCCTCTCCCTGCGTAATCCCCGGGTGACCGACGCTCCGAACTGGGAGATGCCCGAGACCCTTGAAAGTATTGTCGCAGCTGTAGGCGCCAGGCCGGTTGCCTGGTCGCACAGGACCGAATGCTGCTCTGGAAGTCTCACCATGGCCAGGCCCGATATCGCCGAAAAACTGGTTGGTGATATCGTCACCGCCGCGAGAAGGGCCGGTGCCGGGGCAATGGTGACTGATTGTCCCATGTGTCAGGCTAATGTGGAAAGCCGCCAGGTGCCTGGGACAGGGGAAGAGCTCCCGGTGTTTTTTGCCACCGAGCTGATCGCTGCGGCCCTGAGCGGCACGTATCCGAGTAAACAGCAAAAGGTCCATCTCGTCTCACCCGTGGTACTTTCAAAAGCAATAGATGATGCGTCGCGCAGACAGGAGGATTCGGCATGACAGGAAACCTCAATACTTTTTCAGGATCGGTAAAAAATCCCACCGGCGCGGTGATGGTGATCGGTGGCGGCATCAGCGGCATGCAATCGGCACTTGATCTGGCCAATGCCGGCATCAAGGTCTACCTGGTGGAAAGTTCCCCGGCTATCGGCGGTAAGATGGCCCAGCTGGATAAGACCTTCCCGACCAATGACTGCTCCATGTGCATTGTCTCCCCGAAGCTGGTTGAGGTGGGTCGGCATAAAAACATCGAACTCTTCACCCATAGCGATGTCAAAGAGCTGTCCGGCGATGCCGGTAATTTTTCCGCGACCATCGTTCGTCATGCCCGCTATGTCGATTTGGCCGCCTGTAACGGCTGCGGACTCTGTGAAATCGTCTGCCCGGTGACCCAGCTATCGCACTTTCCCGAACAGCCCAAAGAAGGGGAGAAAAAGGTTCGGGCCAAAGGCAAGGTGAAAAAAATCGTCAAAGGTCCGGGGCTGCCGCAACCTGTCTCGGCGCATAAATGGACCTTTACCGTTGACCAAGAGGCCTGCGCCATGTGCGGCAGCTGCCACCGTGCCTGTCTGCACGGGGCGGTCACCTGGGAGAAAAAACAGAAGGCGGTCATCGATCAGGAAAAATGCACCGGCTGCGGCGCCTGTCTGGTGGCCTGTCCGGAGAAGTTTCTGGCCATCAGGGTGGACGACGCCCCCGAGCTGGAAAAAAGCGTCGGCGCCGCCGTCCATGCCCGGTCGACAGTTCTAAAAAAAGAATTCGGCGGGCCGGAACCAAAGGACTGCATCCGTTGCGGCCTCTGCGCCATCACCTGCGAAAAGGTGATGAACATAGGGGCGCTGAAAATGGTAGAGGAGGGTATTGAAGCAAGTCTTGACACCTGTCAGGTCTGCGGGGCCTGCGTGTCAGTATGCCCGGTAGGCTATCTCAGCATGGACCAGGTGACCAACCGGACGCCGCGTCCGCTGCTCAATAGTTTCAACGAAGGGTTGAACGGCCGAAAACCGGTCAACATCCATTATCCCCAGGCGGTGCCCAGGGTTCCGGTCATCGATGAGGCAAGCTGTGTGCAGTTGAATAGCGGCGCCTGTGGCACCTGTGCCACCGTCTGCGGGGTCGGGGCCATCCATTACGACCATGTCGAGACCGAAACGACGGTTAACATCGGATCGGTGATTTTCTCGCCTGGTTTCGAGGTCTTTGACGCCAAACTGCGTGGGGAATTCGGCTATGGTTTGTACCGTAATGTGATGACAAGTATCGAATTCGAACGGCTGCTCTCCGCTTCCGGACCCACTTCCGGCACGGTCGCCAGGCCGGGAGACGGCAAGCATCCGAAGAAAATCGCCTGGATCCAGTGCGTCGGGTCACGGGACCATTCCTGCAACCGGGATTACTGCTCTTCGGTCTGCTGTATGTATGCGACCAAAGAGGCCTATATTGCAAGGGAACACGATTCGAATATTGAGCCGACCATCTTCTATATCGATATGCGCTCCTTCGGCAAGAACTTTGACGCCTATGTGACAAGAGCAAAAGAACACAACGTGCGATATATCCGGGCCATGGTCAGCCGGGTCTTCGAAGATCCGGTGACCGGCGACCTTGAGCTGCGCTATGTCGACGAGTCTGGTACCAGGCAAAGTGAAGTCTTCGATATGGTGGTGCTCTCTGTCGGCATCCAGGTAGCCGAGCAGACCAAGGCTCTTGCCGGCAAACTGGATATTGAGCTTGATCGTTACGGGTTTGTGGTGACCGACTGCTACCAGCCGCTGGCCACTTCCCGGCCGGGGATCTTTGTCAGCGGGGCGGCGAACGGACCAAAGGATATCCCCGAGACGGTCTGCGAAGCCTCGGCTGCCGCCGAAGCGGCCTCGGCAAACCTCGCCGAGGCCCGGGGCAGTCTCATTGCCCGCGAGGTACTGCCTCCCGAGCGGACACCAGGGCTGGATGAAGAGTTACGCATCGGTGTTTTCATCTGCCATTGCGGTACTAATATCGCCTCGGTGGTTGACGTCGAGGCAGTGACCGAATACGCCAAAACCCTGCCCGGCGTCGTGTATGCCGAGCATCCCCTTTATACCTGTTCCCAGGATTCCCAGGAACGGATGCGGGGTATCATCGAGGAGCACCGGTTGAACAGAGTGGTCACCTCCGCCTGCTCACCGACAACCCACGAGCCGCTCTTTCAGTCGACGCTCCAGCAGGCGGGGCTGAATAAATATTTCTTTGATATGGCAAACATACGTGACCAGTGCAGCTGGGTTCACCCCAATTTCCCGGCCCTGGCGACGGAAAAGGCGAAAAGACTCACCCGAATGGCGGTGGCCAACGCCACCGCCGGAGAACCGCTCGATGAGCTGGAGTTTGCGGTTGACTCCCGGCTGTTGATCGTCGGTGGCGGTGTTGCCGGCATGACCGCGGCGGTTGAAGCCGCCCGTCAGGGATTCGGTGTTTATCTGGTCGAACGGGAACCGCAGCTGGGCGGACAGCTGCTCCATCTGCAGAGGAGCGCCGATGGACGGAAATTCGAGGAATTTCTCGACACCTTGCTGGAGAAAATAAATGCAGATGACCGGATCAGGGTCTTTACCAGCAGCGAGGTGGTCGACCAGTCCGGCTTTGTCGGTTCCTTTGAGTCAGAGATCGCCATGCCCTCGGGGGCAACCCGGACCTTAAAGCACGGGGCGATCCTTGTTGCCACCGGGGCCGGGGAATATCGGCCGGAGATCCATGGCCTGGGGACGCTCGGTACGGTGATGACCCAGACCGAGTTCGAAGCGGCCCTGGAAAGCGGCCAGACAGCAGACTGGAAGCAGGTCAGGGTGGCCATGCTCCAGTGCGCCGGTTCCCGGGACGAAGATTATCTGCCGTATTGTTCTCGGATCTGCTGCAATCATGCGGTGAAAAACAGCCTCCGTCTGAAAGAAATGTATCCTGAGGCACGTATCGATGTGCTCTATCGGGATATGCGCTGCTACGGACTCGGGGAACTGGAATACCTGAGAGCCCGACGGGCGGGGGTCAATTTTATCCGCTTTGATCCAAAGGAGAATCCTGTTGCGATCAGCACCGCCGAAACGGGGATTGAGATACAGGTCAACGATCCTTCAATCCGTATGCCGGTGCGACTGCATCCTGATCTGCTGGTCCTCTCCGTTGGTATGCAACCAAGAGATACCGAAGAACTGGCCTCCATGCTGCGGGTGCCGAGAAATGCAGCCGGTTTCTTCATCGAAGCCCATGCCAAACTGCGGCCGGTCGATTTGCCGAGCGAAGGATTGTTCATGGCGGGTACCGCCCACGGTCCGAAGAGCAGCAGCGAAACCATTGCCCAGGCCCAGGCGGCGGTGGCCAGAGTTGCCACCCTGCTTTCCCAGGACAGTAAGAAGATGTCGGGGATGGTCTCCAAGGTCGATCCGACCCATTGCGCGGTCTGTCTGACCTGTGTCCGGGCCTGTCCCTACGGGGTGCCGTTTATCAACGACCAGCATACGGCGGAGATCAATCCGGCCCTCTGTCAGGGCTGCGGTATCTGTGTCGCCGAATGTCCGGCCAAGACCATTACCCTTGGCAGGTATGATGACCGGAACATTACAGCCAAGATTGAAGCGTACACCACGTCCTGAGCAGAAATGAACGGTAACCTTCAGGAGGAATAAGACCTATGCATGACTTTTCACCCAGTGTCATTGTTTTTGCCTGCCGCCACTGAGCGTACTCAGCCGCGGACCTGGCAGGTTCGGAGAGAAGAGCGTATCCCCCGGCAATCAGTATCGTTATGCTGCCCTGTACCGGCCGGATTGACGAGTCACTGCTGCTGAAGGCCTTTGAAAACGGGGCGGACGGCGTCATGGTCATCGGCTGTCTGGAAGGTGACTGTCACTATGTGTCGGGCAATATCCGTGCCCGGGCAAGGGTAGAGAGGGTTTATGCCATACTTGAGAAGATCAAGATTGGCCCCAAGCGCATCAGGATGTACAATCTCAGTGCCGGAGAAGGCTCGAAATTTGCCGCCTTTGCCAATGAGTTTGTCGATCAGATCCGCGAGATCGGACCAAGCCCCATCAATCTGGTGCGGGCCGGAAAAGCACAGGTCGTAACAGAGAAGGAGGCAACATGATTACAGGAACACCAAAACCCATCGAAGAGATTCTTGAGATGCTCGAGCCATATGACAACATCGTCCTGGCCGGTTGCCATGGTTGTGTGACTGTCTGTCGTGTCGGCGGCGAAAAGGAGGTGCAGGTGCTGGCTTCGACCCTGCGGCTGGCAAGAGAGGCGGCCGGCCGGAAGATAAATATCCGGGAGGTGAGCCTTGAGCGCCAGTGCGATCCAGAATATGTCGAGCAGATGCGGCCCTATATGAAAGATTACCAGGCGGTGCTGTCGATAGCCTGCGGAGCCGGGATTCAGTTTCTCGCCGAAAAATTTACCACCACTCCATCGCTGCCGGGGATCAATACCGGTTTTCTCGGAGTGACCGAGCGGCAGGGGGAGTGGGCAGAGCGATGCCAGGGCTGCGGCGATTGTGTGCTGCATCTGACCGGCGGTATCTGTCCCGTTACCCGCTGTGCCAAATCCTTGTTCCACGGGCCCTGCGGCGGCTCCGTCCAGGGGATCTGCGAGGTGGACAAAGAGGTGAAGTGCGGCTGGCAGCTGATCATCGACCGGTTGACGGCCCTGGATCAATTGGAGAACTATGGCAAGCTCAAGCCGTATAAGGGCTGGAATACCTCAAGAGACGGCGGTCCACGCCGAATTATCAGGGAGGACATGATCTGATGAAATCGGGAAGCAATCTGGAGAAGGTATTGGCTGCTGGACACTTTTCGGTTACCGCGGAATGCGGTCCTCCCCGCGGTGCCAACCCGGACATCGTTCGGAAGAAGGCGGCCTATGTCAAAGGGCATGTCGACGCCTGCAATGTGACCGATAATCAGACGTCCGTGGTGCGGATGAGCTCCCTTGCCGGCTGCATGCTGATCAAGGAGGAGGGCATAGAGCCACTCATCCAGATGGTAGTCCGGGATCGGAACCGGATTGCCCTGCAGTCCGACCTGCTTGGGGCCTCGGCCATGGGAGTGCGCAACCTGCTCTGCCTGTCCGGCGACCATCAGAAGTTCGGCGATGATCCCAAGGCTAAAAATGTTTTCGACATCGACTCGATGCAGCTGATCCATCTGGTCAAGACCATGCGTGATGAAGGCGTTTTCCCTTCGGGCGACAAGATTGAAGGTGCGCCGAAGTTTTATATCGGCTGTGCGGTCAATCCTTTTGCCGATCCTTTTCAGATCCGGGTGCCCCGGCTGAAATTGAAGGTGGAGGCCGGAGCTGATTTTGTCCAGACCCAGTGCATCTATAATATGGATAAGTTCAAAAAGTACCTGGAACTGGCGAAAAAAGAAGGTCTGCATGAAAAGGTCAAAATTCTGGCCGGAGTCACCCCCTTGAAATCGGCCGGGATGGCCAAGTTCATGCGCAAGATGGTAGCCGGGATGGATATTCCCGATGAGGTGGTCAATCGTATCGCTGCCGAGCCAAAAGAAAAACAGGCAGAAAAAGGCATCGAGATGTGTATCGAGCAAATCCAGGAATTAAAAGAATTAGAGGGAATCGCCGGTGTCCATGTGATGGCCATCGAATGGGAGGAAAAGCTGGAGCAAATCATTGGCGGTGCGGGGCTGCTGCCCCGCCCTGTGGTAGAATAACCAAGAGAGAAGATTCATTTAGCACTCATAACGGAGGAAAGAAATGGCTGAGAAAAAAAAGATCCTGCTGGTAGACGACGATCCTGATTTTGTTGAAGCTGTAAAAGTCATCGTGGAAAGCGGCGGCTATCAAGTGCGGGTGGCTTACGATGGCAAAGAAGGGCTCGAGGCGGTGGAGGAAGAAAAACCGGATCTCATCGTTCTCGATGTGATGATGCCGGTGATGAACGGCCATGAGGCCTGCGCCAGATTGAAAGGTAACAAGGATACCGCTAAGATTCCGATAATTCTGCTGACCGCCGTTGCCGACAGGGTGACGACCAGCACCTATACTCATCGGGATATGCTGGAGAGCGAAGCAGAGGATTATATGCCGAAACCGGTAGAACCGGCTGAACTGCTCGAACTGATCAAAAGCTGGTTGAAATAGAGACAATCCCTCCCGCCGCCACTGCCGGTGCCGGGAGGAAGGTCGTCTCGGCTGCAATTGTCTTATCCTCAGCAACCTGGAATGATTATGGATAATGTGCGCATTTTAGTCATAGACGATGAGAAGGTTATCCGTGAAGGTGTTGAACGGGCCTTGTCGAAAAGGGGATACCAGATCGCCAAGGCCGAAGATGGTGATCGGGGCCTGGAGCTGTTAAAAGAACAGGATTTCGACATCGTTCTGACCGATCTCATGATGCCGGGCCTCGACGGTTTCGCGGTTCTCGACTGGATACGCGAGAACCAGCCGCAGGTGCAGGTTATCGTCATCACAGGCTTTGCCACGGTCACCAAGGCGGTCACCGCCATGAAGCAGGGGGCCTTTGATTTTGTCGGCAAGCCGTTCACCCCTGATTATATCCGGGTGGTGGTCGATCGGGCCATTGACAAGCTGGCCATGCGGGCGGAAACCGAACAACTGAGAGAAGAAAAGAACCGGGGGCTTGTTGCTATCGACAAATCACAGAGCCGTCTGAAGTCAGTCTTCAGCTGTATGGCCGAGGCAGTCCTGATTACCGATTCGGACGGCGTGGTTGTGCTGCATAATCCGGCGGCCATCAAAATCCTTGAGATCCAGACCGATCCGGTTATCGGCAAACCGCTTTCTGCGTCCATCCGGGATCAGGCGGCGGCGACCATGGTTACCGAGGCGATAAATAAATCGGTGGTGGTGACCCGGGAATTTCCACCCGGTGCTATCTCCCGCAAGTACCTCCGCGCTTACTGCTCCCCGGTTACAACCGAACAGGGGGAGGTGATCGGCTCGGTAACTACTTTTGAGGATGTCAGTGCCCATAAGGAAATTGATAGGATGAAGTCTGAATTCGTCGCCATGGTCGCCCATGAGCTGAAATCGCCGCTTGCTTCTGTTGAACAGATGATCTATGCCCTGCAGGTAGGCTGTGTTCATGAGGCTGCGAGTTCGTGCAACGCTCTGCATAAGCGGATGACCACCCGGACAAAAGACCTGCTGCGTCTCATCGATAACCTGCTCAATCTGGCAAAGCTTGAAAGCGGCACGGTCGTTTTCAATCTTGAGCCGGTGAAGGGGGAAGATATCATCCGCGAGGTGATTGAGATTGCCAAGCCGCAGGCAGAAGCGAAGGGCATACACCTCAGTTATGAACCTTGCGGCCAGGAGTGGTGGTTCAATGTCGACTATGACCACATGCGCACGGCAATAATGAATATCGTCTCAAACAGCATCAAATATACCCCGGACGGCGGCAAAGTGGTTCTCGCCACTACCATGTCCGGCGGCTTTGCCAATTTCTCAGTCAAGGATTCAGGGATCGGCATCAGCAAGGAGGACCTGCCTCATATTTTCGATCGCTTTTTCCGGGTCAAGGGCAAGGCCACCCGGCATATAACCGGTTCAGGGCTCGGTCTGGCCCTTGTCAAAGAGGTGGTTGAGGCTCATCAGGGTTATATCGACGTGCAGTCAACTCCTGATGTCGGCACGACCTTTACCCTCAGTTTTCCTCTGGCGCAAAAAAACGGGACGCCGTTGCAGGAGCTTCAGCTGGCAGATTGAATTTGTACGATCAATGTAGACAAAGGGCCCTGATATTATTGAACATCGGGGCTCTTTTGCGTTGTGACGGAAGAAGGTGACCGGATGTACCCGCCTCTTCACCTTTTACTTTCTCGTCACGATTTCTGATGGCATCCCGTTTTATATCCCTGTTTAATGGTCATTCTAGTCATTGGTTATATAGATAAAAGCATTGCACCTCAAACTTCAATAAGATAGATTAATACAGAGAGAAGAATTGAATATCAAACAGGTGTATCTTCTTAAAATTTCCCAATAAAGAGATATGTTGCCCTCTCGCCAACCCTCTCTGGTTACTTTGCTATGTTCAAGGCTGCGACTGTATTATTGAAAGAACCCTTCACCGTAAGTTCCGGCCGGAGTTTTGCCGGAGCACTGGTCGAAAAACTGGGCCAACAGCCTGATGCCTGTTGGCTTTTCTGCGCACCGGAACCGGGCATGGAAGACCTCCTCGCCGGAATCTGTTCCGTTATTGAAACGCCTCACCTGATAGGCTGCACTACCGATGGTGAAATATCGGACATGGGACTGACCTCGGGGTCGGCAGTGCTGGGTGGATTCTTCTCCGATAAAATTGATGCCTGTGTCGTGTCGTCAGAAAATATTGACGGCAACGAAGAACAAGCCGGGAAGGAGCTGGCGGCCAAACTCTCAGGATCGGTACGATATGTACAACTTCTCTCGGATGGACTTACGGGAAATGGATGCGCTCTTCTGCGGGGTATGATTTCAGTACTGGGTGACGATATTCCCATTATCGGGGGAACGGCCGGGGATGCCGGGAAGTTTATTCAAACATGGCAGTTTGTCGGCAACAGAGTCTTAACCAACGCGGTGGTGGCAATCGGATTTAGTGGTGAATTCAAAGCAAGTGAAGGGATCCAGGCCGGATGGTCTCCGGTCGGTCTGCCTAAAAAAGTGACCCGCGCATCCGGAAACACCCTTTATGAACTCAACGGCGAGTCTGCCCTGAAGGTGTTTAAGCGATTCCTTGGTAAACATGCCGAAGCGCTCCCGGCGGTGGGAGTGGAATACCCTCTGGGGATCATTCGCCGGTGTACGGAGGGCAATGATGAAAACTATTACCAGCTTCGCGCGACAATGAGCGTCAACAACGAAGACGGCTCCCTGCGTTTTGCCGGGGAGATACCGGAGGGCTCCATGGTACACCTGACCTGCGGAGATATCTCCTCGATACTGGAGGCCACCAGGAAAGCAGTGGCGATTGCCAGAGAAGGCATGGGCGACACCCCCTCCGGTATGGTCTTTTATTACGGCTGTATGGCCCGGAAAAAAGTACTGGGTCTCCGCACAAAAGATGAATATGCCCTGATAAGAGAAGGGTTCGGCCGAGACGTTCCTATTTTGGGATTTTACACCTATGGCGAATATTGCCGGGTCGGATGCGGTGGACCATGTCTTCTGCACAATGAAACAGCAGTCGTCGCGGTAATAGGATGCTGAATCGATATTGAGGGAGCTGAATGCTAAAGAACAGGATCATTGAGCTGGAGGAATTGCTGAAAGTCTCGGAACGCAAATCCGATATCCTGACAAATCTACTAAAAGAGGCGAGCGCCGAATATAATCAAGCCCTGGAGCAGATCAAAGTCTCGGAAGAGAAATTCCGCACTATCATAAACAGTGTTCGTGCCTGTATTATCACAACTGAAATGGATCGGACGATATCAATGATCAATAAGGCCGGCATCAACATGTTCGGCTATCAGGATGAGGAAATTCTCTCTCGTTCGATCGATGATTTATTCCTTGATACACAGTCGAAAAAAGACTTTCTTGCCGATGTCCAGTCCGGCCAGAGTGATAACTGGGGTGCGGAGTTGGTGGCTGTCACCGCCGACAAGGCAGTATTCCCGGCGCAGATCTCCCTGTCGGGGATTAAAGGTGCCAGCGAGAATGTCGGTAATGTAGGGGTTATCCGTGATATCTCGGAAGAACGCGAGGTTCGGCGCATGAAGGAGGATCTGGTCGGCATGATCACCCACGATATGATTACCCCTATCCTCTCGCTGCAGCGAGCTATCCAGTTCATACTTGAGAAGAGCATGGGACCACTCTCCACCGCCCAGTTGGAAATTATGCAACTGGCTCTGGCAACCACCCATCAGCTCTTTGGCATGACCAACAACCTGCTTGATATTTATCGCAATGAGAGTGGAAAATTCTTACTGAATCAGTCAAAAATAGATTTACATCAGATTATCCAGGAGAGTATCAGCCAGTTGCGTTTTTTCGCAAAAGACAAGAAACTGACCATCGCTTTCGAGCCGAGCCTTTCTCCACTGGAATTCAACGGCGACCAGATTCGTCTTATGCGGGCCTGTGCCAACCTGTTGGATAATGCCATCCGTTTTTCCCCTGAGGGATCAACTATCCTGGTTACTTCCAGTATCATTGACCGGTCAAACGATCTGTTCGACCTTTCAACCATCCCATCCTTATTTAAAGAAAAAATTCTCGCCGGGCAGTCATATATTCTCACCTGTGTCACCGACCAGGGACCCGGTATTCCGGAAAAAGACAAGGAAGCCATATTTAATAAATTTTTTACAACCAGAGTTACGGGTGAAACTAGAAGAAAGGGAGTCGGTTTGGGACTTGCCTTTTGTAGACTGGCTATTGAAGCCCATCAGGGTCAAATATGGGTCAATTCTCCAATCGAGTCTGGGATAACAGATCCGAGGTCGGGTTGCCGAATCTGTTTTCTGCTGCCGGCGATAGACTTCAACCGTTATTCAGAGGGAACAGAATTATGAGGATATTTCTCGCGGACGATCATCCTTTGCTCCGGACGGGCTTGCGTTTGAGTTTGAGTCAGTACAATGATATTGAAATAAGCGGTGAGGCAAGCAACGGTTTTTCGGCGGTTGATAAAATTCAGGCCGACCCTCCGGATCTTGCCCTGATCGATGTCGATATGCCGGGCATCTCCGGAATTGGAGCCATCAGGATTTTACGGGAAAGCATCCCGGAAATGAAGATACTGGTTCTGTCATCCTATAACGATGAAAAATATATCCGTGATGCCATGCGGGCCGGAGCCGACGGTTATATACTCAAGAGCGTCAGCACCAGTGAACTGGTCCGCATCATCCGCTGTTTCTGTCAGGGACAGTCGATTATATCACCTTACCTTGTCAACCTGACCCTGGACCTGAAAGAGAACGAAGAACAGGAAAGTACAAATGAAGCAGAGCTGACCGACCGGGAGAGAGAAATTCTCAAGTGTATCGCCGACGGTAAGAGTAACAAAGAGATATCAGACAGTCTTTTTGTCAGTGTGGAAACAGTCAAGAGTCACGTTAAAAATCTCTATAAAAAATTAAATGTGAAAAACCGTGTCGAGGCGGCAATGAAAGGCAAGGGCGGCTCAATTATGTAGAACTTGAGCCGCCCTTGCCCGGTGGACTTGAGGAACATCAATACGTAATTGTCAGCACTTACCTGCTTGAGCGTAAGGCATGCCTGAGATTGCATCGCAGACTCTTTCCCGGCTGCGCTTTCAGTGCATCACGCAAAAAATCTGACAAGGAAGACTAGACTCCAAAATAACCGTTTCCGGTTGGGTGTTATTTAACTGGACCCACCGGCAGAACCGAACGACCGTACATTGCAGCCAAGAGACCGGCAGCTGTTAGATACAGGGCCAGGAGTCCGTCAATCATCCCAAGATATCCTGACATCATAATAAGTTTCGTTTCCTTGCCTGCAATTACTGCTGCCAAGCCGAAGTCCAGACAGAGGAAAACAGCAAGGAGTACTGCAAGTGTCAGAATCACCGCTTTATTCGTAGGGAACGTGGCAATAAAAATGATCAAGGTGAAAATTGTGTACGCTATCAGGAATATCATCAAGGTTTTTGCATCAAGCTCGATCAAATTAAGCGAAACAATGAAATTGATTATAGCGTAAGTGGCCCAGAACATACCGTAAATTCCGAAAACTACAGCTGTAAAAAGCTCGTTTTTCTTGAAGCCATTCAAACAGGCAAAAAAATGTATCAGACCGGTAACGAGGGCCAATGGAATGATAACGCTCATGTCATTCGGCCCAAGAAGACCGGCATTATGAAAGCTCAGTGTGAAAAGTGCGATACCAAAACTTGCCAAACCAACCGTTGATGGGTCCGCCACAGCCTGATTAACCACATTAGTGATAGTTTCATCCGACATCTCTCTCCTCCCTTTGATTATTTAATAATCACCTAGAAATTACACTAAAAATCAGAAATATCCGGTTAAGGACTTGCACATAGATTGTTCTTGTTGCTCTAAAGCAGCCACATGAGATTCAGCACTCGGAGTCTCATTGAGAATTTTATTGCGCAGTTGCCGAATTCTATTCATACCGACCCGCTCTATGCTCCCCCCAAGCAATAGATAGTTGGTAATTGAAAGGTGATTAACCCGGCAAAGCTTTGGATCATCAATTCATGCGGCCTTCTTGCATATTGCTTTTTCAAGATGTAACAATGCTACCGGCAACCACCTGACTGCTATTATTACAAAAACTGATGTCGTCATTTGTGGTTATCCGTTTTGGTTGGAGTTAACGTTCTGAATTAAGACGTCTTTTTCAATTTTCAACAATCCCTGCTTGGCTTATCCTCCTTGTCTTTAGGGTTACTAGGAGGCTGTCCGAGAATGATTTCCCCCCCCATATCTGCGTTATTTTCAGGGAATCAGTGCTTGTAGGAAAGTGTAGACTCCGATATCAACTCTATGCCTGTGCTTGATTTCCTGAAAATGCCTTGATCTGAGAGAAAATAACTCTTCTCGGACAACCTCCTGATCTTTGTCCATCACTGGTAACAGTTCAGATGAAGCTGGAGATATTTTCTTTGGATGAATGGTTCATCACATGAAAATACAATGGTCGCATTATCACGTTATCCAAAAGCAAGTTCAATCACCCGAAGGGATGAAATTTCTCCCCCTTTCAGGGGGGGAGAGAGGGAGATCTTCCGGTTTTTGCGAATAAAAATGATGACGGCTCTAGAAAAGACGATCGTTATGCTTCACTATCGGATAGGCTATAACGATATGGCTGGGGCGATGCGAAAAGATCTTGCAGCCGTACCTTTATCGATCTTGACTGATCTGTCATAGCAGCCATTGCCGGAAATTTGGGGCCAGCCGAACAACCGCGCTACCGGCAGCAATACCACTGCAAACACAAGGCAGAGCAGTAGAATATCGGCCAGACTGAGACCGACCTGATCCTTTGGGAAGAGAGTGGTGATGGCCCATCGGAAAGAGGGTCATCCGCAGAAGGGCGATGCATGTTCTGAGAAAAAATGGCTCCTATCCGACAGCCTTCCAGGTCGTCATCATATTTCTTCGTAATTATCAGAAGATCTCCCTCTTTCCCCCCCTGAAAGGGGGAGAAATTTCATCCCTTCGGGTGATTGAAATTGCTTTTGGATAACGTGATAATGCCACCATCATATTTTCATGTGATGAACTGTTCATCCGAAGAAAATATTTCTAGCTTCGCCTCAACAGTTTTTAATACCCCTTGTGGGGTGTTAAATTACTCGCAACTCGGAGTTTTTGTATTGTTGCCTCTGACTGCGAATGCCACAGGCGCCCAGCCAGTGTAGCAACTAACATGTACTCAACCCACAAGGGATTAAACTGAGTACCAACAAACGGGAGGTAGTGTCTATGTCACACAATAAAGACGTTAAACGCACACTCAAAAATGAAAGACTGGAATACCCGATCAAAATGATGCATGCCTATCCTTCAGTCAATGTCGGCTGGGGTGCACACACGATGATTGGCAACGATGCCAGGTCTCTGGGTATGACCAATGTCCTGATTGTTACCACTGGTTTGCGTGGTACCGGCATCACTGATACAATCCAGGGTGTTCTCAAGGCTGCCGATGTTAATTCCGAAGTATTCGCCGGTGTTACTCCCAACCCGAAAGACCACGAAGTTATGGCCGGTGCCAAGCTTTTGGCAAGTGGCAAATTTGACGGACTGCTCAGTATAGGTGGCGGTAGCTCACACGATGCCTGTAAGGCGATCAGACTTGTCCATAGCCATGACGGTCAGGATGTCAGAAGCTTTGAAGGTGCCTTCAAGGCGACCAAGGCCAACACCCTCCCACATCTGGCGATCAACACCACCTCAGGTACCGGTTCGGAAGTCTCCTGTTTCTCGATCATCAATCATACCGATAAAAAGTACAAGATGGCCCTGTTTGATCCTAACTGTACCCCGAGCAAATCGGTCAATGATCCTTTGATCCATCAGTGTATGCCTGGCAACCTCGCCGCTTATACCGGTATGGACGCTCTGGCTCACGGTGTGGAAGCCATCACTTCACGTCTTGGCGTTGTCTCCGCCTATGGTCCAGGCCTGAGCGCGATTTCGTTGATCTTCGGCAACCTGCGCCAATCGTCAATGAACCGGAACAATGATAAAGCCGTAGAGGCCATGGTCTGGGCTGAAATGGCTGCGGCCTACAGCTTCAACAGCGCCGGTCTCGGTCTCATCCACAGTATGGCTCATGCTCTGGGCGGTATGTACGATGCGCCTCATGGTCTGTGTAACGCCATTGGTCTCGGTCCGGTTATGTCGTTCAACCTCCCGGCCTGCCCGGAACGCTTCAGAATGATGGCAGAGGCTGCCGGTATCAACACCGTTGGTATGTCCGACATGAAGGCAGGTCAGGCATTCATCGACGCATGTCTGGAACTGAAAGCTGAACTGGGCATCACCAAGACCTTCAGCGACCTCGGTCTGCTGGAAAAAGATATCGAAGGGCTGTCAAAGTTCGCGGTCAACGATATTTGTACCGAAGGCAATCCGACCGATACGGGTCTGCAGGACATGATCGGCATTTTCAAACAGTGCCTGTAATTCATAACTTTGCAGAAGGTTAATTCCTGGAGGGGTTCCCTTTTTCGATCCCCTTCAGGAATGTACCTGATTCATTGTGTGCCGCTGAGATACCGTTGACCCCCTGGCGATAGAGCCTTATCGTGGGGTTAGCGGTATATTTGTCTGAGCGGTATCTCAGAGACAGATCAATACATCAACAAAGAGGCTGGTATGGTGAGTATGATTACCCAACAAGCGGTTACGGATTTCCTCAAGGCCGAGGGATATATCGCCGATAATGCTATCGCAACCGCGGTTTTTCTGGCTATCCGCATGGAGAAGCCGATCCTGATCGAAGGACCGCCGGGGGTTGGGAAGACCGGACTGGCTAAAGCTCTTTCTTCCGGGCTGGATTTTCCTCTGGTGAGACTCCAGTGTTACGAAGGGATCGATGAGGGCAAGGCGCTCTATGACTGGGAGTACGGTAAGCAGTTGCTGTATACCCAGTTATTGCGCACCCAGCTTGATAACTACCTCTCCGTATCGTCAGACCTGCGGGAAGCAGTCGAGCGGCTTTCCGCCGAAGAGAGCCTGTTCTTTTCTGAAAATTTTCTGGTACAGCGACCGATACTACGCAGTTTTATGTCGAAAAAACGTTCTCTGCTGTTGATCGATGAGATCGACCGCTCCGACGACGAATTCGAAGCATTGCTGCTGGAATGTCTGAGTGACTTTCAGGTTTCGATCCCCGAACTGGGAGTGATTGAGGCCAAACGTAAGCCCTTGGCTATCCTTACCAGCAACGGCACAAGAATGATCTCCGATGCCTTGCGGCGGCGTTGTCTGTATCTCTACATTGGGTATCCTGAACTCGAGCGGGAAGTCGCGATTGTCCGGGCTAAGTTTCCCGATATCTGTGAGAAACTGGCGCGACAGATGGTGGACTTTCTACGTAAAGCCCGTGAACTGAATTTACGCAAACCACCCAGTGTATCGGAAACCCTGGATTGGGCTCAGGTCCTTTCAATTATGAAGGCAACCGAGCTTACCCCGGCGCTGATTAGCGATTATGTCGGTGTCATAGCCAAACACCAGACTGACCTTGAGAAAATCACGGAACTGGCTACCCGGGAAGTTCACTGATTATGGAACGGATCGTTAGCCGTTTTGTCGCCGCTCTGCGTGAAAGCGGAATACGTGTCTCGCCCGGCGAGAGCCTTGATGCCGTTCAGGCCATAGGGCTCTGCGGCATGAAGGGACGCAGGTCAACGCGAGAACTCCTGCGGCTGACCCTGGTCAAAAACGTCAATGACATTCCAACCTTCAATCTGGTTTTCAATCAATTTTTCAATCGCTTCCAGTTTGTCGAACCTGAAAAGGATCTCCCCTCGTTAATGGATGCAGCCATTACGGAAATGGAAGGTGAATTTACGTATCTGGACGTAAGGAAGGATGATGATAACGAGGGGCCGGAGGTGCTTATTAAGCTCGACAGTGAAATAAGCCCGGAAGATTTAGCCGAGCTGAAAAGTCTGACCGAGATCGACCCGGATGACACAGACGGCACGGAAATCCAGGTGCGGATGAAGGGCTATCGGGGAAAAGCGAAAAAGCCACCGCGACCGACCCGTCGCACTACCCAGAATCCGATGTTGATTTCGTTAGGCCAGACTACCGGTGGTGAGCAGACTATGGCTTTTACCGCCGAAGAACAGGCCGCCATGCAGGATGTGGTATCAAGGATGCTGATGCGGCTGCGTAAGGATATGCGCAGGATGAAGGACAATCAGAATCGCGGCAAGCTGCATGTCATGAGGACGATTAAAAAAAATTACCGCCATGATATGGTGCCGTTCCAAGTGATGTTGCGCCGCAAACGCAGGGAGAAACCGCGACTGGTGGTCCTTTGTGACGTCAGTTTTTCCGTCAGCCATGCCTCGCGCTTCATGCTCCTGCTGCTGCATACCCTGCACAATCAAATGCTTGATGTCCGCAGTTTTATCTATAACCGCGATCTGGCGGAAATAACCGAAATGCTGGCCAATATGCCGGTCAACGATTTGATGGAAACGATCGATAAAGGAGACATCGTCGATCTCGACGAAAACAGCAGCTTCGGTCAGGTTTTTTTGAAATTCAAGAAAAAATTTCTCGAAAACCTGCGCGGCCGGCCGGCCTTTATCATCCTGGGTGATGCGCGCAACAACTACGATGAGGCCAACGACTGGGTGTTGGACGAAATCCGCGAGAAATCCCGTTACATGCTCTGGCTTACCCCGGAAGAGCGTGAAACATGGAGCCGGGGCGATTGTTTGATGGACATCTACGGCTCCTATTGCGACAAGGTCGAAGTGGTGAAAACGGTCGATGATTTGAGCCTGGTCGTCGAGGACCTGCTGCGCGATATCTATGCCGACCAAGCCCATCCAATCGACCGCAAACTGCTGCGCGAGGCAAAGGCTGCACAAGACTACGATCCTGCCGACTACTATCGCCGCGGCGCAAATGCCGATACCGAGCCGGTTTTCGATCCATCCGGGCGCAAGCAGTGGTGATGAAAAGGACAACAGGACAAGGCTAACAACAGTTACAGGCAGGTGGTTGGCCAAATAATGAGGATCAGCCTGAACAGTTACGGACAAGGAGAGTACATTGAGCCGCATACTGCTGGCACCTGGCCGCTATATCCAAGGCATCGGTGCGATTACTGAAATTGGCATACATACTGCCCGCCTGGGAGACAACGCTTTTGTCATCGGCGGTAGAACGGCCCTGGCAATCTGTGGGCAAGCTATCGAAAAAAGCCTGGGGCTGAAAGGAATTGCCTGTCATCAGGAGCAGTTCCAGGGAATCTCTTCTAGCAGGGAGATAGGCCGCCTTGCCGGCTTTGCCGCAGAGCTTGGGGCAAATGTCATCATCGCCCTTGGCGGCGGTGCCTCAATTGATGCCGCCAAGGCGGTGTCCCACCAGATGAATCTGCCGGTTATTGTTGTTCCTACCACCGTCGCAACCGACGCAGCCGGTTCGGCCTTGTCGGTGGTGTATACAGATACCGGCGTGTTCGAGACATATCTCCATCTGCGCAGAAATCCCGATTGCGTTCTAGTCGATACAACCATTATTGCCAATTCGCCGACAAAGTTTCTGGTTGCCGGAATGGGCGATGCAGTTGCCGGCTTCTGGGAAACCGGCACCTGTACCCGCAGCGGCAAGGTCAATGCTTTTTCCGGCGGGCAAACCCCCACGCTCGCGGTCCAGGCACTTACCCGCCTCTGTTATGACACCCTGCTTGAATCAGGCTATCAGGCGAAACTCGCCGTCGAGCGGAACATGGTCACCCCGGCGGTCGAAGCTATCGTCGAAGCCAACACCCTGCTCAGCGGTCTCAGTTCCGAAAACGGTGGTCATGCCGGAGCACATTCCATTCACAACGGTCTGACAACCCTGCCGGCTACACGGAAAAAACTGCATGGGGAGAAGGTTGCTTTCGGCCTGCTGGCTCAGTTGGTCATGGAAGGGAGGTCCTTAAGGGATATTCGGGAAGTTCAGGGCTTTTGTCATCGGGTCGGTTTACCGATCTGCCTGGCAGAGCTGAATCTTGCCAACCCCTCTCCGGAAGAGATACGGCAGGTAGCAGAAGCGGCAGTGGCCGAAGGAGAAACCATCCACGCGACCTGGTTTCCCGTGACCGCTGACATGGTAGAAGCTGCCATCTGGACCGCTGATGCCCTTGGCGCCGATTACAAAAATACCGGACAGGCTCGTCAGTGTGGAAACAGTGAAGAGATATGTTAAAAATCGTGTCGAGGCGGCAATGAAAGGGAGGGGTGGCTCGGTCCTGTAGAACTTGAGCCGCCCCATGACTTTTAGTTAACACGGGTTTCAGTTATCGGGATTCAGATTCATCTCCTTGATTTAACGCCTCCGCAAGGAGGGATACGTACGCTCCCGAATTTCTTTCTTAACAAACAAGAAAAGCATTTCTCAGGTATTAAAAGGGAAGTGTCCCGTTACTCATCGAACAGAAAGCAGGTACCCAGAGTCCGGCCACCACCCAAAGCATAATAGAATATGCGACTATGCCTCCCGACAATTTACCATAAAATGCACCCCAGACCTCAAGGGTTAATACGACATAACCTAAACAGACGGCGGCCAGAAAATTGCTCTTAGCTATCAATACATTCCCTGCAGCATCATTCACACCGGTATAGAACAGGATCATGTAGATTGATGAAATTATCGCCACTGCTAAACTGGTATTGCCTATAGCGCGCATATCCTCCAGACCGGTAAGCAATGCATAGGAGACCGAGCAATAAAGAATGCCATGAGCAAACAACAGACCGGCAGTAAAACTGTCATTGAACACGGTCGCCTGGATAAACGCTCCCAGAACCACCACAACACCGACGAAACCAGCCACGGCACCAGTTCCCTTTGCTTCTCCCTTGCCAAGATTCATTAATGTTACCGGCAACCACATAACTGCTATTATAACAAGAATTGATATCGTCATTTGTATTGAGCCGACCCGGCTGGAATTAACATTCTGAGTTAAACCGTATTTTTTAACTGACAAACTCGTCGCACAAACCTTGAACATTAGCGAAGGCTAAGTAAAAAACTTCAGAAGGTGAAGAGTTTTTACGACGCCATCAACTGTGCATCACACGAAAATATGATGCTTCCATAATCACGTTATTATCGAGCGAATTCAATCACCCGAAGGGAGGAAATTACTGCCCATTCAGGGGGAAAAGAGGGAGCAGTTCTGATTTTTACGAAGAAAAAAGAGGGTACTCAAGGGAGGTCAAGTCCTTAGGATTCGTTCTCGGATAGATTCTTTCTGCAACCGGTCCAGTTGTACACAACTCTCCTGAGGTCGCATCGATCTTCAGGAGTCATAAGCGAACCGTGGGCCATATATGCCCTGCCCATACAACCGCCGCGACAGTGCGACCTGCCGGGACACGCTCTGCATGTCTGGAGATCAGCTGGTCGTTGCCGGCTCTGTTGTTGAAGTGCGGCCCACAATGGTATGATTTCCTGGAGAGTTTCCGCAAGTGGGCGGCTGTATACTTCATGGGCGGCAAATTTATCAATCTGGAACATGACGCAGGGGAACAGGGTTCCATCCGCCGTAACATAGGGATTTTTCAAAAACTCGCAGCCCGGTGCAGAAGGGTTTGATTGTCCAAGATACCATTCCAAGGGAGCTATATTTGCCATTTTTACATAGTGCTCCTTGAAGGCCGGGTTCGCATGGAACTGCTGCAGGATCTTTTCATACTGCAGGGGGGTCGGCGGCTTGAGCCCATTACTCTTCGCTTTTACTGCCCTGCCGCCGTGAACCAGGGTTCCGCTGGAAAATTGCCTGATTCCAAGGGAATGCAAAAGCTTGAGCAGGGTGGGGAGCTGGTGAAAATTGTCTTGCGTTTCGGTGAGTGAAATCCTGATCTGCTTTGCCAGACCATGTTCAGCGAGAAGGGTAAGTCCCCGAATTGCCGATTTGAAGCTTCCTGTCCCGCGTATGGTGTCATGGGTGTCGCTTTCTGATCCTTCAAGGCTTACCTGAATGATCAACTTCCGGTGGGGGAGAGATGCAAGTTTGCCGGCATGAGCCCTTGTCAGCAGAGTACCGTTGGTCTGCAGGCAAACCTCTTGTATTTCCGGTTCCTCGCAAGAAAAAGACACGATATCGAACCAGTGAGGGTGAAGGAGGGGTTCCCCTCCCGTCAGGCAGACTTTGTCAATTCCCAGCAGGAGAAAATCACGTATCATCCACAGCAGCTTTTTTTTAGCCACATGGTGGCAATCGCCAGTCGAACCTGATTCGGGCCAGCAATGGAGACATTGAAGATTACATTTGCCGGTAATCATTAAAGTGAGGGTTCTGGGCAGATCCAGATCTGAGCTGACAATCAGGTTCTGCATAGGGATTACCTCACGATGACTGCCTTATGGAAAAAGACAGCTTTGGGAAAATTGAGCCAAAATGTTTATTTTGCAAGCAGCCCCACCATACGCCTGTTTGATAGGAAATTTGCTCAAGCGAGAAGTAGAACAAAAAGACCCAAAAAGATAGTTGTGGTTTCTTGATGGTGTATTGTCCCAGACAGGCGATGATATGCATCAATGCCATGCCGTAAAATACTATTGGCCAGAAAACGATGAACACCAGACCGAACAGGATATAGTACCTTGAGACAAAGGCACACAAATGATACAACCAGGCACCATAACTTCTGAGTACAGCCGGCAATACATCGATAAAGGCAATATGACTATTTGCCCTGTGGATTTTTCTAAAGGTTAACAGAGAACCGAGCAGAGGAAAGGAGCAAGCGGCAATGGCCAAAAGTATCTCACCTGAAAACAGAAAACAAGCCATGGTAAGCCAAAACATGGTAATTAAGGGTGGGAAAAACATCTTTTTCCTTCTATCCTTATGCAGTTTTTGTAATTGGGGCTCGGAGGTGCCGTATTCAAAACGGCGCCGGCAAAAAGCTTTCAATCGATTTCGGTGCTTATGGAAAATTGTTCCAACCGGGCGGTAGTCGACCTGAAGACCGCTGTTTTGAAGCCGCCAGCATAAATCCACGTCCTCTCCCACATGGAGATCATTTTTAAAACCGCCTAACTCTATAAAGCAGTTTTTCCTGATGAGAAAATTACAGGATGGGACATAGAAAAAGCGGTCCAACTCGCTTGACCGTTTATACCAGGAGCTTATCATCAAAGATGATTGCACTTTTTCGTATTGATCCAGTTGGTTCTCAGCATAAAAGGAGTCTATCATTCCCCCTACGGCGGCGACTGTTTCTTCCCTGAATGTCGGGGTGAGGTCGAGCAGCCAGTCCGGATCAGCCTCGCAGTCCGAATCAATAAAAGCAAGAATCTCGTTTTTGGCATGTCTTGCCGCGACATTGCGACAGAAAGAAGCCTGCCTGTGCTTTTTTAAGCGCAGGAGGGTGACGGGAAATTCCCCGATTACGGCGGGCGTCGAGTCGGACGAACAGTCATCGACCACAATTATTTCTATTTTTTCGGATGGATAGTTCAGCTTGGCAAGAGAGCTTAGACACGCCCGGATTTCCAGGGGGCGATTCCTCACCGGGATAATTATTGAGACGGAAGGGTAGACTTCTGGCTGCGCTGTCCCCTGCTGTTCCAGAAAACCTCTGCGGACCAACCTTTCGAGAAAAAACTCCAGCGTTAAAGGGTCAAGCTGTGGAATTAAGGAGAATATTTTTTTTAAAGGAACTCCCTCGCCAGAGGAGAGATAGGTAAAGACCGGTTGCCAGAATTTGTCCAGGCGAATGAATTTCAATGGATAGGATAAGACCAGGGTCAGACCGCCCGTCTCACTATGCAATTGCACGGAAGAGGGTAAACGAAAGGCTAGAGAAGTGCCGGTCAACGTCTTTTCCATGGCTATTGGTCCATTTCAGGTGTCTTGTTCGGTGTTTTCCAAAAAATCTTTTTCCTGTAGAAATGAGATGATTCTCTCAACCTGCTGTTCTGGGCTCCCTTTTACCATCTCGCCTTTTTTCTCGACACTGCTGCCCCGCAGAAGTTGCTCTATCCTTTGGTAAGCCGGAAGGCTGCTGTCCGGTGGGGTAACCTGTTTCGGCCGGGGCCTCGCTGAAAAAATTCTGGTGGATACCAGCTTCGGGGGAGTTGTCTGCTGGCTAACGGCCAGTTTTCGAATAGGCGCCTGGCTGAGTTGTCGTTTCGTTTCGAGACTGGGGTAACGGGGAATTCTAGAGCCCATTACGGCTGAGAAAACTGCAGGGAGACCAGTCTCGACAATTTCACGCTTTCCGCGGCCGCAGTTTCTTTCAACTCTTACCGGTTGACCTGATTCCGTAACAGTGATATCCATCACCCGTGAGACAAAAGGCGCCCCCAGATGAGCGGCGATGAAGGGTCCTATCTGGCCGCTGCCACTATCCATGGATTTTTCCCCGCAAAAAACCAGGTCGGCTTTCAGCTCGGACGCCGCATCGGCCAGCTGAAGAGATTTTGTCCAGCCATCCGAGGTTTCGTCGGTATCAATCTGACAGAGTTCATCGGCGCCCATGGCAAGACACCTGCGAAGATCGGATTCGGCAATTATCGGTCCAAGGGTGAGCAGGAGAACTTTTGTGTCCGCTTTTGAGTCTTTCACGCTAAGAGCAAGTTCCAGGGCTGCAATATCGAGTGGATTAATGCAAAAGACCTCGTCATGATGAGAGATAAAATTGTTTTTATCATCCCTGCCTGTTTTTCCGAAAACATGGTGTATCTGTTTGAGGCAAACTATAATCCGCATACTGTTATCTTCAAATTTAAGGTTTTTTTGTAGACTGTCATCCTTGATGGCAAAGTAGATAAGCGCAGACTTCGGATGAAGAGTTTTTACGACGCCATTATCCTTCGCAATCGCAGCCGATGGAATACGCTGCCATATCTATAACATCCATAGTCTTAAACTCCCCTGACTCGTCACAGCTTTGCATCTCTGATCCCAGCATGGCCAGGCAATATGGACAGGCTGTCGCCGTTAGTTTGCAGCCTGTTTCCATGATTTCCTTGACCCTGAGAGTGGAAATACGATCGCCGGGGCTTTCGTGTAGCCACATCTGAGCGCCCCCGCCCCCGCAGCAATATGAATTTGTCTTGTTTCTTGGGAGTTCTTTGAATTCTATTCCGGGAATAGCGGAAATTATATTCCTGACGCCGTCAGTGAGATTGTTCACCCGCCCCAGGTAACAGGGGTCATGCATGGTGATTTTTTTATCGATCGGGTATTTAAACTCAAGACGGCCTTCATCAAGCAACTGTTCAACCACTTCCGTGGCATGCAGGACCTGGAAGTTGCCGTTAAATTCCGGATAGACTCTCTTCATAGTGTTGAAGCAATGTGGGCACATGGTGATGATTTTCTTGATCCCCAACTCATTCAACTTGTCTGTATTTTTCCTGACAATATTTTGAAAAATCTCTTCTTCGCCCTGTCTTCGGGCCGGGTCTCCGCAACAAAATTCATCCTTGCCCAGGACACCAAATGATACTTTGGCCGCATTAAGAATGTGCACCATGTTCCTGATGGTTTTCTTATAATCGGGAATATATTCAGGAGAACAGCCGAACCAGAGCAGATATTCGGGCTGCGAAGTCTTCGTTATCTGTGGAAGTGCCAGGTCAAGAACAAATTGGTGCCGATTGGCCGCACCAACCCCCTGCGCATCCCCGTAAAGTTCCAGGTTTCTGAGCATGGTGTGGGTTTCGGCCGGGAATTGTGCCTGCTTCAAGACGGTGCTTCGCCGTAAGTCCAGAATAATATTGACATGGCCAATATACAGAGGGCAGTTCTTGACACAGGCCATACACATGCTGCAGGCCCAGATCTCCTCCTGGGAAATGACATCATGCAAGGATTGAGGGGATGATTCTTTGAGAGTCGCACGGGTCTGCTGTAGCACCTTCTGGACAATCTTCCGGGGAGAAAGGCGCTTGCCTGACATTGAGGCGGGGCAATGGTTCTGACAGCGGCCGCAGTTAGCGCATGCCTGTCCATCCAGGATACTTTTCCAGGACAACTCTTCGACTGTTGTTGCGCCAAGGGGGTCGGTGGCCAGGTTGAAGGGTCGCGCTTTACCCAAAGGACCCCGGTTTTTATAATAGATATTCACCATAGATGCCAGACCATGGGGAAAAGCCCCGGCAGCAAAGAGGATTGCAAAATAGTAAAAAAGGTGCTGTTCGTAGATACCGCCTGGAGATGTGTCGTGGTAAATCCGATTGAGCGCGAGAAGAGGCAGGGCAACTATTGGCAGCATATCCATCCAATACCCCTCGCGAACTTTTTTGATCAAGGCGGACACGATGAACCACATGCTTCCTGCGAGGACAACGATGCTCACACACAAGGAGCCTGTTGCTAACAGGGGTGGCGTTGATGGCACAAATGAGAGTGCTAGTTCAGCCATGAGATACGCACCGCCTCCTGCCAGCACGACCATATACCAGAGGCCACCATCATTCTTGTTGAAGGTTCTCCCCCTCCCAACGAGACAACGTATCACTGAACGGATAGTACCGGGCAGCTGCTCCTCTCTGCCCAATTGCAGAGCACGGCGGAATTCTGCAGCTTTCAGGGTGATAAAAGCTGTGGCGGCGATTGCCACAAAAACATCGATTATAAAAATATTTTTTAACATGGCAATGTGTCTATATCCTTCTGGTTTTGTAAACGGGACAACAATAAAGGCAATACCTGTTGCACGTCACCGACAATTCCGAGATCGGCAAAGCGGAAGATTCTGGCCCGCTGGTCAGTATTGATTGCCACCACTACTCCGGCTTCTTCAAAGCCGACAGTTAATTCGTTTGCACCTGAAACACCACAGGCGATCAATAAACGCGGCACAACCGTCTTGCCGGTTTGGCCGATCTGCCGTTCAAAAGGTAAAATCCCCATATCGATCATCGGTCTGCTGCCACCGACAGAACCACCGATAGCTCCTGCCAGCTGATGGATGACGGCAAACTCTTCGTCTTTACCCACACCTCGGCCTCCGACGACGATAACGTCTGCTTCTTCCAGGCTCAGATTGTCTGCGCTGGCGGTAATAACCTCCACAGATCTTGTTTTGAGCCTGGCCGGCTCTATACGACAAAACTCGGTTGTGATCTGACACGTTGCATCGGCAGTCTGCTCCAGGGGGGTCAGCACAGACGGCTGAAAGGAGACAACGGGCAACGGACTACAATGAAAGCGAAGCTCTTCAAATAAATAACCGTTGGCGATCATACGGACAGCATGGGCAATCCCCTGGCCGTCGACCTGCAAGTCCACAGCACCGCTGATAAAAGATGTGTTCAGCAGGGCTGCCAGCCGGGGCCCGAGGTCCAGGCTTTCCTGTGTCTGGCACATCAGTATACAGGAGGGGAGGTACTTTTGGCAGAGGTCGCACAGTATCTCGGCATGCAACTCGCCCTCACAGCTGGTCTTCTCCTCATAGCGGACAGCTATAACCTTGTCAGCGCCATAACTCCCAAGTTCGGCCAGTTCCGCTTCCACTTCAACACCTATGGCTATAACGGTCACCTGGTTCTCTTTTTTTGCCTCAGTGAGCAGACGGCGCGCTTCGCCTATCAATCCGAAAGTGGACTTTTCGACAACACCATCCCGGGTTTGGGCTATTATCCAGATATCTTCAAGCATGATTTCACGATGTCTTCGTATTGATTGTGTCGCCTGCACCATCCTTTTGCTTTGCCGGTGCCGGCTATTCGGGGGAACGGTACCTAAAGCATCCTGCCGAGTCGATTGCCTTCAACAATCGCCATATCGGTTTTCCTTGGAGCCAGGCAATCACCGATCCGATAGAGTTCGCCAACCTTGTCTTTCAAAGCGAAATACAGCTCATCCCGGGCCTCGCACGGCCCCACGACAATGACAGTATCAAAGTTATCAAATTCAACCATTTCCCCTGAATAGACACTGAGCCCTTCCACCTTCTTCCCCTGGATCGACAGCACCGCAATGTCCGGGGTAAAGGTGACGTTATTGCTCGCCAGTCGGCGGCGGCAAAGCGCCAGATCCTGCAGGGGACCCAGTTGACTGCCTACGGACAAAGATGTTGTGAGGACATGAACTTTTTTTCCTCGCTCCGCCAGCCATTCTGCCAGGCCGGTTGCCTGGTGATGACCTTCATAGTCAATGAGAAGGACCTTCTCCCCGGCCTCGACCTGGCCGGAAAGGATATGGATGGGATTTACCACATCCGGGAAACTGTATTCACCGGGGAAAGGCTTCTCCTTTGGTGTCGATCCCGTGGCAATGACCACCACATCCGGTTTCTCACCGAGAATAATCTCTTCATTTGCTTCCACACCAAATTTCAGTTCAATCTCAAGTTTGCCGATCTGCCCTTTGAGCCATCTGGTGACGCCGGTAATTTCCTGTCTGCCGGCAGCTTTGCCGGCATAAAGATTCTGCCCACCGAGGTCCTCTTCTTTCTCGAAAACAACAACTTTGTGTTTTCTGAGTGCCGCAACCCGCGCCGTCTCCATGCCGGCCGGCCCTCCTCCGACAATAACGACTTTTTTCGGTCTGTCGCAGGGCGTAATGGTCCCGGATCCAAGTTCCCTCTCTCTGCCGACACCGGGGTTCTGTATGCATCCCAGCTGATAGCCGAGCCCCATGCGACCGATACAACCCTGATTACAGGCTATGCAGTGGCGGATGTCGTCGGCTCTGCCAACCATGGTCTTGATGGGCAGCTCCGGATCACAGATCAGAGCCCGCACCATACCGATCATGTCGGCTTGTCCTTTTTCAAGAATTGTTTCAGCTAAATGAGGATCATTAATTCTATTGGTGCAATACACCGGCAGTTTGATAGCCGCTCTCACTGCGGTCGCCAGCGGCACGGTATATGCCAGGGGAGTATGCATGGAACCTTCCACAAGATAGAGATTGTGGAAGGTGCCCAGGCTCAGATCAACGAAATCGATCTGTCCTGTTTCCTCCAATCGCTTGGCAATCCTTATGGCGATTTCCAGCGTGATTCCGCCTTTGGGATGCATCTCATCGGCATTGAGGCGCACGCCCAATGGAAAATCAGGCCCCACTGCCTGTCGAACCGCATCAACGACTTCCAGGCAAAATCGCATTCTGTTGTCAAAATTTCCGCCATACAGGTCGTCACGGAAATTGGTTGCCGGGGAAAGAAATTGCCTGATCAGGGAACTATGGCCTATCTGCAGTTCGATACCGTCAAAGCCGCCCTCGACCGAATGATTGGCACATATGACGTAGTAATCGATGCATTCCTGGATGTCTTCTGGTTCCATCTCTTTGCAGTTTTCCCTGAAGATGGGATCGCTGCCGGCGGAAGGTCCCCAGACAGGCAATCTTGATATCTTACCGTCGGCCTGCATGCCGTTGTGATTGAGCTGGGCGAAGATCTTTGTGTCGAATTGGTGGATGGTCTCCGTCAGCTTTTTAAAACCGGCAATTGCCCTGGGATCGAAGGCTTCAACCAGTTTGTCATAGGGATGGTCCGAAGGATGGACGCTCAGTTCCTCGGTTGTTATCAGTCCGCAACCGCCCTTGGCCCGTTCCCGATAATACCAGATATGCTGATCGCTTATCAGGTGATCCTCACCGAAGTTGGTCATGTGCGCGGCAAAATGGATACGATTGGGCACCACCACAGAGCCGATCTTCAGTGGCGAAAAAAGGTATTTGAAGTGACTCATACTTTTTCCCCCACTGTGCTTCCTTCCAGAATAGCCATTTCAATACCCCTTGGTGCAACTGCATCGCCAACCCGGTATACTTCCGGGATTTTGCCTTTTAATTGATGGTAGAGGCTGTCATTGGTGACATTGCCGGCATCGACCACGACTGTGTCGTGCCCCTCAAAGGTGATGACACGGTTGGAATATATTTCCCGTGCGATAACTTTGTCCGGACCGATTTCTTCAACCTGTACCTCCTGGGTGAACACAACTCCCTTTTGGAGAAGCCGCTGGCGCATAAGGTTTAATTCGCCGATTGGTGCAAGTTCAACCCCGATAAACGGATCGCTGGTGACCATTTCGATCTCCTTGCCTTGATCGGCAAGAAATTCAACGGTGGAAGCACCTTCCCTGCCGCCACTTTCATCTATATACAGAACCTTCTTTCCCACCGGGTACCGGCCGCTGAGGAGTTGCCAGCTGCTCAAGACCGCGGGGGGGCCGTATTTGCCGTCAAAAGCTGCCGTTTTTGGCCTTGAGCCGGTTGCCACGATAACGGCATCCGGTTTTTCCGCCAGTACCTGTTCCAGGTTGATCTCCGACCCGGTTTTGACTGTCACTCCCGCTACGGCAAGGGCGTGAGAAAAATAGCGGTTGATCTCCGCCATATTCTCCCGGCCGGGACGTTTGGTGATCAAGTTTACCTGTCCGCCGATAACCTCGCTTTTTTCATACAAAGTGACCTGATGACCATGGAGTGCTGCAATGCGTGCCGCCTCCAGCCCTCCTGGACCACCACCCACCACAATGACCTTTTTGACCTTGTCGGTTTTTTTCAGGCCATCCCCATCATCTCCTGACAACGGTTCACAGCCTACAGCCGCATTCAAGGTGCAGCCGATGCTTTTCGAATTATTGACCCTGCCGATACACCCCTGATTATCCCGAATGCAGTACCTGATATCGGGGGTTTTCCCCTGGCCCGCTTTCTCGGGCAGATCCGGGTCGCAGATGAGCGGCCGTACCATACCGATCAGATCGGTTTTCGAGTTGTCTATAATGGCGAGCAGGGCTTCCGGCTTGTCCGCTTGATATTTTGCCATGACCGGCAGGCTCACCTGTTTTTTTATCTCGGCGGCCGCCTCTACTGCCTGACCGGGTTCGATGAGCATGGATGGTTCGGAAACATAAATGTTGTAGTAGGTTCCGATATCCACGTGGAGAAAATCGATGTTCTCGGTTTCTTCAATTTTTTTCACTACCTGGCAGGAATCCTCGAGAGAGATGCCACCCCAGAATTTCTCATCGACGCTCAAACGCACGCCCACGGTGAAATCATTGCCCACCGCTTTTCTTACTTTATCAATAATCATCAGAGGGAAACGCATCCGCTGGATACAGTCGCCGCCGTATTCGTCCTGGCGGTGATTGCTGATCGGCGAGAGAAACTGTCTGAGGAGGGACTCCGGTCCCATGTCGATCTCCAGCCCGTCAGCTCCACCTTCCCGGGCCAGGATGGCGGCACTCGCAAACGCTTCCCCAACAACTTCCATATCTTCAATTTCCATGGCTTTGCAAGGTTCGCCAAAGACAATATCGGCCAGGGCCGACGGACCCCAGGTAACCTGTCTGCTGATAGCACCGCTGCTTTGAAAACCGTGATGGTTCAACTGGGCGAAAATTTTCGTGCCATATTGTTTCACTGCTCTGGTAAGCTTCTGCAGATCTTTTACGATCGATGGATGATACGTATGGATCATGGATTCCCAGGGCTGGTCGTTGGCATGAATCGATAATTCGCCGAGAACGATTAATCCACACCCCCCTTCGGCTCGCCGGCGGTAATAGGCAATATGGCGGTCGTTCAACCGTCCCTGCCGGCCAAAATTGGTGCGGTGCGCGAGAAAGCAGATACGATTGGCCAAAGAGATCTTGCCGAGGTTTAGGGGTGTAAAAATGCTGTTATTCATATCAATATTTAAAAAAGAGACTGGGAGGAGACAAGAATTGTTATCTTCGAAAACCACACTCGAGAGTAAAGAACCTGGGTGGCAAATGAGCCAGTGGCTCCCGTAACTTCATCAGTTCCTCTCGCTTTTCAGATTGACCAGACATTCCGGGTCCGGCATGGCAATGTCATGATAGGTGTGATAAGCAACCGCCGGACATCCACCCCGGCAGTATTCAAATCGCTGACATGTCTTGCATGTTTCAATATTGAGATCGCGCAGCTGCCGGAAGACTGGAGAATTGTTCCAGATATCCCGGAAACGACTGGTCCGGACATTGCCGGCCTTAAACGATTCTTCCTGTAGAAAAGCACAGGGAAAGACGTCTCCCACCGGCGAGATGCAGCAGGTCATTTTTGCCGCCCCGCACATGTCGAGTCCTTTGCTTCGCCTGTTTTCCGAGGTGAGGCAGAAAAATGAATCCCCGGTCCTGACCAGATCGTTTGCCGCCAGCCATTCAGCGAAGGACTCCAGCTGATCTTTACTCGGTCCCAACGTCTCTTTATTGTCTTTTCCCCTTCCGGATGGACGAAAACGGGACACTCTCAGATCGGCGCCATAATCCTTTGCCAGAGCCCTCAAGGTATCGAGCTGATCAAAATTGAGCCTGGTCAGTACAGTGTTGATGCTGAAGGGAACACGGTGGCGGGCCAGCGCTTCGACCGCACGGATGATTTTCACATAACTGCCCTTGCCCCGAATCCGGTCGTTTACTTCAGCGGTGGACCCATCCAGGCTTACCTGCAGATAGAGCATTTTCAGTTTAGCCAATCGGCCAGCCAGAGTATCATCCATCAGCAAGCCATTGGTGCTGACACATGTCACCAGCCCTTTTTCGTGGGAATAGTCCAGAAGATCGAGAAAATCGTCACGGATAAACGGTTCCCCACCGCCGATATTGACCTGGAACACCTTCATGGCCGTGAGTTGGTCAATCAGCTTTCTGCATTCCAGAAAACTGAGTTCGCTCGCTTCCCTGGCTCCGGAATCGGATAGACAATGGGCACACTGAAGGTTGCACTGGAAGGTAATTTCCCAGGTTACATTGACCGGAGCCCGCAGGCCCATTCTTGCCATCTTAGCGCTCAATGATCACCCCCTTATCTCTCAATTGATTGAGAACCTTTGTCAAACCTGATCGCTGTTTACTGGTAACCCTTAGGTCCCTTTCGGCAAGCCACTGCTCTACGGTCAATTTGCCGATAAAAAAACTACTGCCAAGCATGTCCCCCAAGGAGATGAAGTGGAGTCTCGGTCCTGACATATTGTAAAATAAAAGACCGAAATCTTCTTCCCGGACCTGAGTGCCTGGAGCCAGAATGTATGTGTGATTCATGGTATGTCCCGCGTTTGTTTTAGTACCTTGGAAATTCATTACTTGTTTTCTGGGTGAACTTCTGGAAGGTACATATCCCGGCTGACTTTCCCCTTTACACCGGGGTTAGTCCCTTCATGAAATCTCTGTTGTATTTAAGGCAGAATTTCGTGAAGGGACTTTCACTCCGCATGCGGGTACTAAAAAGAAACCCGTTCATCAGGGGCTAGTTTTTTTCAATAGACACCGCAGATGCCGTCGATTGCTACTTCCTCTATCTCGATCTCTCTTGTGGTGTATATGTCCGCATTAATTTTTTCCTTCTGTTCTTCCTGAGCTACTGGCTGCAATTCTTCTGTGTTCTCAATGTTTGTATCGTTCATGATGTTTCTCCTTGTTCCAAATTGGTTGAATTGTTTTCCTGTTTGCCGTGCTTTTTGATGGCTTAATATTCCGGCATATCGGCATTAAAAACAATCCCCCAAAGGGAGGAAAACTGATCACCCGTTCAGGGGATTTGGAGATGATCTTGTTTCGTTTAAAATTCACTTGGTTGAGGGGACCAATTTCACCCCTTTGGGGGATTGCAATAAAAGGAGCGGCGTAGAATAATGACCGGCAGTGACCAAAACTGACAGTCCAACCAGGAAAATTGACATACATCCAACAAGGAGAACTAACATGGCTGATAGGATTTTTCGAGTTAATATGACCGACCTCACCACAAGCGTCGAAGATGTACCAGAGGCCTGGGCAGGCCATGGCGGACGCGGGCTGACATCGACAATTGTGGCAGCTGAGGTTATACCAACCTGCCATCCGCTGGGGGCAAATAACAAGATCGTTTTCGCCCCCGGTCTGCTTTCAGGTACCGTTGCCGCCAACTCCGGGCGTCTTTCCATCGGCGCTAAAAGCCCGCTCACCGGCACAATTAAAGAGGCCAACGCCGGGGGAACGGCAGCCGCGCTCTTGGCCCGGGCCGGTTGCAAAGCGTTGATCATCGAGGGTTTGCCCAAAGAAGACAAGTGGTACAGCCTGGCCTTGACCCCGGAGGGAGTGACCATCAACGAGGAGACCGAACTGATCGGCAAAGGTAACTTCGCAGTAGTCGAAGCCCTTAGCCAAAGACTTGACGGTAAACCGGGGTTAATCACCATCGGCCAGGCCGGAGAGATGAAAATGAGCAGTGCCAACGTCTCCATCAAGGATCCGGACGGGAACCTGCGGTCCAGCGGCCGGGGTGGTCTCGGGGCCGTCATGGGGTCGAAAAAAGTAAAGTTTATCAGCATAGACCCAAAAGACGGCAAGGTGGCCATTGCCAAACCGGAGGAGTTCAAAGCAGCAAACAGAGTCTTTGCCAAGGCTCTGGTTGATCATCCGGTGAGCCAGGCGCTGGGCCAGTACGGCACCAATGTTCTTGTTAATATTATTAACGAATCCGGAGGATTACCGACTAGGAACTTCACCCAGGGACAGTTTGCCGGACATGACTCTATCTCCGGTGAAACCATGCACGACACCATCGAACAACGCGGCGGGAAGGTGAAACATAACTGCCACCCCGGTTGTGTCATTCAATGCTCCCAGGTCTACAATGACCTCGGCGGCAAGAAAATGACCTCGGGTTTCGAGTATGAGTCGATTTGGGCCATGGGTGCCGACTGCTGTGTCGACGATCTTGATAAAATCGCCGAAGCCGACCGGATCATGGACGATATCGGGGTCGATACCATTGAAACATCCGTGGCCATGGGCGTGGCCATGGAGGCTGGGGTTCTTCCCTTTGGCGATGGAGCGGGTGTCTGCCGAATTTTGCGGGAAGAGATCGGCAAGGGAACCGGACTTGGCCGAATCATTGGCAATGGTGCTGGATCGGTCGGTCGTGCCTTTGGTGTCACCCGGGTCCCCGTTGTTAAGAACCAGGCAATTCCCGCCTACGATCCCAGGGCCATCAAAGGTATCGGTATCACCTACGCCACCTCAACCCAGGGTGCGGATCATACCATGGGCTATACCATTGCCACCAATATTCTCAATGTCGGCGGCAAGGTCGATCCATTGACCAAAGAGGGCCAGGTGGAGTTGTCAAGGAATCTGCAGATTGCGACCGCCGCCATCGACTCGACAGGGATGTGCCTGTTCATTGCCTTTGCCGCCCTTGACGATGAGAAATGTTTGCCTGCATTGATCGACCTTCTCAATGCACGTTTCGACATCTCTCTTACCGGAGACGATGTGGTGAGTCTTGGCAAATATATTCTCAAAACCGAAAAGGCATTTAACACTGCCGCCGGCTTCACCGCAGTTGACGACAGACTGCCGGAGTTTTTCTATAATGAAGCATTGCCGCCGCATAATGTTGTCTTCGATTTTTCAGGGGCGGAGATAGATACCTTCTGGGATTTTTAATTGAAGATATATGCATAATTTTTGGCGAAAATGCGTGATACTGGGCGCATCGTCAAAGATAAAAGTATCCGGATGACATAGTTGTGGTAACAGTGATCACCGGCCTTGAGATCGGTATCTGCGAGGTCGGTGATCAAATTTATTCATCAGTTTTTTATGAAAACATGAGGGAGAAGAACCATGCCGAAATATGTGATCGAAAGGGAAATCAAAGGAGCGGGAGATTTAACGAACCAGGATTTAACGGGAATTTCACAGAAATCCTGTGGTGTATTGCAGGAACTTGGTCCACAGATTCAGTGGGTCCAAAGCTATGTCACCCAGGACAAAGTCTATTGCATTTATATCGCACCAGATAAGGAAACTGTCATTCAGCATGCCGAAAAAGGTGGTTTTCCTGCCAACTGCATTTCTGAAATCAAGTGTATGATTGATCCGACAACGGCTGAGGGCTGATTGCCGAACCAGGTAATTGTCATTTGGTAAAAAATGGATATTATTCTATGATGATTTGACAGCTATCTTAACCCCCTCAAGAAGGATTACGTTTCTTCACGAAGTTCCTTTATTCAATAACAAAGAATGAATTTCTAAGATACTAATGTCCCGGGATGTCTGAATCACATCAATCTCTTCAGAGAGGAGCTGTAATGGTGAATGGTCTCCGCAAGTTTGTGGCGCCAGAATGCATTACTGGCGTAGGTGCTCTTAACCTTGTGGGGAACTACGCTAGAAAGTATGGCGCGAAAAAAATCCTGATTGTCACCGATCCGGGTATCATTAAAGCGGGATGGACCGAAAAAGTTGTCTCCGTCCTTGAGGCCATAGGTATCTCCTCTCTTTTGTATTCCGACGTTTCTCCCAACCCGCGAGCAGAACAGGTGATGGCGGGGGCTGAATTTTATCATAGCAACAACTGTGATGTCATTATCGGGGTCGGCGGCGGTAGTCCCATGGACTGCGCCAAGGGCATTGGCATTGTCAGTTCCAACAAAAGGCATATCCTGGAATTCGAGGGTGTGGACTGTGTCAGCATTCCCGGCCCCCCTTTGATTTGCATTCCTACAACCGCCGGCACTTCGGCCGATGTCTCACCTTACGCCATCATTACCAATTCCCAGGAAAGAGTAAAGATGGCAATCCTCAGCAGGGCCGTAGTGCCGGACATAGCCTTGCTTGATCCTCTCGCCACCATGACCATGGATCCCTACCTGACCGCGTGTACGGGTTTAGATGCATTGGTTCATGCCATTGAGGCCTTTGTTTCCGTAGCTCATTCGCAGATCATGGACCTCCATGCACTTGAAGCAATACGCCTTGTCTGTAAACATCTCACCGAGGCAATCGCCAATCCCAACGACCAGGAAGTACGCAGCCAGCTCATGTTGGGCAGTCTTTGTGCCGGGCTGGCTTTCTCAAACGCCAATCTTGGGGCGGTTCATGCAATGGCTCACAGCCTCGGAGGATACCTTGATCTTGCCCATGGTGAATGTAATGCCATTCTTCTTGAGCATGTCATGTCGTATAATTTTGATGAAACGCCTGAACGTTTCGTGCGTATAGGACAAGCCATGGGTTTGGAATTGTCAGGCAAGACCGCAAAAGAAAAACGTATGGCAATTCTTGACGAAGTCAGACGTCTGAAAGTGGCTGCCGGCATATCGGCAACTTTGCGTGATAGAGGTGCAAAGAGTTCGGATGTTTCTGTACTGTCTCGAAAAGCGATGAGTGATTTATGCCTTGCAACCAACCCCCGTCGACCGAACCAGAGGGATATTGAGGTCTTGTTCGAAGAGGCGCTCTGAAAGCGCTCAATTTGATGTCATTTTGCTTGTTCTTGCTCGATATTTTATGATCCAGGGCTCTCCCCCCGGTGGTACAAAACGGAGTGGTGCAAGACAAGCATACTGCGACGCTTTTGTGCGATCAGAGGGCAATAGGGATCAAGGATTGTGCCGGGCTCGACGTACAGCTCGTTGACGTTTAGAAAAAGCTAGAGTTTATCGGATTCTGCCGCTAAATAAGAAGCAACTCCTTCACCGTTAGCAGTTATCCCCTTGTCACCCTTATTCCAACCGGCAGGACAGACTTCATCGTGTTTCTCGGTAAACTGCAGGGCGTCAACCATCCGCAGCATTTCGTCGATATTTCGCCCCAAAGGCAGATCATTAACTACCTGATGGCGGATCATGCCGCTTTGATCAATCAAAAATGACCCACGTAAAGCAATTCCAGCCGCCTGATGTTCGACATCGTAGGCCTTACAGATTTCATGCTTGACGTCTGCAAGCAGCGGGTAAGTGACGTGCCCGATACCACCTTTGTCCACAGGGGTATCACGCCAGGCGAGATGGGTAAATTGAGAATCGACAGAACAACCAACAACCTGAACGTTGCGGGACTCGAACTCTTTGATTCGGTGGCTGAAAGCAATCAACTCGGTTGGGCAGACAAACGTGAAATCAAGCGGATAAAAGAAAAGAACGACATATTTATCTCTATAGTCTGCCAGGCGGAATTCGGTATTGAGTGATCCATCGGCCATGACTGCCGTTGCCTGAAACTCTGGGGCCTGCCTCCCGACCAGAACACTCATTGGCCTTTCTCCTTTCTGAAGATGACTGAGCCAAGGCTAAAAAAAACAGTAGCGTCTCGGACTGTCGCAGGGCCCGAGACGCCACTGCGGGTTGGCATACCCAGTTTATGCCTCCCCCATTTTAAAGATATGCAAAGGTGTGGCAGTTTTGACAGGATCACATCCCAACAAAACAATGCCACCCCCTAAGCTACGGCACGGTTTAATTGTGAATAGTGTGATCTTGTCATATTAGTGCACATTATTCCACGCATTTCCTGGTGGTGCAATCCCTCAAAGGAAGGAAAGCGTACCCCTCAATCAGGTGAATTTAGTAAGAATCAAAATCATCATCTGACAGCCACAAGGGGCATAGGTGCCTTGGAGGAGTTCAGTATTTTGATTTGGATATTATTTCATGATTTCGAGTTATTGGTCGCAAGTCTTGATGAGCAGGGCACTCCTGAACTGACAAAGAGAACGTCCCGGGGAAGGGAAGTATTGGTGGTGGAGCAGGCCCCTTTTGGTTGCTTATCCCTTCGTGGCGGGTCATGGGACTTTTTTCTGCTGGTTCTTTACATGCAGGCAAGCCTTAATAGTTCAGCCCCTTTACAATAAAATAGAGTCCAGCGCCAATCATCAAGATTGAACCAGTTTTATACAGTAATAGTCTATATTTTAAACTACTGATGTTGACTATTTTAGCAGTCAGAAAAAGGGCAGGAACCGTACCTAAACCAAAGCAGGCCATAAGCATCATTCCCGATAATGTGCCCTGGAATATATTCCGGGCGTCCATACCTGCCCTGGCAGCACCGATTAGTGCGGTATACACTGGGCCGCAGGGGATCAACCCAAATAAAAGCCCAAGCGGATAAAAAATAAAATTTGATTTTACTTCCAAGAGAGCCGCTAATCCTTTGGAAATACGTTTTGTGAGATTGAAATTATCTGAAAGGATTTTGATCCTGGGGAGCCATCCACTGTTGCTCAATCCCATTACGACAACCAATGCGCCTGAAAAGATCAGCACTGATTTCTGGATAATGATTATTTTTGCCGTCACTATGGTAAAAGATCCCACGGCCCCCATTATACCGCCGATAATGGAATAGGTGGTGATTCTGCCGTAGTGGTAGAGGAGTTGGGGGACGAGGATTCTCCTGGTCCCCAAGTTTAAAGTCAGAGAGGCCACTATCGGACCACACATACCAATGCAGTGACCAAATCCAATGGTAAATCCAGTGGAAAGGTACAAAATCAATAATGCCTTAGAGGAGATATCCACATGAAATACCAGATGATTATCTTCATGTGCTAATGCACTTCAAAGATGAATTGGATTTTTCCCTGTTTGGGGAGAATCGCCGTAGCCCGCCATATTTTTCCACCGGAGAGGCATCGGACGATGGTTCCCCGACCCTCATATACCCCCTTGGAGATTTTTTTCATATGGACCTGGTTCCCCCCCATGTTCATTCCCGGCATATCAAGATCCATGAGGAAGGCTGCCTCTTCTCCAGCAAGGTTTTCAGAAAATATCATTTTAAAATCAAGCACAGACATGGCCTTGACAGGTTTTGGGGAAATCTCAAAACTGATATCCTGGCCTGATAGTTTCAAATGGCAGGGTCCCTGGTCAAAGCTGCAGTTTATCAATCCCTGAGCTGTTTGTCCGGCCTCCGCCATAGAGAATCCGGCACTATCTAAAAAGAAAAAGCATAAGAAAAGAAAAAGAAAAACAGGGAGATGATCATTTATGTCTGGTGTTGCAACAGTTTCAATGTTCATTTTTAGCCTGCCTTTTATAGGAATTGAACAGTGCTTTTCTCTTATTCGATATCGTCTTCATCAAAAATCCTGTACTTAGGGCCCTCCATGTCGTCAAATTCACCGCTTTTAACTGCCCATAAAAAGAGAAACCAGGCGGCAAGACCAAGCATAAGACTGCCAAATATCAAGAGTCCTATCGTCCATATTGTCATCTAAAGCCCCCCTTTTTTCTTCAGCCAGAGCGAATTTCCCACAACGCAAAGAGAACTTGCCGTCATGGCACCGGCACAGAGGATCGGGTGGAGAAAACCCAAAACCGCAGCCGGGAGAACAATCATGTTATAACCGAGGGCCCATAGGAGATTTATTTTTATGGTTTTAAATGTCTGCCGGGAGAGCTCTAAGCTTTTATTGATAAGCCCGAGATCGTCCCGTAGCAGCACAATGTCAGCACTTTCCATGGCAATGTCCGTGCCCTTTGCCACAGCGATACCCACATCAGCCGTCATCAGAGCCGGGGCATCGTTGATGCCGTCGCCGACCATCGCTACCCGAAGACCTTTCTTTATCTTAAGGTCGTCGATGAATTTTACCTTTTCCGCCGGCAAAAATTCAGACCTGTAATTTGTTATGCCGCAGGCCCTGGCAACATCAGACACAGCCCCTTCCTGATCACCGGATACTATTGCCACCTCAATCCCAAGTTGTTGAAGGGAAGCAACCATCTCTCTAGCTCCTTCCCGCAGGCGGTCTGCAATGACAAAGCAGGCGATTAATCCTGCATCGCCAGCAAGATAAACCCGGGTGAGATGGTCGGTTTCAGAAGGCAGGGAGCTGTTGTCAATAAGGCAGGACTCTTCCATGAAACGCAGGCTGCCCATCCGGTACATATCTCCGGAAATACGTCCTTCTATTCCTTTGCCCGGAAAGACGGCGACATCCGTAACTTTTTTTAAATTTATCCCTTGTGCAGCCGTGCAAATGGCCCTTGCCACTGCATGTTCAGACTGTTTCTCAAGAGATGCGGCGAGTGCGATGCAAGCATTCTTGTCAAACTTTGGGGAGAGGGGAATAACATCGACCAGGGTCATGATCCCCGTGGTGAGGGTGCCGGTTTTATCAAGCACCACTTCGTCAATATTGTGGGCTCGTTCAAGGACATCGCCACCCTTTATCAGGATTCCTTTGCCCGCACCGAGGCCCGTTCCCACTAAAATAGCCAGTGGAGTGGCAAGCCCGAGAGAGCAGGGGCAGGCGACAATAAGAACAGATACGGCAATAATTACACCGGCTGAAACAGCCTGGGTCTGAATGGCGATAAAGAACGCCACCAGGGCAAGCACCATCACACCGGGAACAAAGTAGCCCACCAGGCGATCGGCAAAGGCCTGTACCGGAGCCCTTCGGACCTGGGCGTCCTCAACTGACCGGATGATCTGAGCAAGTACGGTTTTGTCATGATCGGTATGTACCTTGACAAGCAGATGGCCAAAATGGTTCATCGTACCGCCCAGTACCAGATCATCTTTTTCTTTTTTTACCGGTCTGGATTCTCCGGAGAGCATCGATTCATCAATTTCCGAATTTCCCTCCACCACAATGCCATCAATGGCAACCCGTTCACCCGGCAGGATGGAAAAAAGCTGGCCCACTTTGATACTGCCGGCGGGAATCATCACGGTACGGGATTGGTCCTGCTCCTCGACAACCAGCCTGACCTTATCGGGTACAAGCGCGGCAAATTGTTTCAAGGCCTCGGAGGCCCTGCCCTTGGCACCGGACTCTATCAATCGTCCCAAAAGGATCAGGGTAATAATCATCACCGCTGTATCGTAATAGACTTCTCCATTGGTACATGTCTGGAATAAAGAGAGAGAATAGGCCGAAAAGGCTCCCATGGCTATCAGGGAATCCATGGTAAACCTGAACGATCTTAATGCGTTAAATGCTCCCTTTAAAAATGGACCGCCACTGTAAAAAATGACCGGGGTGGCAAGAAGGCCGGCGATTATCTTCATGGCAAACCGCAGTGAGGGATTCATACCGTGGAAATACCCGGCATACAGGGCGAAGCTGTAGGTCATCAGCTGCATGGCGAAAAACGACGCCGTGCCAAACCGAAGAAGAAGAGAACGAAATTCCCCTTCTTCCTGGAGATTTCCATCATATGGCCGTGGGGTGTACCCGTATCGTTGAATTCTGCCTACAATATCCTTGAGTTCAAGAATCGCGGGATCCCAGCTGATTACCGCTTTATGGCTTGCATAATTTACCCTGGCTGTTTGAATCCCTTCCAGTTTCTCCAAAGATTTTTCAATCAGCCAGACACAGGAGGCGCAACGGATACCTGTCACAGAGAGCTCAAGGCGTGCTATCCCCTGCTCAAAGGTAATATTTTGCTGCAAGAGCTCCAGATCCACTTCCTGGACAACCGGTGCTCCGCTCGTCCAGCCATTACGACGTCGGTAAAAGGATTCCAGCCCATCGGTATGGATGAACTCATAGATCGCACGACATCCTTGGCAACAGAAAACAAGCTCTTGACCATCGAATTGCCCCTGGATTTTCTCCCATGGGGCAACAGGAAGGCGGCAATGGGCGCAGACGAGATCAATTGAGCTGTCGGCGACCGTATCGGCGAGACAACTACTGTGGTTCATCGTCCTCAAGCATGCGATATTTGGACTTTTCAATCTTATCTTTTCTCTTGGGATTAAAGTAATGCACGATCACCCAAATAAATAAGACGACCAGCAGTATCCCATAGACTATGTATAACCATTCTAAGTTCATGTTATCTCATCTTAAAAAGACAGCTTTAGCGGCGGCGAATTATAACTGTTCTGACGTCCTGAGTTATCAAATACAGCAATTCCAAAACTGTATTTCTTTCTGGTGTTGATTTGAACATCCGTATCGCTGTCCGTTTCTAAATTTCTTTGCAGCATAACCGTCCATTTACCATTTTCATGGGAAGACTTGGCTGTAATATCGGCAAAATCCCCGGAAAATTCTTCCAGCATCCAAGCCTGGGTTTTTGTGATACTATTCTCGCCAATTACAAGCTTCTGACTGTCCATCAAAAGCCCTTCAATCGGCGGTTTCTTATTCGGGTCCTGCATATAAACAGGGCCGTCTTCAAATTTATTGATATTTCTTAATGCCTTGCCGGTCCCCTTGTCGGCCTTCCTGGAATCATCATCAACAAAATAATCCCCGGCATGTCCCAGAGGCTGGGTGCGATAGGATTCCCATACCCACAAATCACCCAGCTGGGGAGCCTTATCCGTATGATATTTCCATTCTGAGGGATCCTTTGCCTCGCTATGGCAGACAACGGCACAACCCTTGGTGGCAAAATTCTTAATTCGCCTGACTTCCCAGTTTAGGGCGACCCTGTCCTCACTTCCCTCTTTTTGTGTCCATTTGTCGCCTTCCTTCACCCATTCCTGTCCATCCATGCTCTTGGTGGGATCTTCCCAGGACAGCAATAAGGAAAGCTTGCCACCCTTGGTATACACCGCCCTGACACTGAGCTGTTTTTTCTTCTCCGCAAATATACCCGCACCATCCAGCGTTATGTTCATTTCTTTGGCTTCACTCCACACTTTGTCATCAAGGCCCGCTGGATCCGAACCAACTTTTTCAGCTTCTATAGAAACCGTGCCCGCCGACAATGCCAAAGGAGCTGCAATGAAGCAGGACGCGGCAACGAGGATGGATCCCAGCGCAAAGCAGGTAAGTATTTTTTTCAGGTCTTTCATATATCCTCCAAATTTAATAAATTAATTATGCTACTAAGCCATTAGGCCAGATGTCCCAGCACTCCCAAAATTATAGTTACCACAACAACTAAGCCTAAAAGACCCAGTTGGAATTTACGTTTTCCCATTCTGCGTTCCGGGTTGCGATCGATAAATGGAAGAGCACAAAGCCCCAGCAACATAAGGGGTTGAAGTATGATACCAAGAACCTCCAACTTCCCCGGGAAGACTTTGAGAAACTGGTATGCCGACAAGAAGTACCATTCAGGTTTTGGAATAAAGGTAGAATCTGACGGATCTGCAGGATCACCCATTCCGGCAGGCAAGAAAACTGCCAGAAGAATAATGACAATAAATACTCCCAGAGCTACCGTTGCCTCTTTAAAAACAAAGGTGGGGTAAAAAGTTTCCCGTTTTTCGGTTTCCATAAAAATGCCTCCTTGCGCCCTCTACAGAGGTTCCATAACACCGGTTTTCCGGATCATTAAAAAATGAAGCAGCAGCATGACAATAGTCAGGACCGGGAGGTAAATGACATGGACCGCATAAAACCTCGTCAAGGTCATTGCTCCGAGTGTTTCGCCACCGCGGAGCAGGTTTGATGACAACTCTCCCACTATTGGAATAGCCGAGGACATATTGATTCCAACCTTGGATGCCCAATATGCTGTCTGGTTCCAGGGCAGAAGGTATCCTGTAAATCCAAAACCCATGACGAACACAAAGAGGAAGACACCGGAAAACCAGTGGAATTCCATAGGCTTTTTATATGATCCGGTAATAATCACCCGGATCATGTGCAGGGTGATCATGAGAATCATTAAATTAGCCGACCAATGGTGGGCGCCACGGATAACGCTGCCAAAGGCAACTTCATACTGGAGGTATTCCACCGAGGCGTAGGCCGCTTCCGTGCTGGGCACATAATAGGCAGCCAGCAGCATGCCTGTGACAACCAATATAACAAAGAGAAAAAATGTAATGCCGCCAAAGCAATACATGAAATTGAGACGGGGTGGAACGGGGTGGTCAAGCACCTCTTTTTTGATATATTCTTTTATATGAAACCGGTCGTCGATGAAGGTAACCAGCCCATTGCAAATATCTTTAAGCATTGGCTTCATCCTCGTTATTTTTATTGTAAACCAGCACCGTGTTCTTCTCTATTTTCACCGGAAGCAGGCTAAGAGGCTTGGGCGGCGGACCTGCAATATTTTTCCCTTCAGGGTCATAAACCCCTGCATGGCAGGGGCAGATAAACCGGTTCCCTTCCTCATCATAGCGGACATTGCAGCCCAGGTGGGTGCACGTGGCGGACAGGGCTTTCAGTTCGTCCCCTTTACGGCTCACATAGGCCAGCATTCTCTGCTGGCTGTAGGCCCAACCGTCCTGAATGGAAAATTCCAGGACAACCTGGGTAAACTGCCCATCTTCAAAATCCTCTATGGACCCGACTTCAATCCATTGCCCCTTGGCTCGGTTGGTTATGGCAGGAGCGCCAAGGAAAACGCCTCCTGCACCCAGCATCGTCATACCAATTCCAACGCTGATTCCCGCCAGTCCTATTTTACAGAACCGGCGTCGGCTCTCATCATGCTCCACGGCTAGATTCTCCCTCATTCGCATAGATTCTAAATTCATATTCAATCTGTTCTCCCAAGTGATCAATCCAAACCCTGACCAGCCAATGTCCGTATTCAGGCAGGGTGACAACTCCCTTGTAATGTCCTTTTTCTACTTCTTTTGCCGGAATTTCCGGCAAGGTGTCGGGACTCGCGGGACGGGTCACTTCCATGGAAACCTTTGCTCCTGCAACGGGCTTCCCGTTGCCTGTAGTGAGCCAAAGATCGAGGGATTCTGGCTTTTTGGATTGGAATTGATCTTTTCCTAGCTTAAATTGCCAGCCGAGCGTTTTAAGCCTGGCAATTTTTTGCGGATATTCCATTCCTTTTTCATAGGAATGGGTAATGGCTCCATCAAAGGTTACAGAAGCAAAAACGGCATAACCCACAACAAAAGAAAGGAAAATTCCGTAAACGATAAATAAGGTTGTCCTCACTGTTACCACTCCTCATTTCAACAATTGCCGTACATTAGAGTCAGGCAAAAATGGTCTTTACTGGTTTTCATTCTGTGTATGGGTTCAAAAAATAGACGGATTTCTCCATGAAATTCTCTTTATTCCCACTGTCATATAATTTAATTGCAACCTTTGTATCACCCGGAGGTTTCTGTTCTGAACGGATGAAAAGGGGATATTTCTCAACAATTCCTGCAGCAACCTGGAGACGCTCTTTTACGGAATGGCTGAAAGCAATGGTTTTCTCTTCGGGTATGAGGTCAAGCAAGAAACTCATATCCTTCTTGCTCTTGTTCTTTATAGAGAGAATATAGCCGTTGACCACTCCGCCTTCTTTGGTAAGTCGTGCGCCCATCGGATGCGGAAGGATCGAAAAGGCAAACAGAGATCGTGATGCTATCTGGTACGTCAGTATTGATCCCATAAAAACGGTCACAACGCTCAGGATCAGAATTGCTGGCCTTGCGAGTTGGGAAAATGAGATCGGAGAAGTATCCGAGCCAAAATTATATTGTACCAACCCTTTTGTCTGTTTCTTGGCCATTACGGTATTGCAGGCATCAACGCACTCTGCACACATAATACAGCCTGCCTGCATCCCTTCTCTGATATCAAGCCCGGTGGGACAGGCATTCAGGCAGGCCTTGCAATCAAGGCATTGGGATCTTCTGTCCGGATCCAGGTGGA